>JAEEGH010029619.1_pt1 | contig 10688 bp, 7 predicted proteins | sample 9134181 | NCBI WGS metagenome assembly JAEEGH01 (sample SAMN16246544, study PRJNA631951) | gut metagenome | biome: gut microbiome; feature: rumen; material: DP-attached | host: Bos | place: Iran: Karaj | collected 2018-10
GGTTCACGCCGGACTACGGGATCGCCGATCTCAAGACGACGGGCGACGACCTCGAATGGTTCGAGAGCGAGGCGCGGAAGTTTCAGTACGCTTACCAGATGGCCTTCTACCGCAAGGCTCTGGAGATCGTGAGCGGGACGAGATACCCGGTGTACATCATCGCCGTGGAAAAGCACGAGCCCTACAGGGCGTGTGTATTTCGCTACGCCGAGGACGTGCTGGACCAGGCAGAGGCCGAGAACGCGAGCGCGATACGCGAGCTGATCGACTGCCGCGAGAGGGACGTGTGGGAGACGCGATTCCAGGAGACGAGGCCGCTGACGAGGATTTAGGTATAGGCCGAACACAGTTCGGCCATCAAATCTAGGATTGGCTACCAAGGGACTGGAATTGGGGCGTCAAGAATGCCGCCACACAGAACGAGAGCAGGGCGGCAGAATGCCACCGCACAGAACGGAATTTGGGCGGCGGGTTGCCGCTCAGAAAAAACAGAAAACCGAAAGGAAAAGAAACCATGGGACTCATGGAAAAGATAACGAAAGGAGCGCGGCCACGACCGCCGCGCATCCTCGTGTACGGGCCGGCGGGTGTCGGCAAATCGAGCTGGGCCGCGCAAGCGCCAAGCCCGATATTCATCCCCACGGAGGACGGCCTCGACCAGATCGAGTGCGACAGGTTCGACCACGTGACGGACTATGCGAAGTTCGTCGAGTGCCTCAAGGCGGTGCGCGACGAGCCGCACGGCTACAAGACGCTCGTGATCGACTCGCTCACCGCGTTGCAGAACCTCGTCACGGACGGCGTGTGCAAGGCGGCGGGCGTGAAGTTCCTCGAAACCGCCTACGGCGGGTTCAACCGGGGGCAGTCGGCCGCGCTCACGCAGCTGCGCAAAGACGTTTACGGCCTCTTTGACGAGATCCGCAGCAAGCGCAGCATGGCCATCGTGCAGATCGCGCACGACCATGTGGAGAATATCAAGCGCGCGGACGGGACATCCGACCGTCGCCTCGCGCCGCGCCTGATCGCGGGCATCTGCGACTGGGTGGCGGAGTGGAACGACATCGTGATCTCTGCTGACTTCCGCACCATCGAGGACGCCAACGGCAACCGCATGATCGTGGGCAAGAACGGCGGCGAGCGCGAGATGTACGCGGTAGGAACGATCCACCGCCTCGCGAAGAATCGCTATGGCATTGCGCCGGGGCCGCATCCCTTCACCTGGGATGTGATTTGGGAAGCCATCACGAAGATGAATGGCAACGCTGGCGAGGCTCACCCTTCCAGTGCAACGAGCGAGCCGCCCGCGAACGGGCAAGCCGCTCCCAATGAAACTGAAAACGCATAACGAGAAAGGAAAACTGAAATGGACGATGTATTTTTCGACGCGACCGGCATTGAGCCGGCGGGGACGTTTGAGCCTCTCCCTCCTGGGGAGTACGAGGTGGTGATCACGGAATCGACGTGGAGGCCGACGAAGGCCGGCACCGGCTCGTTCCTTGAGCTGAAGTGCCAGGTGGTCGGAGGCGACTACGACAAGCGCAACCTCTGGGCGCGGCTTAACCTCAAGAACCCCAATGCGACTGCGGTGGAGATCGCGAAGCGCGAACTCTCGGCAATCTGCCATGCGGTAGGCGTGTTGCGCCCCAAGAGCAAGGAGGAGCTGCACGGCATTCCGCTCATCGCGAAGGTGGTCGTGAGGGAGAACCAGAACGGCGAACCCTCAAATGAGATCAAGGGCTGGAAGCCTAAAGACGGCGGCGCGAACGGCGGCGGAAACGGCGGCAAGAATGCCGCCGCACAGAACACCGCCACCCCAAACGGAGCGGGCGCACAGAAGCAGCCGACCGCTTCGGGGAATGCGCCTTGGTGAGGCGGATCGAGACGATTCTGCCGTATCCGCCCAGCGTGAATTCTTACTATCGCAGTGTAGGGTTTCGCGTCCTGATCAGCAGAGAGGGACGCAAGTACCGGAAGATGGTCGTGTCACGCCTCAGTGGAGCGAGGCCGCTTGAGGGACGCTTGTCCTTCACGGCCTTGCTCTACCCGAAAGATCGCCGCCGCAGGGATGTGGACAATGTGCTCAAATCCCTCCTCGATTCGCTTGCACACGCCGGCACGATGCACGACGACTCGCAGATAAAAGTGCTTCACGTGGTGATGAACGAACCCGACGGCGAGGCGCGGGTGGAGGTACGGATGGAAGAACTGGAATGAACATCGGAAAGAAGAAACAAGAATGGGACTTCGATACTACCAGGAGGACGCCGTAAGGGCTGTTTACGAACATCTGCGGCACAAGGACACGAACCCGTGCGTGGAGATGCCCGTCGGCTCAGGAAAAAGCTGGGTGTTGGGGCAGATTGCCTCGGACACGGTCAAGGCGTGGAATGGACGCGCGCTCGTGGTCGCGGGCGCGAAAGAACTGCTGCAACAGAACGCCGAGAAGATACGGCTCGTCGCGCCAGACATCGGCGTGGGCATCTGCTCGGCAGGGTTGGATCGATGGGAGGCGAACCGCCCGGTGGTGGTGGGCGGCGTCCAATCGATCTTCCGCAGGGTAAAGGAGATCGGCCATCGGGACGTGTGCATCATCGACGAGTGCCACCTTATCCCGCCGGATGGCGAGGGGATGTACAGGACACTCCTCGCGGGGCTGAAGGAGATCAATCCGAAGATGCGGATCGTGGGATGCACGGCGACGCCCTACCGGCTCAAGGGAGGCATGATCTGCCGTCCGGAGAACATCCTCAACGAGATCTGCTACCGCATCGACCTCAAGGAGCTGATTGAAAAAGGATTCCTCTCGAAGCTCACGGCGAAGTCTGGGCGCAACATCGCCAAGTTCGACGCCCTTCACGTGCGCGCCGGGGAGTTCGTCGCAGAGGAAGTGGAGCGGGCGATGACGGAGGATGCCATCGTCTCCTCGGCCTGCCGCGAGATCGTGGAACTGACGAAGGACAGGAAGAGCGTGATCGTGTTCTGCTCGTCCGTGGCGCATTGCCAGAAGGTCGCAGAGCGGATTTCAATTCTCGCCGGCACAGAGTGCGCCATCGTGACGGGGGATACACCATCCTTTGAGCGAGCGGAGATATTGGAGAGGTTCAAAGGCAAGAGCGTGCAGGCCGACCTCTTCGGCAACGAGAAGCCGCCCCTGAAATTCGTGTGCAATGTCGAGTGCCTGACGACGGGATTCGACGCCCCGAACATCGACTGCGTGGCGCTGCTGCGTCCGACGATGTCGCCGGGGCTGCTCATGCAGATGTGCGGGAGGGGGACGCGGCTGTCGCCCGAAACGGGAAAGACAGACTGCCTTATCCTCGACTTCGGCGGCAACATCGAGCGGCACGGATGCCTCGACTGCCTGCGCCCGCCGGGCGAGAAGACGGGCGAAAAACGCGGGCCGCTTGCGAAGGCGTGTCCGAAGTGCCAGACCATGATGCCGCTTCCGCTGATGGTCTGCCCCGAATGCGGGTTTGAGTTCGAGAGGAAGGAGAAAGAAGTCAAGATCGAAGCGACGGCGTCGACGCTGGGGGTGATCTCCGGCGAGACGACGTTCGAGACGCTGGAGGTGACGCATGTCGACTACGACGAGTGGGCGAAGCGCGGCGCGCCGCCCGACTACCCGAAGACCATACGGGTGACATACTGGTGCGGCATGAACGAGCGCCATTGCGAGTGGGTTTGCCCTGAACACTCCGGCTACGCGAGGCGGAAGTTTGTGGAGTGGTTCAAGGCAAGGCGGATCGCGGAGGATGTGTTCATTCCGGCGACGGCAGCAGAGTTCCTTGAGGCTGTCTTCGGGGGGATGGTGAAGACCACGAAGTCGATCACGATCCGCAAGACGGAGGGGAAACGATATGCGGACATCGTGTCGAGCGTTGTCGGCGACACGCCGGAGGGCGGGCCGAACGACATGAACTTCGAGGATGGCGATCTCGACGATCTGCCGTTCTGAACGCGAGGTGGAGGTAAAGCAGATGGACGAGGACGATTTCGAGTACGAGGAGAAGATCGCGCGCCGGCACGAGGCCATCGTGCGCGGCTTGCGCGTCGCGCTTTGCGCTGCCCTGCTGGGGGCGGTGGTCACGGTGTTCTGCATCGTCTTGGCGAGACGGGCGCGAACGAGCGGCTACGATGCCTGGGGAGCGACCGTCAACAGCGCGATGCGCAAGGCCGTGGAGGGAGGCGGACATGGCGATAGCCGTTGAGACCGCGCTCGGCTACAGGCGGGCGGGGCTTTCCGCCCTTCCAGCCTCAAAGGCGAAGAAAAGGCCGGCCATCGGCGCGTGGCGAACCTGGGCGAAGCGGCTCCCCACGGAGGTGGAGGAGGAGGCGTGGTTCTCGAACGCCCACGACGGCGTGTGCATCGTGGCGGGTTCGGTTTCAGGAAATCTCGAATGCATCGACTTCGACCAGAGGGCGGAGGCGTATCCGGCATGGTGTGCAAAGATCGACACTACGGTGCTCGCAGGGCTCGTAGTGGAGGCGACTCCCTCGGGTGGAAAACATGTCGTGTACAGGTGTGAGGGGAAGATCGAGGGGAACCTGAAACTGGCGAGGGGCGTGAGGGAAGGCAAGATCAAGACGCTTATCGAGACTCGTGGCGAGGGCGGTCTTTTCCTGTGCGCACCGACACCCGGCTACACGCTGGAACAGGGCGACTTTGAACACGTCCCGACCATTTCGCAGGAGGCGCGACAAGCCCTCCTGTCCGCCGCCCGCGAGCTGGACGAACCAGAACCCCAACCGGCCCCGAAGAACGCGACACAGGGCGACTGTGGGGCCTTTCTGGAAAGACCGGGGGACGATTTCGCGCGTCGAGGCGACATCCGGCCTCTGCTGACCGCCTGCGGCTGGACGATGTGTGGCCAGAACCCGGACGGAAACGAGCTGTGGACGCGCCCCGGAAAGAACGCGCAGGCTGGGCATTCGGCGACGTTGAAGGACGGCGTGTTTTATGTTTTCTCGACGAATGCAACCCCGTTTGAGCCGGGCAAGGGGTACAATGCGTTCCAGGTATACGCGATACTTACACACGGGGGTGACTTTACGGCGGCCGCAAAGGATCTGCTGGCACAGGGGTATGGGGTGGTGGAAAAGGATGACCTTGGCGTGGATCTTTCGGGGATCATGGGGGAAACGGGCAGCAAACCGAGCGGGAAATCTGGCGAGGACGAGGAGTGCACCGTTGAGTTTCCCGATCCGGGGCCGATACCAGACGAGCTTTTCAACGTGCCGGGGTTTGTTTCGGAACTGATGGGATATACCTTGCGCACCGCGCCGTACCCGAACAAGGCGCTGGCGTTCGCGGGGGCGTTTGCCATGCTGGCGCATCTGTGCGGAAGGAAATTCACGGACGAGTTCGGAACACGCCCGAACGTGTACATCCTGTCGCTGGCCAACTCGGGGTCGGGCAAGCAGCATCCGCGATCCGTCAACGTTTCGCTCGCCGCGCTCAAGGGGTTTGCGTCCGAGATGGGGGATTACTTCGCTTCGGGCGAGGGACTGGAAGATGCCCTGCTCGTTTCGCCGGCGAGCTTCTTTCAGGTGGACGAGTGCGACGTGTTGTTCAACACTGTGAAGATGAAGGACACGCGGGCGGAGATGATCAATTCGATGCTATTGCGTTTCTATTCGGAATCTTCCTCTGCGCACATCATGCGCAAGAAGGCCCTTCAACGGGGACAGCACGCCGCGTCGACCACGATCATCCAGCCGCACCTCACGTTCCTGGGGACGGCGGTGCCGCGATTCCTGTACCAGGCGCTTTCGGAACGGGTGATGGAGAACGGGCTGCTGGCCAGATGCCTCGTGCTGGAAGCGGGACCACGTGGCGACGCGAACGACAACCCCATCATGGAGGACTTCCCGCAGCGTGTGCTTGACGACATCACACAGCTGATCCGGATCGGACACGAAAACGAACTCTTCAGCGAATTCCCGCAGCCGAGGATCGTAGGGATCGAGAGCCGGGCGAGGGAGCGGCTGAAGGAGGTACGGCACGAGGCGGACGCACACTACAAGCGGTTCGAGAAAACGAACTCGGCCTGTGCGCTCGCGCTCTGGGCGAGGGCGGCGGAGAAAGTGGCGAAGTATTCGCTGGTGTACGCCGTCTCGCAGAGCGTCCTGAATCCCGTGGTGACGCCGGAAGCGGTAGAGTGGGCGCGTGCGCTGGTGTTCCATGCGACGCGGCGGATGCTGTACCAGGCAGGGCTGTACGTGTATGACAGCGAGTTCGACGCGCTCATGAAGCGCGTGTTGCAGAAAATCACGATCAAGGGTGGCGGGCGGCTCTCGTACCGGCAGCTGCTGCGGTCGATCAGCATCGAGAAGGACGAGCTGAAGCGCGTCCTCGCCACGCTCATCGAGCGTGGCGACATCCACGTTGAGCAGGGACAAAAAGGCGGCGAGGTGTTCGTTATGAACGGGCAGACATGATATAATATTCGGCGTGACCAAAACAGCCACAGATCCGTTTCTCGAAATCACCGACCCTAGTGAAGCCATCGGCCTCTGGAGCCGGCAATGTCGCTTCGAGGTGAAGATCACGCCCATTTGGGAGACCTTGAGCAACATGGGGACGGTCACGATGCTCGACATGGCCCGCTGGGAGACGTGGGACGAGATGCGCGAGGCCATGATGTCGCGGAACACGGAGAGGACGCCGGCGTGGCGTCTCAGAGAGTGGGACGCGCAATACGGGAGGGACAAGCCGAGATGGTTCAATGCCTGGCGGACGCATTCGTCGTGGATGACCACCTTGTCCACGACGACATCCCGCCCAGAGCGCATCCGGTTGTCATTCGGATGTCAGGTGTTCGGGAACTGCTGCTTTGAGGAACACATGCGCTGCGGCCGCGTGTTCTTTCCGATCATCAATGGGGTGAAGCACCTCGCCGTGATGCTGAAGGCCGGCTGGGGCTGGTGGGACCAGATCGAACACACATACGAGGCTGGGCGCGAGAGCGCATGCAGCCGGCTTCTGCTCACGAAGCGGGATGGTATCGGCAGGGGGACGTGCGACCTCGCCCTTCTACGGCGGATGGTGACAGACAGGGAACTGTGCATTTTCAGGATCGAGGCCGATCCGTTGTTCGATGCCGTGACGGACAACGAGCTGAACCCGAAAGAGGTGTACGCGCACCTTGCGCGCGAGTTCGCCGTGTTCATGAAGCCTGATCACGGCGAGGACATGAACGACCGTCTCACGATGCAGTACAGCGTGACCTTCAATCCGCAGAAAAGAAAGTACCTCGCCGTCGACAAGACAAGCTTCAGAAACATCGACGTGATGCTGGAACGGAAGAAGGAATGGGCGAATCGTCCGATTGCAATCTCCGATCCGGCGAAGGCGGAGGACGTGGCGCGGGAGGTCGTGCTGAAGAACGGCTGCGCCCTTACAAACGGCGAACCGCCGGAGGATCTTCGCCGCGCGTTGATGGCCGCGCTGTTCTGGGTGACATTCCCGAACAGGCGGGCGGATGAGCCGGGCGGCATCCTGCGCGGCTACCAGTTGCCGGGACGGATGGTTCTCAAGAGCGAGGGGGACATCCGGCATACAGACGTGACGCACCTCGTGAGAATGACGCGCGACAAGGGCGCGGAACGGATCGCCGCAAAACGGAACTTGCTTGTAGACGTGCTGATGGCGCGCGCGGCGAAAGCCGTGGCGGCGCGGAACGGCCTCTCGGAAGAGGATGCCCGCAAACGGATCGACGATGCGGGGGCAAGGGCGGCTGTCGAAAAGGCGGCCTGGAAACTCGGCATGATGGAGGGTTCGCCAATCGTCCTCTTCCACGGGCAGGCGAACGCCGGCGTGCTGAAGCTCCCCGACCTTTCCCTTGCGCTCGCCTGCGAACAAGCTCTTGGGTTGGACGGAAGCGCGGGAACGATGGAAAAGCTCGTGCAGACCGCACGGGTGCGTCCGCTCGCCGACAGCTGCGGCTGGTATCGGCATTGCCTGTTCGGCCCCTTCAAGGCGCATCGCCTCTGGACACCGCAGGTCGGCAAGGGCGACGCGAAGATCGAGTTCCCGAAGGGTGCCGTATGGGTGTTGCGCGAGTACGGTCTGTACTATCTGATGATCATTCCGAAATACGCGATGTACCAGCATGACCGAGACCTCGCGTATACGGAGGGCGACGCGGAAGGTCTGGCGGTGACGGCATACCGCTGCTTCTCGCAGGACGGCACACGGTCGAGAGAGAACGTGGAAATCACCACGGAGAAGTTTGACTGGAAGAAGATTCATCGTCTGGCCAAGCAGGGGCGCATCTACCTTTACTCGGTCGATTTCGGGGAGGCGAAATGGGCTGCGGAACTCACGTTCACGACGGACAATGCCACGCCCTGCGTGTTCTGCGCCTCAACTCCGAAGATCGACGCTAAAGCTTCCGACGAGGACGTCGAGGTGGACATGTGGTTCACGATCAACCCCACCGTTCCGCGCGAGGGGCGCAAGTTCGAGGGACGCTCCTGGAAGAATTACCTTGATGCCTATCCGGACGAGGCGAAACGCGCGGTCGTGAGATGGCCGGCGGAGGGACTGACGGACGTCCGCAACGCCGCAATCGAGTGCATCAAACGCGATGCCGTGCTGCTAACGGACAAAGACCATCTGCAAGAGGCCGTAGAGGCTCTCTCGTACATTTACTTGCCTGAAATCGGGCCGCGCAATGCTGGCGGAGCCTACTGCGGATGCCAGTTGCGCGACCGCGCGTTCAAGGACGAGGACGGGCGCGTGTCCTGGCGCGAGGAGCGGGCGAAACAGAGCGGCGAGACAGAGGACAAGGGCAAGGCCAAGAAGAACGACCGTTCCGCGCTCAAGGGCAAGCGGCTCGTGGAGGTGGTGCCGGCGGCAACTGCAACCGAACTCGAACGGCTGTTCATCGAGAAGATCGAAAACGATCCGATCTCCGACAACAGGAACGGCGGCCGCAAAAGTGAGGGGCTGCGCGTCAAGGTGCTTGACGAGCCGCTGAAGGTGACCGACGATCTCATGGATGTCGTGAAGCGCGAATTCAGGCGGATCGTATACACGGGGACGATGGCCGGGCGGCAGCAGATCATACGCCCCGCGCACGAGGTGGCCGTCGGCATCTGGCTCACGACACTCTTCGGGGACAGGCAGGCGGAAATGAAAGATTCTGTTCCGGCCGATCCGATTGAAGCGAAGCTCGCGGACATAGAGGAACAATTCAACAAGGGTCTTATCACGGAGGAGGAGCGCGCGCAGAGACGCGCCTCGATCCTGTCCGAGATATGACCCCCGCAAAACGGAAACAGGCGATGGACGAAAAAGAGACGACGGACAACAAGCTGACGAGAACGGGATTCTACAAGGTCAAACGCACGATAGAGGTTACGCTTACGCCCCTGGGCTATACGGAGCAGACCTACCGCAAGCTGTGCCTTGCCGCAGATCTGGAACGGGCGCGTCACGTGCCGGAGGCAATGGCACTCATGCACAAGGAGTACGTCGCCCTTGCAAAGCGGACTCTGGAGCGGATGCCGGGCGAAATGTGCGGAAGCGCAAACAGCATCCTCACCGCAATCAGACAAGACCCTCTCGTGTCTGTCGTGACGGGACAGAATCCCGACGATCTCTTCCGCATAATCGAGAAACGCTTGCGAGAGAACGAGATGCCCGTACCAGAGTGTCTCAAGAGCCTCACGATGTGGGGGACGCTCGTCATTCAATACCATTGGCGATTTGCCGACCTCTTCGGACTCAACCTGCACTCGAATGGGGAATACTCTCTGCCGGCAAGAATGAGCGGCCAGCCGAAAGCGTCGCTGGCGGAGTTGATGCCAGAGTTCTCGGAGAAGTTCATACCTGCGCAGCCGTCTGGCCGATCCCGCATTCTTTTCGACAACCGTCTGCTGGGCATCTCGTGGCGGGAGGAGGCCATCGAGAGGTCGCGCCTCTTCTTGCTGAAGGACGGCGGGAGGATGCTGGTCGGCGCGATTCCGAGAGGATCGTCTTTCAATCCCTTCACGCTTCGAGGCGAGATGATGGGCGGCGAGTATGGCCTGTTCGACGTGTCAGCGGACGGGCAGCGCGACGGCAAGCCGATGTTCAGGCCTGTTTCGCGCGTCCGTGTGGACGCCGCGCTCGGCAATGGAGAAGTGATGCTCTTCGCCGTGACGGCCAAACGGCGAGACGACGGCGATATCTTCGCTGCGCTCTTTTCTGATGAGAATGCCGAGCGAGGTGTCCTAAGACTTCTCTCCGACACACAGTTCTTCCTTCGGCAAGATGCCCTTCGCGGATCGTTGGAGTTTTCGGCAACGTTTCTCGTTTCCTTCAACCACCATCTGCGAACCCTTCACGCGCCGAAATACACAATCGACGAGTCCGTATTCCATCAAGCTCGTCCCGAGTGCCGCATCGTCCCTGTGGATGCCTCGGCACTGGGGGATCGAGAGGCCCTGGACGAGATCTGCCGCCAGCTCACGGCTCATGACATCGCCATCTCCTTGCCGGAAGGGACACGCTTCGAGACAGTCGAGGCGATTCGCAAGATCCTCGGCTACATTGTTCTGCCCACGACGCCGTATCTCGAACCGGGCGGAGCATTGTGCGGATTCCAGTTCCCAGATCGCGTGCTTGTGAAAGGAGCGGTGGATCAATTTTCTTCTGGCAAGGTCTGGTACGAAACACGCGAGCGACAAGCCGCAAACTTGTC
>JAEEGH010029620.1_pt1 | contig 10687 bp, 9 predicted proteins | sample 9134181 | NCBI WGS metagenome assembly JAEEGH01 (sample SAMN16246544, study PRJNA631951) | gut metagenome | biome: gut microbiome; feature: rumen; material: DP-attached | host: Bos | place: Iran: Karaj | collected 2018-10
AGAGGCTGCGGCGCCAGGTATGCCACTCGTGCGCCGTACCTTCGGAGACATAGCCGACGGCGTTGATGCCGATCTTCTTCAGGTTTTCGGCCGCTTCCATCACGCGGGGATTCTCCTTGCTGCCGGAGCTCATGAAGACCACCTTGTTCGTCTTCTGGAAGCCCGCGGCGTTCTGGATCTCTTCCACGCTCATGACACCGCCGCTGAACATGCCTACATAGGCGAAGGTCGTCGGATTGGCCAGGGTGATCCGGCGGGTCTGGCCGCCACCCATGGACAGACCGGCCATGGCGCGGTGCTGCGCATCGGCAATCACGCGGTATTCTTTCTCCACCATCGGGATGATGTCCGTCAGGAGGACCACCTGGAAATTGTCGTTGCCGCCGCGCCGTCCCGGCTCGGGTGCGGGCACCTGCTTGGCATAGTCCCCGACGAGGTGGATGTTCTGGCCCTGGCCGTAGTCCATCACCACGATGAACGGAACCGCCTTGCCCTCGGCAATCAGGTTGTCCAGGATCTGACCGGTATGGCCCTGCGCGGACCAACCCTGCTCATTCTCGGCGTTGCCATGCTGGAGGTACAGGACAGGGTATTTCTTATTCAGGTTCTTCTGGTACTCCGCGGGCAGATAGACGAAGCAGTGCCGCATGCTCTCGGTCGCCTTGGACCAGTAATATCTTTCTTCGATAACACCCTGCGGCACGTTCTTGACCTGCCAGAAATCCATGTCGGCGGAAGGGATTTCGATGCCGCTGCCCCAGCGACCGGCGCCGAAGAAATAGATGCTGCCGGGATCGGGCACCGAGGCACCGTCGACATTCAGCTGATAGTAGTGGAATCCGACATCCTGGGGGTCGGACGTGCCGGTCCAGACGCCGTTCTCATCCTTGGTCATTTCGTACCGCTTGCCGGCGATGTCCAGTTGGACGGCCTGGGCCTGCGGGGCCCGCAGCTGCGCCCGGACCGCGCCCTGGGAGTTCACCATGGGATACTGGTGACCCAGCTGGTTGGTGACGTTCGGCTTGAAATCTTCAACGGCTCCGGTGAAGGAAGGAACGACGGGGTTCCGCTGCTGCGCTGCCGCAGACCATGCGGCAAGCATCAGGACAAAAAGGACAGTGCGTTTCATGATGTGGGTAAATGATTCATTTGCTGATAAATATACACAAAAAAGGCGGGCTGCCAAAGAAAGTGGGGAAAATCATTCCGTATTTTTCACTATATTTACAAATCTAAAAGAACGAAGCAACGATGAATACCAACGCACCTTTCCAGGAAGTCGCCGGACGCAAGAATTTCGGACCGGCCCATGCCCTCATGACCACGCCCCAACCCTGCGTGATGATCGCTACGTGGGACAAGGAACATACACCCGACGTCATGATGGCGGCATGGGCAGGACAATACGACTACAACCAGATCGTAGTCAGCATGTCCAAGCATAAGACCACCGAGAACATCGAACTTACCGGTGCCTTCACCGTCAGTTTTGCCGATGTCCGTACGGTCGCGGAGTCCGACTATCTGGGCCTCGTAAGCGGCACCAAGGTTCCGGACAAGGTGGCCAAGGTCGGTTTCACGGTCTCCCCCAGCCCGAATGTGGACGCGCCCATCATCGACCAGTATCCCCTGACCCTGGAGTGCAAGGTCATCAGCTGGAAGGATGGCATCCTTGTCGGTGAGGTCGTGAACATGAGCGCCGACGAATGCATCCTCACGGACGGCAAGGTCGATCTCGGCAAGCTCCAGCCCATCGTCTTCGATGCGGCAGCCAATACGTACCGCGCCCTCGGCGAGGTCGTGGGCCAAGCCTGGGGATCCGGTAAGAAATTCACGGAATAATCGCCGCGGGAGGCATGAAAAAGCCCATGCACTCCTTTGCCGGCCGGCTGACGCGACGGATTCTCCTGCTGTGGATCCTGATGATGTCGGCCGTGGCCGCCATCGTCTACCTCAAGGCCGAATCGGGGATGACCGGGCTTTCCGATGCCCATTACGCGGACGTCCTGGATTTGACCAATGAGAAGGTGCAGGGGATCCTGCGCTCGGTCGAAGTGTCGGCCGTCAACGTACGAGAAGGCGTGGAACGGGATCTCTCCAGTCCGGATGCCGTCTATGCCTCCCTGGAACGGGAATTGGGGCTGAATGTCCATCTCGGGGGCTGCGCCATCGCCTTTGCTGCCGATTTTTTTCCGACAGAAGGCCCTTGGTTCGAGCCCTCTGTCTGCCGCAGGGCAGACGGAAGCATGGAACGCCGCCAGCTTAGTGTCCCGGAGCAGAACTACAGCGACTCGCCCCTGTTCAACTTGACCCTCACGAAAGGGACCGACGTCTGGCTCGATCCCCATCTGGACAAGGACGGAGCCAAGGTGATGCTCTGCTCATATTCCCTTCCCGTCCATGGGTTCGTCGGTCCTGCGGAGCAGAGCGACGACCTGACGATGCTGGCCATCCGCTATTCCGGGAAAGAGTAGAATACGCATAAACTGAAACCAAACCCAGATCCAGATGTTGTTACAGATCCTGACCCTACTCGGCTCCCTGGCCATGTTCCTCTACGGCATGTCCCTGATGAGCGGCGGTCTGCAGAAAATGGCCGGAAACCGTTTGCGGGTGTTCATGGCCAAAATGACATCCAACACCTTCAAGTGCATCCTGACCGGCATCGTGGTCACCGCCATGGTGCAGAGTTCGACGGCGACGACCCTCCTGATCGTGAGTTTCGTCAATGCGGGTCTGCTGGCGCTGGGCAGTGCCATCGCCGTGATCATGGGCGCCAACATCGGTACGACCGTGACCGCCTGGATCTTCGCCCTGAGTTTCGGCGGCGGAAGCTGGAGCATCGCCACGATTGCCGTCCCGCTGATGTTCTTCGCCTTCATCGCGATGAGCATCAAGAAATATGCGAATTTCGGTGAGTTCCTGATGGGCTTCGCCCTCCTGTTCCTGGGCCTTTCCACCCTGAAAGAGACATCGACGGTGCTCCTGGACAACGAGGGTGTGCGCACCTTCCTTTCCACGCTGTCCGGATACGGTATCTGGAGTATCTTCCTGTTCATGGTGGCAGGCGCCGCCATCACGCTCATGCTGCAGAGTTCCGCCACCGCCACGGCCATCACGATGGTGCTTGTAGCACAGGGGTACATCCCCTTCACCATGGCGACCGCCATGGTCCTGGGCAGCAACCTGGGCACGACGGTTACTTCCAATATTGCCGCAGCCGTGGCGAACCAAAGCGCGAAACGGACGGCCCGGGCTCACTTCCTGTTCAACCTGTTCGGTGTCATCCTGACGCTGATCTTCTTCAAACCGTTCATCAAACTCGTAGGTTTGACCGTGGAAGCGCTGGGCTTCCCCAACCCTGTTGCGGTCGACTTTGCAAGCGCTGACGCCGCCACACAGGAATCGCTGGTCGCATCACTGCCTTACAGCGTCGCCGTCCTTCATACGGTTTTCAACGTCATTACGACGCTCATCCTGGTCTGGTTCATTCCGCAGTTGGTCAAGATGGTGACCTGGATGGTTCCGAACAAGGGCGAAGAAAAGGAAGTCTACCGGCTGAAGTATATCGGCATCGGCAACATCGCCACGGGCGACCTGGCGCTCAACAGCGCCAAGATGGAAGTCGTGGAGTTCGGCCGTCTCTGTCGCCGTGACCTCGGCTATATCCGGAATGCCATCAATGCCGGCACATTGGCCGAATTCGAGGAGGCAGACAAGAAGCTGGTCCACTATGAAGAGATCACCGACAATGTCGAGCGCGAAATCGCGACCTACCTTCGGGACGTCTCCAAGAATGAGATGAGTATCGGCGGTCTTGCGCGCATCCGTGAGTTTTATCGGGTGATCGGCGAGATGGAGTCCCTGGGCGACAGCGGCGAGACCATCGGCAAGATCCTTCAGCGTGTCTGGGAGCACAAATGCCATTTCACGGACCACATGCTGCAGCAGTTGAATCACTTGCTGGACCTGTTGGACGATGCCTATGTCGCCATGGACCATAATCTCTCCACGCCACTTGTTGAAATCACCGATATCCACAATGCGGAGGAGGCAGAATCCGCCATCAATGCGTATCGGGATACCCTCCGCAACGAACACCTCACGAACATCGAGAAGTCTTCCTATCCCTACGAAACGGGCTCCTTCTATATGGATGTGGTGAACTGTATCGAGAAGATGGGGGATTTCATTATCAACATCTCTCAAAGCGTCTACGGGGCCAAGACTGTCTGATTACTCCCCTGTTTTTGCCTTTTTTGTCACTTTTTCTAAAATATCGCTTGCGATATAAAAGGAAAGTCGTATATTTGTATCGCGAACGATATAAATAAACTATAAATACACACAGCTATGGCAAAGATCTATGATTTCAAGACCCGCAGCAACAAGGGCGCAGAGGTAGACTTCGCGCAGTTCGAAGGCAAAGTCCTCATGATTGTCAACACCGCTTCCAAGTGCGGCTTCACGCCGCAGTACGACGGTCTGGAGGCCCTCTATCAGAAGTACAAGGACCAGGGGCTGGTGATCGTCGGCTTCCCTTGCGACCAGTTCGCCGGCCAGGAGCCAGGCTCCAATGAGGAGATCGCCGAATTCTGCCGCATCAACCATGGCGTTACCTTCCCGTTGATGGCAAAGACCGATGTCAACGGCGATAATGCCGAGCCCATCTTCGAGTATCTGAAGACCCAGGCTCCTACCGAGGCTTACAACGGGCTCAAGGGCAAGGCTACCCGCGCAATGCTCAAGGGTCTCAGCAAGACCGCGAAGAAGGACAGCGACATCCTTTGGAACTTTACCAAGTTCCTCGTGAACCGCGACGGCACCGTCATCAAGCGCTACGCCCCCATCACGACCCCGGAAGACATCGAGAAGGACATCGAGGGAATGTTATGATCCACGAGATGATCCACGAGGAATTCAAGCTGGACAACCAGCTCTGCTTCCGACTCTACACCGCTTCGCGCCTTCTCTCGCAGGCCTATCACCCGCTGCTCTCGGAGCACGGATTGACCTATCCGCAGTACCTGGTGCTGCTGGTCCTGTGGGAGAAGGACGCCCAGCCGGTGAACGACATCGCCAAACGGCTGTATCTGGAAACGAACACGGTCACTCCCCTGCTTCAGCGCATGGAAAAGGAAGGCATCCTTGTCCGCAGGAAAGGCGAAAAGGATGCCCGTCAGATTATTGTTTCCCTGACTGATAAAGGGAGATCGCTTCAGAAAAAGCTGGCCGAAGTTCCCTTTGTCGTCGGCAGCTCCGTCCTTTGTGAAAGCGTCACGCCCGAAACCACGCCGGAACTCTTCCGGATGCTGGACGACATCATCGGGAAACTCAGCGCTCCGTCAGCGCTTTCCTAAACACGAAATATGTGAATCCGGCGCCTGCATGACATTCCAGGAAAGGACGGCGCCGTCCGTTTACTTTCTCTTTTTCCTGTATTCCATTGGGGTGTATCCGAGGGATTCCTTGACATACTTGCCGAAAAATGACGTGCTGGAAAAGCCCAGTTTCGCGGAGATTTCCTTCATGGACAGGTCCGTGTGAAGAAGGTAGTGGGTGATGTCAGAAACGGTATATTCGCGGATCCACTGCCCTGGTGTCATGCCCGAGTTCTTCTTGCAGATGTCGGCAAGGTATTTGGGAGAAATGCAGAGTTTTGAAGCATAATACTCCACCGAGTTGTTTTTTATCTCGGCATGTTGCAGCAGATTAATGAACTTGTTGAAGTACAGCACGTTCTGCAGAGGTTTCTCAATGGGTACGACAGCCTTTTTGCCAAGCAGACAACTCAAGCCAATCAGCGCCATCTGAATGGTGAAAGACAACATTTGCTGGCGACACCGGGCTTCGACTTTATCTTCCACAGGCGCAGAAAGAATTTTTACCAGATCTTGAATGATGCCGCAGAAATGGATTCCTTCATTGGTGTCCATATTCAAGACCGTGATTTTGTCTATATAGGCGAAATGGTTCCAATTCTCAAGATAATCCCGCAAGTAGTGTTGCAATAAGACATTACTCATGGCAATGGCGAAGAACTGGAAATCAGAGGTATAAGAAACGTCGGACAGTTTGGAGCCAATGGGACATAAGAATACCTGATTCTCACGAACCATCAGAGGGGCATCATTGAAGTCTCCCAACAGCACTCCTTTGGTGCATAAGGCCAAAACATTTCTCTGAAACGGAACAACTTGAGGTGCACCTAATACCTCAACATTATTGATAACAAGCAAATCTCCGTCATCATAGATGGGCTGAAAGGAGGCAATGCGCTGAGCTATCGGATTGTTCTTATCATTCATCGTGTCCACACATACTTATTTTCAACGCACAAATTTAGACTATTTTTTCCAGAATATACTAATTCTGAACAAAAATGTACTGTTTTTGAATATAGTTAGAAATGGAACAAAAATTGTCGGTTTTGTAACATTCTAGCCTATAATCTATTTGTGAATGATCCAGAAGTTAATGTATCATGCTCTATATCAGCAAGATAGACGGATCAATCACGTGGCATGGAAGGTTTTTTATTTATTTAATTAATATTTTAAATGCCTTACAACATCATTGATTTGACACATAAGTAACTGTGTTTCAATTATATATCAACGATTCTTGACAAAAAGTCAAATAATGTTCGATTTTACTCGAATGCTTTGGCTTGATTTATCCCATTTTTTATCTTTGCCAGAAATATTCTTTATTCATAGAATTATTCAAATTAAGTTTGTTATGAATAATACCACAGAAATGGACAAGGATGTGTATTCCTCGCCTATGTGTTCTATTATCAATGTCGTTGTCGAAAAGGCACTTTTGCAGTTTTCGACCAAGGACTGGGAGCGTGATCCGGACGAAATATAGTTAATTTACTTTTATCTATTAAAATACCTACAAATGAAGTACTTGACTCGATCCTTTCATAAAGCATTCGGCTTTCTGGCCGTGGCTTTTGGGACCCTGCTCCTTCCATCCTGCGCGGAAGAGTTCCTTTCTGACGACCAGGTCGATGATGGCATTGAAATGGTCATCAACGTCGGGACCGACACCAGAACGACCAATGAGGGGGACCATACTCTCTGGGCCGATGATGACTCTCTGACCGTCATCCACGCCCCCGAGGACGGAAACGAATTCTTGGCCTCCCCGTTCAATAAATCCGGTGATAATGCTTTCACCGGCAAAGTGAAAAGGCTCTCTTCCTCGAACGACTGGTATGTGGTCTATCCTTACAAGGAGGAGAACTTGGCCGCCGATCAAATCAGCCTTACTTTCCCGGCTTCCCAGACCCAGACCGGCAATGAGAATAAGCTCCATCTTGCCGGCGAGCAGTTTCCTTTGTGGGGCAAGGTAAAGGGTTTGCCCCGTGGCCAGACTTTGAACGTGCAGATGCAGAACCTGCTGGCCGTAGCCGGATTCAAGGTGACAAACACCACGGACGGCCCTGTTACCGTCAAGCAGGTCCAGTTCACGGCACCTACCTCTGTTTCGGGTACGTTCACCGTGGATTTGACCGGAGACGCCCCTGTTCTCACCGCAGGAACGGGCGCCACCAAGGTCGTGACATTGAACGTTGAGTCCGGTGAAGAACTCGCTGCCGAAGCGACTTCCTGGTTTTATATGGCCGTTACCCCGTTTGAGGCTCCGGCCGGCAGCAAGTTGAAGATCAAGGTCATTGCCACGGATTCCGAAGACAAGGATGTTGTTTTCTACCAGACCAAAACGCTTGTTGATGCTACTTCCTTCAAATCCGGCAGCATCAAAACCGTGAACATTGCCTATGATACTGCGCACACCACGGATCCTGATGCTGGTTCCGCAGGCGAGGTTCCGCTCGAGCCCGGTGATCAGCCTGCGGATGGCGATTATCTCCTGGTCTATGAAGATGGGGAGAATAGCTATGCATTCGCCGCCTTTGCTGACAAGGAAACGGACAATTATGCGATTCCCGTTACCGTAGTGGATGGCGTCGTCCTTCCCTCCGAGACCGAAGATCTTGCCCGTTATGCGATGACCATCGAGAATGCCGGATTCACGCACCCCAACGATCCGGGTCATGATGCATACAATGTAAAGAACTCTGAAGGGAAGTTTATTTTCTACGCTTCGGGTGGAGGAAATACCAAAATTCTCAGAATTCAGGATACCAACGAACTTTACAATACCAGTAGCCAGCAAACCGTAGCCTACTATCATACCTTCATCCAGGAAGAGGATGGTGTACAGATTTTGAGTTCTGGTGCTGTCAATGGATACAATCAATACCTCCTCACCTATAGCGATGCCAAGGGTTTCCATTATAGTAATGAAGAGGCCGACCAAGGCAAGAAGCTTCATCTTTACTTTATAGGAGGCTCCGCCAAGGAGAGGCAAACCCCCTATTTCTCCCAGGAAAGAGTAGAATACGACTTTGATGCTTCTGGGCCGGGAGTCCTCGCAAATGCCCCGACTCTGAATGGTGCCATGACTTCCGTTACCTATAGCTCCAGCGACGAGTCCGTCGCTTCGGTTGATGCCGAGGGTAACGTTACAATCCACAAGGCCGGAACTGCGACCATTACGGCGACAGCTGCAGCCGATGACGTTTATTATTCCGCTTCTGCCCAATATCTGATCGTCTCCACCACAAGCGCGGGCACGACGTTCTATCGCGTAACCGAACTCAACGCAGGTGAGCAGTATCTCATCGTATCCGCCGGAAAGGCCCTGGCCAACAACAACGGAACGATTGGCGCCACGGATGTTTCTGCCTCCGGAGACGAAGTCATTGTTTCCGATGCTGCTTTGATGATGTGGACCGCCACCGCAAGCGAGAATGGCTTCACGCTCTCAAATAATGGCCAGTATATCCAGCGCGCATCCTCCAGCGGTAAACCTTCTGTCGGAAATGCTCCGAGTACTTCCAGATATTATATTTGGACTTACAGCGATGGCAAGATGTACACTGTTTCCGGCACAGCCTATTATCTGTATTACAGTAACGGCTGGGCTCAGACCTCTACCGCCTCCAACGCCGGCACGGTCACCATCTACAGCTCGACCCGACCGCTCGCTTCGCAGAGCCTGAGCTTCGCGAATTCGACCGTGAACAAGATTCTTGGAGAGAACTGTCAGATTGGCGACACCTTCAACGTGCAAGAAGTCGAAGGTGCCATGACAGAAGTGACTTATACGTCCTCCAAACCGCGTGTCGCCACCATCAACGGCAAGGTAATCACGGTCGTCGGCAAGGGCTCGACAACCATTACGGCTACTGCGGCAGAAGAAAACGGTTATAAATCTGCCACGGCAACCTATACCTTGCGCATCACTGAACCGGCAACCGGAGATTTTGTCAATTTGAATGAATTGTATAATGACGGGCTGCCCTTCAATCTGGAAAATAACAGTGTGAGAGATTTTCTCAATGCGGCCGAAAGCCAATATACAGATACCAACTACAAAGGAACCAATAAAATTACCATCGTTTCGAATTATACCAGCGGTTCTGAACGTAAGGATATCCCCAAGCCTGTTCCTATTCAGTGGGAAACTGCGAGTACGGGCACGGCGACCATTACGATTTTCACTGACGAAGAAATGATGACTCCGGTCTGGGTCCAAACCACGACCAGCGGCAAGAGATCCGCCGACGTGTACAACCTGATTCCCGACCAGACTTATTATTGCACGGTTGAGGATGACAGCGGCGAATTGCTTAAGGGAGTCTTCGAGACCACTGGCCGACGGCGCATGATTAAGGTCTGTGAGGAGAAGGATCAGGACCACGGTAGCAACTGCCGAGATCTCGGCGGCTTGAAAACCACAGATGGCCGAAGAATCAAATATGGTATGATTTTCCGCGGCACAAACTTGGATGGCACGAAGGATAAGAATAATAATGAAGTTTTCATCAGCAACTATGTTGAACCCAATAATACAGAGCAGGGACTTTTGGCTAACTATCTGAACATTGGATACGACATTGACCTCCGCGGCGGTGGAACCGAGGCTTTCCTGAACAAATACCATGTGACGTATGTTTATGGGAATATGCAACCATATCTATCCGATGTGACGAATGCGAGTAAAGCCAGGACAACATTGCAGGGCTTCTTCGACGCTGCTGCGGCGGGGAAAGCATCCTACTTCCACTGCGCAATCGGCTCCGACCGTACCGGCTTCTGGGGCCTGCTCATCGAAGGCCTGCTCGGCGTGTCCGTGAGAGATTGCTCTATTGACTTTGAACTCACGAGTTTCTTCAATATCAGAGAGAGGACCAACACCAACTATCTGTTCTACCAGGGAATGGAAAACACCAGCGGCTCTTTCAAAGGCTTAGCCAATTATGATGGAGCCACTTTCCAGGAGAAGTGCGCCAACTATGTGAAGAGTCTGGCTACTACTCAGTATCCGTTTACGGACCAATGGATCGAAACCTTCCGGAACAACATCCTCGAATATGACCCTGATTTATAATGCAGTCAACATATTAATAAACAATAACTAATCTACATTATGGAAACAAAGAACAACAATGAGCTCTGCGCTTACATTCAGCCGGAGACTGAAGTCTTGACAATCGAGACCGGAAGCATTCTTGAAGATAGCACTCTGGAACCCGGACATGGCGGTGAGTTTTAATTTGTTATGAAGAAGTTAATGACCATCATGGGGCTGCTGCTTGCGGTAGCGGCCC
>JAEEGH010029622.1_pt1 | contig 10687 bp, 11 predicted proteins | sample 9134181 | NCBI WGS metagenome assembly JAEEGH01 (sample SAMN16246544, study PRJNA631951) | gut metagenome | biome: gut microbiome; feature: rumen; material: DP-attached | host: Bos | place: Iran: Karaj | collected 2018-10
CATCCACTCACTCTCACACACCAACCTACGCGTACCTTATATATAATATATAATAATATTAATATATATTAACTATTATCTCTCTCTGACCCCTCCGTCATCCCAAAAAGACATTAAGACGCTAAGACGTTCAGACGCTTTTCCCTCCTTCCCCCGTCTTACCGTCTCACCGTCTTTGCGTCTTTTTACTAGTCTTTTCCATAAACATTTGGCCGTATGAAATTTTATGCTTACCTTTGCAACCAGTTAACATTATTAACAACTTAAATTTGGTGCGTATGAGAAAAAACAGGCAAGAATGTGTTAATTATACATAAGGAATGAGGAATAATGAAATAATTATTCCTTCAATAACGAATTAGTTATTAATTTTGCAGCGGTTTATGATCGCTCAATAAACAAATTGAGATATATGCCAACAAAAGAAGAAGTCAAGAAAGCCTACAGAAACATCAAGTTAACTTTGAAGGCTATAGAGGAAGATCAAAACATTCCAGAATGGAGAAAGCGCCCGATGACAGATAAGCTATTAGACAGATTGCTTGAGATCCAGAAATGGCTGGGCGACTATCTGGATGAAAGTGATTATAAATTATAAACAAAAAAATGAAGATATATGCGAAACATTATTGACTATATTGAAGAGCCGAGGTTCAAGAGTATGATGCTTGAACTTAGTAAGTCGACCAATGGTGAAGATGTCGATGAGATTATTAAGAGGTACAATGCAGCCAATGGCAATATGACTGATGCCGAAAAAGATGCTTATGGTGCAAAGGTTGCTGCCGACATAGACAGGATGTTGAAGGTTGTTGACGACGACCTTGAAGTGCTGAAGGCTGAAAAGATACGCAGTGCCATGGGGGATTTAGGAAGTGCCATTTCATTTGCCTATATTGCTAAGCACTACTTTGGCAAATCCCAGTCTTGGCTTACCCAGCGTCTGAACGGCAGCGTCGTCAACGGAAAAACAGCAAGATTCAACAAGACTGAACTGATACAGTTCCAGAACGCCATCCATGACTTAGGGCGCAAGCTTACAGCCATAGCATTTCTATAGTCATAGGTACTTAGGTGTAGCCCATATCTTTCCCAACGACTATAGCAAATAGCCTCGGTGATCACACCGAGGCTATTTGCTTTATTCTTCTGAGATACCTCCTACGCCACTCCGATGCGTGTTCTTCACCTTCGGATGCCCTGCGTACTTCAGAGACCCCACACCGCTCACCGTGCCGTCGATCCGCTCGGAGGCATAGCATGATACGCTGCCCACGCCTGACACACTGGCTTTCACATTCAGGGCTTTCAGTTCATTTGCACGGATGCAACCCACGCCGCTGCACACCAGTTTCACATCGTCGGCCACGCCGCCAATCTGGATATCGCCCACACCCGAGTTGATCACCTCCAGTTTATCTGTGTCCAGGCTGTCCATACTCACATGCGACACGCCGCTGTTGCTCAGAGCTGTCAGGTCGGAGGTATATACCGTGATCAGCACGTTCCTGACATCAATGTTCACCTTCTTGGCCAGGTCTATCACCAGGCGTCCGTCCTTGCTGTCAAACTTAAACAGATCGATATAGTTGTCGGGGGCCTTCAGCTCCACCACGCCGTTCTTCTCCTCGTTCTGTATGATCTCCACGTTGGCCACGCCCTTCACGTCAATCTTCTCGAATGGCTTCAGATTGTAAGTCTCAGTCACGATGGTCTCACTTGCATCCACCTTCTCATACCCCATGACTTGAACGTTCGAGCACGCTGCCAAAGTCATCACACACACTACTAATAACAGAATTTTTCTCATATACATTTTACTTTTTAAATTGTTAATTCTTTACCCCTTAGACGTATGTCACCCCCAAAAAGTTGCAAAGCATGGCAAAAAACGGCAAAATGTCTTGCAGTTTAGCGTTACGCGTTGACTTCGTCGACACTGAATGCGCTCGGAAAAGCTCAAACTGAGTTTGGCTCTTCTCTCGCTGTTACAGCGTTACAGCGTTACAGTTCGGAATCTGGTAATTGATGGAGATGATTTAGTTCTATATATTATATATATTATAATATATATAATATATAGATTTATTTTCGGGGAGCGCAAATAGGAAATTTGAACTGTAACGGTGTAACGCTGTAACGGGTATTGGTAATAATAATTTACAAAGTATGGAACGCAAATAATATGCTTTTGGAGGGCTAATGAAACTCGGATTTTGGACTAAGGAAAATGCGACTTTCGTTTATTGAAAATTGGACTTTTTACTACTGAAAGTCAAAGAGCCTGAAATGCATGAAAAACGGGCAGTTATGGCTGCCCGAGTGCTTGGTAAATTTTGTTGACTTCCGCTGGCGAGAACGTCCGGCGCTTTAGCTGCGTCAGGGGCGCCAAATCGGGATTTTCCATCAAAAGAGCCTTCAATTTCAGCCAGGCTGACATCGGTTGTATGTTAGGAAAGTAGTGCGTCGCGAGTTCCGTGCGACCGAATGATCTTGTGTTTTGAGACATAAATATGTGATGTTCTTCTGCACTGCAAAGGTACAAAAAATTCAGCATATAACCAAAAGAAAGAGTGTTTTTTTAGTCCCGCAGAAATAAAAGAAATTAAGGAAATTTTAATGGTCACACAGAAATTCTTGCGTCCCGTTGGTAGCAAGCGGCAAAGCCGAGCGCACTGAAATCACAGAAAGTGCCTTCGGCACGGGCTGCGCATAGAAGAGCGAAGCGATTTTTCCGTGATTTCCGTGATTTCTGTGTGAGATAATCTTCAATAACTTTATGGAACTTTATACAACTTGATTCGCGTGAGGAAAAGCCTTGCAGGGGTCGGAAAAATGTCGTACCTTTGCACTGACAATTTGAGATGTCAGTGCGATTGCGGGCTGCGGCTCAGCATATCTCGAGAGGGTCTCGGATCTGCATTCGCCTTGCACCGCAATTGTCAATGCAGAAGAATAAGAAAGGATTTTTAAATTATGGCAAGATCAAACATTCCAATGGTGATTAACCTGCGTCAGAACACTAACGACGACAGCACCGCATTCGGCAAGTATTTCGCAGAGGTGGACAAGAAGGAGCCGCTGAACCTGAAGGGCTTCGCCAAGCACATGACGGGTCACGGCAAGATCGCCGACTATCAGATGTGCGTGCTCGTGCTCGGACAGGTGGTAGAGTGCATGAGCGAGCTGCTCTCGCAGGGTCAGCCCGTGAAGCTCGACGGACTCGGAACGTTCTCCCCCAGCGTGGACGGTCAGGGTAAAGGCAAGAACGACCTGGAGTCGGCTGTGGAAGCCGGTCCCGACGCGATGATCAACGGCATCAAGATCAATTTCTCGCCGGAGAACGTGAAGGGCGAGAAGCTCACCTCAAGGGCCTTCAAGGAGCAGTGCGTGTTCGAGTACGGGTATGTCGTGCAGAGCGAGGTGCGCACGGTGGGCGGCAAGCCGAAGCGCTTCCAGAAGAAGACGCCGATCAGCTACGTGCTGGCGCCCCAGGCTGACAATCAGGGCAACGGGTAATCTCTTCCCCTCCTGAGTTAGGAGGGGTTAGGGGTGGTCTGAACGCGGGAAGACTCTGCCTCGATAGTAATTCACCGCTTGTTCAGACCCCCTCTGACTCCCCCTAACTTAGGGGGAGAAACAGATACTCAAATCGCAGAAACACATCGAATCATGAAAAAGCAAAGAGTAATTGAGCTGGCGGTGAAGGTTCTAGTAGCCGCGCTCACGGCCTTCCTGACGGCCATCGGCACAACGTCGTGTATGGGACACGGACCATTCTAAAGAGTCCGAAAACAGAGCATAAATCCCTCGCCAACCGGCGGGGGATTATTGTTTCTACCAAGTAACTACTCAGCACCCCATGGCATGAGATAATCAACCTTATTCCTTAAATTATCTTAAATGTTTGCCAAAATCGTGCAAGATTTTGCAATTTTGTAGTTATAGCTATAGACGAACGATAAAAAAGTAACTGTAATGGAAATGATAAAAAGATTCATGATGATGCTCGTAGCGGCCACATTTCTGGCTGCTTGCTCGACAGACGGGACAGAAGTGGACGGTGGTTACATCGATGAGGACGGCAAGTTTGTGCCAAAGACGGAGGTGTGGACGGTGACCATCGAGCCGGAGTACGTGTTGAACCATTCGTACTGGGGCGCCTACACGGGTCTCGGCATCCAGATGGAGGCCATCGACCTCACGGGAAAGACCGTTGGAACGTTCTTCCTCGACGAGATTCAGGGCTTCAAGTTCGAAGAGGGCTATCGCTACATCCTCTCTGTAGAGGCAACGACGACGGATCCGAGAATTGCTGACAGCGGCAAGTACAGGTTTAAATTAAGAAATGTGCTGAGCAAGACGTATGTCGGCATTCGCACGGAGGGCCAGCGCGAGGTGACGATGGACGTGAGGATGGTGAAGATGATGCGACCTGATCCGTCATCATCGGAGTGTTTCCACTATCTCTGCGGACAGGCGACTGACGGCAGCGAGACGCTCGACATGAATCTGTATGAGATCTACTATCCCGATACGGATACGCCTCAACTCTATAAGGGGCTGACAAGTCTTGACCATCACGTCGCCCGAATGCGGCTGACCATCACGCCGTCAGAGCGCCCCGTGTTCGGCAGCCACCGCTATCGCATCCGTCTGAAGGAAGAAATCAGCCGTCAGGAACTGGAGGGCGACAGCGTGGCCATCGCGCCTACGGAAGAGGCCTACCGCCAGAAATACGATGAACTGGTCTATGGCATCATTCAGGACTATCAAGAATTTGAGAATTAGAGAATTAGGACAATACAAATATAATAAGGTATGAAAAAGTGGTTTACAATACTGGCGATGGCCCTGATGGCCGTCAGCGCAAGTGCTCAGGAAGAGGGAGAGCAGGAAAGTTATAAATGGACAGACCTGGAACCAGACGAGTCGTTCCTCTACAGGTATGTTGAGGCGATGGACGAAGCGAGTCAGGATGCTATCGAAGCCTTTTACGCCGAAAAGAAAGACTCAGAAGACCAGCCTATCCTCATGGGCGACTGGGGCGGATGGTATGTGAAAAAGGGCTACATGCTGCCTGAGGGTAATTTTTTTGAATCAAGTTTTTATAAAAGGACGAATGGAAACGGGAGGATCTACGTCGTCATTCCGAGAATCGATGTGACGCTAAAGACAGGTTGCAAGATCGAAGGTCTATTGGAATACTATGGCGACAAAGTGTCGCTGGATGACAGATACGAATGGCTCTGGGATGGCGAAGGGCCTAAATCATATCAGCTAATCTGTCACATGAAGACATCGCAAGAAGTGCTGAAGGCCATCGACGACAGGTACGAGTTCGAGCAGGAATGCATCGTACAGTTTCGTCCCGTAACACACAACTTTGAAGTAAGCAGTAAACAATATCTGATAAGTGTGCTGAAAGGTACATATAAGAAAAGTGAGGTGGAAGGCGAGAGAATCGTCTATGAAATGAATTGGGAAGGTGTGGACTACTATGTGGCTTGGGATCCTAGCGATTGGGAAAGCGACCCCAATCCATGGCAGGGGACAGATGAAGGCTTAGCCATCACCTCTTATCACCTGTGGGAACAGAATTGGGGGCTTTGGACACCCGTCAGTCATAGTTTTGCGCTTGAGAAAGGTCACGATTATATCGTCCGTCTGACGCTGAAGGTTCCTTCTAACGGCACTTATCAAGTAGGATTTGGTAACTGGTTTGGAGGTGATGCGAATTCATGGTCAACATTTGATGTGCCTATGACGGCAGGCGAAGACTTCCAGTTGATTGAAGTGGAGTCTCCCAATTTCGGTGAGAACGTATGGGATGATGGCTACGTCATACTTAGCAGCGGATGGGTATTAGGAACCACCGTCGTCAAGAAGGTTCAGGTCGTCGAGAAGGAGAAAGGCGCCGCAGCAGCCATCAAGACCGCAAAGACCGTCCGAAAGTCTGACGATGCCATCTATAACCTTGCAGGCCAGAAGGTCAACGCATCATACAAAGGCCTTGTGATCAAGAACGGGAAAAAGATGATCAAGAAGTAAAGAGTATATCAAGAATTAGAGAATATGAGAATTATTGTTATGAAACAGCTTGGAAATGTATTGATAGGTGCGTGTTTGGTGTTGGGGGCAGTTGTTATGGTCAGCTGCAGCAGCGACGATGATAAGGAGGTTGTGGTTACCAAAAAGGAGTCGAAGCCCTTATCGCTGGCAGAATTCAACAAGATTGCCCTTGGCTATGGCTGGGTGGAAGCAGAGACGCATGAGATCCTCGACAACGGAAAGGTGGACACCAAGGACTTTTATGAAGGACGTGAGGATGATAAACCCAAGAGCTATGAGTTCAGTCATGAAACGGCTACCACGTTTGCGTATCTTGAGAACCCAGGTGTCAATGCCTTCTATAATAGGGAACTGCATTATGACGAGACGACGGGCAAAGTGTATTTCGGCGACATCGAACGGTTCACGGTGCTCTCTGCCGATGAGAATGAAATAATTGTCAACAAGTATTACGCGGTTAGGGAAAACGACAAAGGCTACCACAAGGATGTCTACCACCGCGTTCGTCTCACCAGAATGTCTGCCAGCGAGTTGCAGGACACAAAACACAAGTATTGGATAAACGGTGATGATCTGGAGCGCGACCTGACGCCCAAAGACATCTGCCACAAATGGATATTGCGATTTTTCAACGATGAAACTTGGAGTACCTCTACAAGAATCCACGAAATAAGAAGCAGCAACAAATATTACATCCGCTTCCTACCTGACGGTACGATAGAGGGCAATTGCGACGGTGTGGGCTTCCGAGGCTCCTACAAATTGACAAGCGAGATGCTTAATACTGCGTCATTCTTCTATAATGTATCCATCCAAATCACCCCTGATGAAAACGGAGGAGAGTGGCCAAATATATTCAGCATTCTACCCATAACGAACAATCTTAGTCTCGATTGTTGTGCCTACATGAACCTGAGCGGTAACAACAACTTTTTTACTTTCATCCGCGCAACTGAAGATTAAGTAAAAACAGATAGTCAACAATCAATTTAATACAATACGCATATGAAACGATTTGGTTTATTTATAATTTGTTTGGCATTAATCACCTCTTGCTCAAAAGAAGAGGAAGTTGAGAAACCTATCAATAATAGTGAGCCCGTTGTCCCCATGTCGAATCATGTTATGACTGGTGAATTCGAGGGAGAATGGAACAACCTGCCTGCAGATCCGACAAATGGGAGTATTGTGGTGAGCGACGAATACATTATTATTGATGAGCTGCCTGCAAAACTTATTCTCAATAGCATGATTTTTAACATAAACATGAGTTGTCTCTCACATCCTGAGCTACGGGAACAGACAATCGATTCCATCGGGAATATCTTCTTCGCTTCATCCTACAAATACCCCAAAACCGGTCTGGAAATCAAATATGAAATGGACTCTTTTTCTGACAACTGCTATACCACAAAGACTTTGAGCATCAAGAACATGTGGTCAGAAATCAGTACTGCCATCAATATCGATTACGAACAGCCTCAAACTGGGGAAGCCATTGTCATCGACCCGGCTGAGCCAAACACCATCTCGTTCTCCGTAGAGGCTGATGGCGTTCCCTACCGCATTGACCTTGTAAGTAAGGATCATGAATGCGACGTAAGTTTCAATATGGACGATAACCCATGGTCTGTACCAGGCATGTGGATTATCCAATACTGGTTTAACACCTACAGAATCTATAACCTGCAAACTGGTAAACATTGGGATATAAAGGTTTATTACCAAATGCATCGTGATCACGATACAGAAGACACCGTACAACTAATATTCAATGCAACGAAATTGAAGGGCTCAACCGAAGAGAGAGTCATCTTCCATTAGAGAATCACCAATACAAGAATTGTTATGAGACGATTTAGATTATTATTGTTAGGCGTTGGGTTGACGGTCGCGATGTCTTGCTCAAAAGACAATATCGATGACCACCTTGATGCTCCGTTTCCTCAGTCGGCGGAAAATGACACAACAGTCATCTCTGGCCAGATTGTCTCCAGCGGCACCTTCGAGGGCGAATGGAGACTGAGCAAGTATGGAAAGACCTGCGGGGGACGGATAGAGGTGAACGGAGACGAGATCACCTTCGACATTCCTGCTGACTACCTCTTTCCGAGGTTGGGCATCGTGACAGACAAGAGAATGGCGATGTATCCTGAGGAACCTCTCTTCACGTCCAAATCTGCCCTCACGTACTTTAACACCAGTCTGACGATGAATTGTTCCACGCAGGGGTTCTCGAAAGAGGCCACCTATTATGAAGTCATGAACATCGTAGGCGAAGGAAGCGATAAGACGCTATTTGGAAACTATCCTACGTTTGACATCAAGGTGGACGATGCAGACTATAGTATCGGTTTGATCGGCATCAAGGAAAAGCCGACAGCGGTGTTTGACACCAACACGAAGTTGTGGACGGTGGCGATTCCTATCGATCAGGTGTCTGTCTACAGTCACCTGTCGTATAGTCAGATCAACTCAGCCTACCTCGATGAGGAGAATCCGGACAAGTCTGCCTGGCTATTAGTATTCAGGGCTACAAAAAGAATCAAATAGGTCGTGCAGGAGACAGAACGACAGTTGGTAGAAGCAATACATGCTGGAGACCGGGAGGCGTTGCGACGTCTCTATGAGCGCTACTCCAGATATGCGATGGGCGTGAGCCTGCGGATTGTGCCTGAGCGTGAAGACGCACTCGACATTGTACAGGATGCCTTCGTCAGCATCCTCACCAGCATCGGCTCCTTCGAATATCGCGGCGAGGGCTCGCTGAGAAACTGGGTGGCAAGGATCACCACCCATCGCGCCCTGGACTGGATGAGGAGTCACGACAGACTGCTGTTCGCTGACCAACTGCCCGATGAAACCGCAGAAGAGGAGGATGAAACACCCCTCGAGGAGGTTCCTCCAGACATACTGAGCGGGATGATCGACCGTCTGCCGGAGACGAGTAAGACGATTGTCACCCTGCATGCATTCGGACAGATGTCGCACAAGGAGATCGCCCACAAACTGGGCATCAGCGCCAAGACATCGATGTCGCAATTCTCTCGAGCCAGACGGCTACTGGAAATGATGATGAAAGAATACTTAAACTCACAAGGAATATGAAACAGAAAAGGCAACAGACAGGTGGACACAGTCCCGAAGAGGACTGGGCTCAGCGGCTACGCGACCATCTGGCAGGATATGAAGCGCCTGTGCCTGATGATCTGTGGGAGAAGATCGAGGCGAGACTGCCGAAGGAGGTGCTGAGCCCGACTCCGAAGAAGGAGGCGAGGATTGTTCCTTTGTGGGCGAGATGGGCTGCAGTAGCGGCGGTGTTTGTGGGAGGATTGATGATTTTGTGGAATGAGAATGGTCATGAGGCGGATCAGACTGCCGCAGTTCTCCCCCTGAGTAGGGGGAGCCAGAGGGGGTCTGAGCAGGCGCATTCTCAGGCGAAACATGAGGCGAAGTTTGAGGCGGATCAGACCACCCCTAACCCCTCCTACTCAGGAGGGGAAAGCTGCGCACAGGGCAATCTCGCAGCAAAAGAGCCCATTTCATCGGGAGAAAAGTCGGCAGAGGAACCCAAGGAGCCCACTTCGCCAGAAGGAAAGCCCATTCTGCCCATTTCATCGGATGATAAGCCCATTTCATCGAAAAAAAAGCCCACTGAGCCCGAGAAGAGCCCGGAGGACGTGATACGCGAGCTGGATCAGAAGATTGCCGACTATAAGGAGCGTCGCAGTAAGAGCGCATCGGTCAACCTCTATGCTTCCAACGGCTTCGGCACCCAGTCGTACCGTAACGGCGTGCTGATGAGTCAGGAAATGCTCTCTAACTATGATTACTATACGAATCCCGACAGTCACGGCACCCGAGCCGGCAGCAGTCCTGTCTATCTGGCGAACCACGAGGAGCGGCAGAAGTTCTACCAGCCCATCTCGTTCGGTTTGAGCGTAAATATCCCCATTTCATCGGGATTTTCCGTATCGTCGGGCGTCGTCTATACACGTCTGCGCTCCGACTTCACCAGCATCGCAAACAGCCTCGTCTACGAGCGGCAGCAGACGCTCCACTATGTGGGCATCCCGCTGACGGTGCAGTATAACGTGTGGCAGTGGCGCGGACTGAATGTCTATGCGACGGCAGGGGGACAAGCGGACTTCAATGTGAAGGCTTACGTAACGATGGAGGGATCGGAAACGAAGTTGGAGAAAGACGACTTGCAGTGGTCGGTGAATGCCGCCGCTGGCGTTCAGTATAACTTCATCCCCCAGCTAGGCATCTATGTGGAGCCGGGCATCAAGCACTACTTCGACAACGGCAGCCACATCCGAAACTTCTTCAAGCACCGTCCTACGAACTTCAACCTCCAGATAGGCGTACGAATGAATTTTGGCACAGATTAACACGGCCTTAAATAATTAAGGACACGGCCTTCCTTATGCGCAACAAGCCGTGTCTTTGATAAAAGCCGTGTAATCCGTGCCTAATATTACGATACCAAGAGTTGTAGGCCGACGCCGCGGACGGTTTTGAGGGTGATGCGAGGTTCGTCGGAGAGGAGTTTGCGGAGTTTATTGACGAAGACATCGAGGGAACGGGAGGCGAAGTAATCGTCTTCGGTGTT
>JAEEGH010029626.1_pt1 | contig 10687 bp, 10 predicted proteins | sample 9134181 | NCBI WGS metagenome assembly JAEEGH01 (sample SAMN16246544, study PRJNA631951) | gut metagenome | biome: gut microbiome; feature: rumen; material: DP-attached | host: Bos | place: Iran: Karaj | collected 2018-10
GCTGCTGAAGAAACTGCTGCCCTTTGTGCTGCCATATAGATGGCTGCTGATTCTGACCTTAGTACTCACTTTTGTGGGGTCGCTGATGGCGCAGGTGAATGCAGTGGTGCTCGACCGTGCGGTGGATGCTATCAATGCCTTGATGCACAAGAGCGGCGGCTTTGACTGGAGCGAGGCGGCACGGCTGCTGCTCATCGTCAGCGCGGTGCTGCTGGGCAAGGAGGTACTGGCGGCGGTGATTACCTTTGGGCAGCGTATCTTTGGCGAAAAGATTAGGATCAACGTCAGCCGCGACCTTTCGCTGCGGGTGGTGGATCGCATCCTACAGTTCCGCATGGCATTCTTCAGCAACGAGGGCAACGAGCCAGGCAAGCTGCAAACCCGCATCGACCGAGGTGTGATGAGCCTGAGCAATACGGTCAAGAACTTCTTTATAGACATCCTGCCTTTGTTCACCAGTGCAGTGATGGCGTTGGTGCTGATGTTTGCCGCCAATGTGTATGTGGGGCTTGTGGCGTTAGCCATTATCCCGATTTATTTCTTCATCACCGCCCGCCAAGGGGTGCGGATGAAGGGGTGGCGTCGGCGTGTGTTCGGCACCCATCAGGCGTTGAACCACGGTATCATGAACATTATAGAGAGCATGGGCGTCATCAAGTCGTTCAACCGCGAGCGGCTGGAGGCCGACCGTCAGGCGAAGCTCCAGAACGACTCCACCGACCAGCAGATGGCCACACGGCGCATCAGCTTCCTCTTCGAGGGGTTGAAGACCTTTGTGGAGCAGATAGGCACCGTGCTGATAATCATCCTCACCGCCTACCTGGTGCTGATTGACTACCCGGGCATGACCATCGGTAAGATTATGTACCACGTGCTGCTGTTCAGCAACGTTAGCGCGCCGATACGTCAGCTACACCGCATCTACGACGACCTGAACGACGCACTGATATATGCCGAGGGCTTCTTCGGCATACTGGAGGCCGACAGCGAGGTGGAGCCGACCGGTAGCCATCGCCCCGCTGTGGTGAGAGGTGCTTTTGAATTGAAAAACGTGGAGTTTACCTACAGTAACGGCACCCATGCCATCCGAGACCTCAGCATGACCATCGAGCCGGGCAAGACCACCGCTTTGGTGGGGTTAAGCGGTGCGGGCAAGACCACCATTGTCAACCTGTTGGACAAGTTCTATGCCCCCGACAGCGGCAGCATCACATTGGACGGCGTGCCGCTGAAGGAATGGGACACCCAAGTGCTGCGCGACAACATCGGGCTGGTGTTGCAGAAGAACCATATCTTCAGCGGCACCATCGAGGAGAATATCCGCTACGGCAACCCTTCGGCAACCCACGAAGAGGTGGAACAGGCCGCACGGCAGGCATATATCTATGACCAGATTGTGGCGTTGCCGGGCGGCTTCGAGGCCAATGCCCTGCAGTTGAGCGGCGGCCAGCAGCAGCGGATTGCCATTGCCCGCATGTTCCTGAAGAATCCCCCCATTATCTTCCTCGACGAGCCCACCGCCAGCCTCGACGCTATCGCCACGGAGCAGATAAAGTCCTCTATCGATGCCATCAAACAGGGCCGCACGGTGATTGTCATCAGCCACAATATCGGGCAGATAATCGACTCCGATGCGCTCTATGTACTCGACACCGGCCACGCAGTGCAGCACGGCACACCGACAGAGGTCTATCGGCAAGGTGGGCTGTACAAGGAGATATTCGACGCCTCCGCCCGCAGCATGAATGTGGACAAGATAGCCGACACTTTGGGGTGAGACGATTTCATACATTACAGTATAGGGGATTTCTATTTATCAAGAATTTGTAGATTGCACATTTTGATTCTATTAAGAATATAAGACTATAATTGCAAGCAATTAATAGAATTACCTCTCTGTGTAGCGACCAACAGTATCCGTTTCTTTTCCACTTTGTATTCGTTCTTTCTCCCCTGCTATAAGGGAAGGGGAGCGACGTTACTGCGACGCTGCATTGTCTCTTCGACGGGGTGTCGGGGGGGTGTTTTTGAAAAAAAAACTTGCCATTTTAGTTTTTTTTGGTATTTTAGTATTCTGTTTCGGTTGTGCCGCTTTGGCATAGCGACCTTATATAGAATACAATACAAAAACGATACACCATGAAATACAATCGTGTTCTTTTGAAATTGAGCGGTGAATCGCTCATGGGAAAGCAGAGTTACGGTATTGCGCCGGAGATGCTGGAGCAATATGCCAAGGATATTAAGGAGGCTGTCGACCACGGTGTGGAGGTGGCCATAGTGATTGGCGGCGGCAACATTTTCCGCGGGCTGAGCGGTGCATCGAAGGGCATGGACCGGGTGCAGGGTGACTATATGGGCATGCTGGCCACGCTTATCAACAGTATGGCCTTGCAGGCCGAGTTGGAGAAGCAGGGCATGAAGACCGAGCTGCTGGGCGGCCTGGCCATAGAGCCGATCTGCAAGGAGATGTCGCGCCGACGCGCCATCGAGGCCATGCAGGAGGGTCGTGTGGTAGTCATCGGCGGCGGCACGGGCAACCCGTTCTTCACCACCGATACCGCCTCGACGCTGCGCGCCATTGAAATCAAAGCCGACGTGATATTGAAGGGTACACGCGTGGACGGTGTTTATACCGCTGACCCGGAGAAAGACCCCACCGCCACCAAGTACGACCGTCTCACTTTCCAGGAAGCTCTTGGCAAGAAGCTGAAGATTATGGACCTGACGGCTTTTGCCCTGTGTGAGGAGAACGACCTGCCCATCTATGTGTTTGACATGAACCAGCCCGGCAACCTGCTGAAGGTGGTGACGGGCGAACCCATCGGCACCGAGGTGACAAAAGGGGAGAATTGAAAGTTGAAAGGTTTTAGGGGAGGAAGGTTTTATGGTTTTAAGGGAGGAAGGTTTTATGGTTTTAAGGTTGAAAAGTTTTAAGGTTTTAGGGGAGAAAGAGTTTTTAACCCTCAAACCCTTGAACCCTTAAACCTTTTAACCTTTAGACCCTTGAACCCTCAAACTCTCAAACAAACATCGAAGAATAACATTTAAAACACAACAATATGAACGACCTATCGAAAGCCTGCATCACCGAGGCGAACAACAGCATGCAGTCCGCCATTCATTTCCTCGAAAAGGAACTTGAAAAAATCCGTGCCGGGAAGGCCAACCCAGGAATGCTCGACGGTGTGAAGATTGACTATTACGGTACCCCCACCGAAATCAGTCAGACCGCCAACATCAACACCCCCGACCCGCGCACCATCATCATCCAGCCCTGGGAAAAGACCATCATCGGAGCCATCAACAAGGCCATTCTCGACGCCAACCTGGGCTTCACGCCGCGCCACGAGGGCGACATTCTGCGCATCGTCATCCCGCCGCTGACGGAGGAACGCCGCAAAGAGCTGTCGAAAGCCGCCAAGACAGAGGTGGAGAACAGCAAGGTGAATATCCGCAACGCCCGCCGCAATGTGATGGACAAGGTGAAGAAACTGAAGGACAAGTCGGTGCCTGAGGACGAGGTGAAACAGGTGGAGAAAGAGATACAGGACATTACCGACAAGTTTATTGCCGAGTGTGACAAAATCTACACCGCCAAGGAAAAAGAGATAATGACCGTGTAGAGTAATTGAAAGTTGAAAATTGAAAATTGAAAGTTGCTGCCGCACCCGGATATTTTTCACTTTTCAATTTTCACTTTTCAATTTTAAGACTATGTATTTGCGTTGTTTTGATTCGTTAGAATCAACCAATCAGTATTGCGAACTCCTCGACCTTGCGACGGTTGAGGAGTTCACTGTCATTAGCACACGGGAGCAGACTGCCGGTATCGGTCAGCGGGGGAACTGCTGGAATGCCGAGCCGGGCAAAAACGTCACGTTCAGCCTTGTGCTCAAGCCTGTTTTCCTGCCGATGGAAGATCAGTATATGCTCACGAAAGCCGTGTCGCTGGGCATTGCCGACTGGCTGTCCGAGATTTTGCCGAAGGGGCAGCGGGTGCACATCAAATGGCCGAATGACATTTACGTAGGCGACAAGAAGATTTGCGGAGTGCTGATTTCAAATCGCGTGAAGGGGAACTGTATGGCAGCCTCCATTGTGGGTGTGGGGCTGAATGTGAACCAGACAGTCTTTCCCGATTGGGTGCCCAACCCAACGTCGGTGTTGCTTGTCACGGGCAGGGAGTTTGCGCTGGAGGAGGTGTTGACAGGCGTGGTCGAAGCTATTGCCAAACGTTACGGGCAACTGCAAAGGGCAACGACGGGGAGTTGGGAAGAAATGGACAGGGAGTATTTGTCATACTTGCTGAACCTTGGCAAGGAGTGTGCTTATTTGTATCACGACAAAAAAATAAGAGCCGTTATCACTGGGGTAAACCGCTTCGGGCATCTGGAATTAGTGACAACGGAGGGCGACAAACTTGTGTGCCAGCTAAAGGAGCTGATCTATTGCTTAAATGCTTGAATGAGTAAATGCTTGAGTGGCTGGCGCGGTCAAATCACTCAAACAATCAAGCAATCAGACAATCAAGCAATCTTAAGGGGCTATTCCATGGCGTGCATGGAACGCCGCATCTTTTCAATAAGGTAGTTTACGACAACGTCCGACTGCCGGTCGGTGTTGCAGCAAAAGATATACAAGGTGCGGGAAAGATAGGAGACACCTACATAGCATGAGCAGTTTTGGTCGATTTGTTCATTGACCACAGGAGCAGGCTTGGTGGGGTCGCGCCGGTCGCGTTGGGTGAACATAGCCACATCCCAGCCTTCCTGCATTTGTTGTTTCTGTTCCTGTGTGGGAGTGGCAAGATTAAATTCATTGCAGAGCCAAAGCCATCCCTCGTCGTCCACAGCCTCGAGGAGGGTGACATCGGCCGTAATACCGGTGTCGAGAGTGAAGTTGGTGACACTGGCTACACGGATGTCGGAGCGCGAGGCGTAGCGTTTGTACAGGTCGGTCTGGGCAGTGGCCGACAGAGACAGAAGGGTTAGGCAAAGCAGAATTATGTGCTTGATGTTTGTCATGGTATATCGCAGCTTGGAGGCTTATGCCTTGAGGAAGTTCCAGATGTCGTTGATTACAGAGTCGGGAGAGCATTGGGTGTTGCACGCCACCACAGGTTCGGATACGGAGTATGAGGAGGGTTCCGCTGCAGCGATATCATGCACGGCGGGTGCAGGCTCACGTCGTGCGGAAGCAGACCTGGTCGGCTCGGCGACAGCAGCAGTTTCCCGGTGCTCAACCGTCTCCTCGGTGGACACGCGGGCAGTCGTATTGGGAATAGCCCTGGTCTGTATGCGGGCAGGAGTCTGTGGGACGGCGGTGTCCAGCACAGCGGGAATTAGCACCTCGCCCGACTGCGCCACCAAAGGTGTATCGGGCATGGCAGAGCCTTGGCGCGACCACATTGCAACGATTACACCCACAACAATCAATACCGATGCAACGGACGATACGATGGAGTACTGCCGTCTGCGTATGGAGGAGGCCTGTTCCCTGGCAGCATTGAACACCTCGTGGCGATGTGTGAGCTGGTCGAGTTCGGCCTGTTCCTCCGGGGTTATGACACCCTCCTTGTATCGGTGAAGAAGAGTCTCTAACTGGTTCATAATGCTTTATATTATTAGTTAATCTTTTTCTTTGTTTTCTATTTCCTGCAGTTGTTTCCGCAAACGGTTGTGCCCTTTGCGGAATAGTTTCTTCAACATTGGTAACGAGGTGCCGGTCATTTCGGATATTTCCTCGTGAGTGTAGCCTTTGACATAGTAGAGGTCGAAGAGCTTGCTGATGCGTTCCGGGAGCTGGTTCTTGAGTCTCCAAATGGTCTGGAGCCGTTTTTCGTCAACTCCCTCTTCGACGACAGGCATGTCAGGCAGATGCTCCACCAACACATAATCGCTTTTCTTGAGCATCTTGTAGCAGTTGTGCCGCAACACTTTCACACAATAGTTGTAGGGGTTTTTGATCCAGGTATGCGCCATGGTGACGGCCAAAGACTCCTGCACTACATCTTCAACATCCTCTTTGTTGTGCAATACAGAATAGGCCATCTGGTAGAAGTCCAGATAATGGTCGGCCAGCATCTGTTTGTCACTTTCCCGCATGTTGAAATTTCAAGTGTTGTACATATAAGAGTCATTACGTCTGTTTTGGATACCCCCCTGCCCCCAATATTTAACTTTTTTTATGATATTTTGGGAGTTCGGGGATAGAATTTAGGCATTTCTTCCCGAAATCGACCTTGCAACAGAGCTGTTGTCTGCCGTTGGTGATGCAGAGAAAGGGGACTTGAAGCACGAGATTGTATCGGCATGCCTGGTCGATGACTTTCTGGGAGAGGGGGACGGTCTCTTTCTTGCATTCTACAATAATGAGAGGCTTGACTTCCTCGTCGTAGACAACGATGTCGCACCGGCGGGTCATGCCGTTGAGAGAGATGGCACCTTCCACCTGCATCAGTTCAATGGGGTACAGCAGTACCTCGTGCAGATATTGGATGAAGTGCTGCCGTACCCATTCTTCGGGGGTCAGTGCCACAAAGCGGTTGCGCACCATGTCAAAGACTTCGCGGCGGCCGTCGGTTTCGCGCAGTTTAATAGACATTCTCCGACCCGCTGTCTTCTTCCTCCTCGTTTTGGGGTTTCTGTTTGAGGCCGTTGTTGATTTTATATGTGAAGCCGATGGTAACCATGGGCGATAAACGGTGGTTGTTGACAATGCGGTATAGTTCGCGGTTGTCTGTAGCATGCCCCCAACCGCCCGTGCAGAAGATGTCGTTTATTCGCAGGTTGATAATTCCATTGTGATTTAGGACATCTTTGCGCACCGCCAGGTCAAACCAGTAGCTGGGGTATAAGGTAGCCTGTAAATCCAGGCCGGGAGCCCGATATTGCCCACTGAACTGGATGGTCAAATCGTGAGGCAGGGTCATGAATGAATTGAATTTCCCCCCCGCCTGGAACGACTCCCGGCTGCTGTTGTTAAGCAGCTCGGAACCCTCAATCCGTTCATTAAAAAGGTTGACACTGAGATTCACCTTCCACCATTTGGTCACTTGCCAGTCGAAGATGAACTCTAACCCGTAGTTGTAGCTTTTGTCAAGATTCTGGGGAGCAGCCGCCCAGTAGCCGTCATATTGACTGCTGTAGGGCTCCCACCATGCATAGCGCGCCACCGAGAGGGAATCCCAGACAAAGCCATACCAAGTTATCATGTTCACGCTTTGGCGGAAGTAGGCTGAAGTGTAAAGATTCACTTTATCAATGCCCAGATTGTAGCTCAGCTCAAAAGCGTTGGTGAATTCGGGATCCAGATTGGGGTTGCCAAAGCCCAAGTGCTGCCCTTCCATCACGTTTACATAAGGGTTCAAGTCCCACATGTGCGGGCGGCGGACACGACGGCTATAGCTCAGCTGCATGCTCTGCATGTCGGTAATGGAGTATGAAAGATGCAGTGTGGGGTATATTTCCCAATAGTGCTTGTCGACTGGTTCGGTTTGGGGATGATTCATGTCCTTGCCAATGGTGCTTGAGTATTCGCCTCGGAGTCCTGCCTGCAGGGATATGTTCTCGCCTATCTTACCTCCATAGGTGGCATAGAGGGAGTGGACATTGAGACGGTAGTTGAAGTGTGTGGATGTAAGAGAGTCGAAAAAGCGGTAAAGAGAGTGTTCGGGGGAGTATTGAGTGCGATAATATACAGCTTCCTGGTCGGGCCAGTCCACGTGTCCCTCATATCCTGTCTCCAGTTTCCAGCCATTGTCGAAAGGCCGTGTCCAGTTAAGCTTGGCATTCAGTGCCTGATGACTGTTTTCCGTCTCGCTTTCGCGCAAATAATAATTATCCCATACAGCATTTCCGAAATACATATGTTCTTGTCGGCCATTGCCTTCAACATGGCGGATGCTGAAAGTGGCATCAGCGGTGAATTCTTCGTCTTTATGGCTTAGCTTTTTCGTGTAAAGCAGATTAAACGAGTGGTTGAGGTTTCGGTTGTTGTTTTTCGAGAATTGCTCATATCGCATTGAGTCGTTATAAAGCAAATCCTTCCCAAAGATTGTCCCTTCTCTGTTGCGGTTGCCGCCGCGTAACTGATAGGACAACAGTAGGCTGTTGTTCTTGTCGAAATAGTACTCCCCTCCAATCTTTATGCTCCCCATCAGTCCGTGGTTCAGATGGTATTCACTAATAGAATCATGCGAATAGTCCACCCCGTTATTTCTGTGTGCAATGTCGGTAATTCCATAATGTCCGCGAGAACGACGGCCTATATCGGCTGACATGAACAGATTGTATTTCTCAGTGGTATAGTTCAAACTGATGTTCCCCATGGCAGTCGGTATGAAACTTGGCATTTCCTTGGGAATCATAAAAGGCAGAGGAGTGCCCACATTGACACCTGCCACTCCGTTCAGTCCAAGGGACTCGGCAGAGCGGTCTTTTAGTTTTATATTGATGATTCCGCTCATGCCTTCGGGGTCGTATTTTGCCGAAGGATTGGTAATCACCTCCACACTCTCCACTGTGCTGGCGGGAATCTGTTCCAGAAGAGTCTCCAAATCGCTTCCCATCATCTCGTATGGGCGGCCGTTAATCAGCACCTTGACACTTGAAGAGCCACGCAGCGTCACTGTTCCGTCGTTGTCAACAGAGACACTCGGCACCGTTTCCAACACATCGGTGGCTGTGCCGCCGCTCGACACAAGGTTTTTGTCCACGTTAACCACGCGCTTGTCCAGCTGGTACTCCACCATGGTGCGCTCAGCCCTCACCTGCACCTCCTCCATCATCACGGCGCTGGGTGAAATCTGTATCTTGCCGAGTTTGACTGTGGCTTGCCTCTCGCCCAGTGTCACTGTCTCGGGATGGACATAGGGTTTGTAGCCCATAAACGACACCCTTACCAAATACTTGCCATAAGGTGCGGTAACCTCGAAAGAGCCATTCGACTCCGAAACAGTGCCTGTCACCAAAGCGGAATCCTGCACTTTTAGTACCGCAATAGTTGCATACTCTATCGGCTGGCCCGACTTGCTGTCATACACCCTGCCGCTGATTTTCCCTTGTTGTGCGTGCGAGCAAAAGGTGATACATGTCAGAATGAGAATTATTATTTTTTTCATCTTTTTTTTTCATCTTTTTTTATTTACGTCTTACATTCCATTATAATTCTCCCACCTCCACTTGAGAAAGTCCCGATTAATAAAATCAGGTATTACAATTTTAGGAGGAATCAGTGCACCGTAGTCCATACGAGCTCTACCAGATAGGTCAACATCTCCATCGGGGGAGATACGCAAATGGCCTGTGTCAAACAGCATGTGGATGTCAAGTCTCATTGCAAACCCATTTGAGGCAGAATCCTCTCCATGATATTTATAAGGTTTAATATGTGCAGCCTCAAGAACTTCTGGCATAGTAACATTAGTTATCACACACCGTTTACATGCTGCAAGTACATCCTTACGAAACTGAGCCTGATGCGGTCTGATGCGGACACTCTGCATTCGTTTCCTCTCGACATCGGATACTACATCCGATGCTTTCAAAAGTCGAATGGCTTGATCTATTGAAGGATTTGAAGTTTCTCCGTAAAGAATTGATTCTATTTCCCCTAAAATATTATTGTTAATCCGAAAATGAGCATTTTCATTATTGCCTTCCTCCTTTACCAAATATCCGTAATAATCAAGAAAAAGCAGAAATTCTCGTGCCATGCGTTTGTCGTTGGACTTTTCACAACAATCAGGCCATGTAGAGGTGTTCAACTCATCCATGCGATACCACCTAATGAAGTTCACATAATCTTGAATTGTTACTTGCGGTGTGCCAGAAAGAGGTATAATAATGGTCTTCAACTCATCCACTGTAATATAATCTGTTTCTCGTGCAATCGAAAGAATCAGTTTTAACGGTCTTATAGAAACACCTGCCTCACTCCATTTTTTACATATTTCTGAAGACTGAATATTGGCATTGGGTAACTGAAGTGTCATGATAGTAACTGCGGAGAACTCAGTTTGTGAGATTTCATGACGGGCTACTTTTCTGCCGAAGTCCGTTAGTTTTATCATCCCATGTGTGTCTTTGGGTATCAAACTTAATGATTTCCAATATTGCTGCGAGTTGCGCATCACATTACGCTGTCCACCTCTTCCAGCAAGATTCACACCAACAGAATCCTTAAGGTCGTCTGTGAGATTTTTCAATTCTTGAGAAAATTCATCTGAGCTGAACGTGTACCGACCCTCCAGTTTCTCCATTCTGAATAATACCCCGAGCAATACAACAGGGTCATTAATGCTCTCGGTTGGAGCAAAGGTTGCCCACTGCCATTTAAAATCTGGAAAAGGCTTCTGTGGAATAAAAGACTTCTTTAGCATTTTTATTCTTGTAATAGATGATTAAATTGTTCCGCCACAGCTCTTGCCAACAGTGGTGGTACAGCATTCCCTATTTGTCGGCATACTGACGTTAGTCCTCCCACAAACCGATATTCAAGGGGAAAACTTTGAATTGTGGCAAGTTCCCGACAGGTCATGCGACGTTTCCCGTTAGGATGAGGCAAGATTACAACACCTCCTCTGCTATCCCCCCGTGCAGTCACAGTAGGGGCAGGTTTATCTGGATCAATCGGGCGATGACCAAGATAACCATTGAAGTTTAATTTATACTTAGAATACACA
>JAEEGH010029627.1_pt1 | contig 10687 bp, 20 predicted proteins | sample 9134181 | NCBI WGS metagenome assembly JAEEGH01 (sample SAMN16246544, study PRJNA631951) | gut metagenome | biome: gut microbiome; feature: rumen; material: DP-attached | host: Bos | place: Iran: Karaj | collected 2018-10
GTCAGAACAACTTTCACAGGCTCCGTCAGCATAATGCCTCCAGCACCGAGCGGACCGTAGTTAAAACGCATCGCAACACGACTCCGCATCACCGTTGAACCATTCTCTACCCCGCAGATTTCGCAGCGGTTATTGGCGCGACGGAGGATGTCAGGACGGATCCGCGTCTTCCAATCTGGCGGATATTTCCTGTAATCAATCGGCATGATCCTGCCCCATCGCATTGATTCCAGCCTTGGCAAGCGTCATAACAATATCCTGAAAGATCGGAAGGCGCTCTTTGACAGGTATCGTATCAAGCTCGATCTCGCCCAGAATGTCCAGAAGGCAACGTGCCATTTCCGGAGCGGCCGCAATCAACGCGGCATCCTCACGGAAATGCCTATTCTGGCGATAAAGCACACTAACCACCTTATCATTGCCGTCTTTAACATAGAATCTGGGAAAATCCTTCCGGAAACCAGCAACCGTGCATTCCTCAACATGCCATGGGCCTTTTGTAAATTTTGATTTGCTCATAATTCGCCTCACTTATTCCTCTTTTTAAACCTTTTAAGTCGTTTATACGATAAATGCGCCAATATGTTGTTTATCATGTTTTCGCTTCGCAGAACATCATAGTCATATGACAAGACATCCAGTAACCTTTTTATCTCATTTTCCAGATCATGCTCTCGCTTCATGCTCAACGCAATTCGGGAACCGAACAATCCCACCATAAGGACGCAGCCAGAAAACAGACCGACGACAAAACAGATGAGATTCATACGTCGCCTCTAGCCTTTTGCATTACTTTTTTCACACTTGCATACAAACCCAACGGAAGTTTGCCGCTCAAGGCAATGGCTTCCAGTAATTCAAACATTTCCGGCGCGGCGGCCGCAAGAGCAGCATTAGCCTCCGCCTGTTTTAGCTCATCCGGAGAATCCCACCAATCCTGTGAAAACAGCAGTTTGTTTCCGCCATAGATTCTGGTCAGCTGCGATTCCCATGGCCCTTTGGTAAACTTCGATTCGCTCATTCTTCACCTATATTTTTGTTTTTTTCTCATGTTTCCCACATGAATCGTCCCATTTTGTAACAGGCTATCCAGCATATCCAAATCTATTTGGGACAGGTGGATTGATTCTACACAATCCTTGTCGATTATCATATTCACCAGATTTCCAGTATTTACAGTTTTCACATATCGTGTTCATTCTTCACCTCTCGCTTTTGCCAGCAAATCCTGAATTGATTGGCCTCGTAGTAGTATTCTGCAATCACCCATTTCCTTTGCTATTGCTTCTAGCATGGCATACATATCTGGCGCGGCAGCAATCAATGCGACATTGGCCAGAATAGAATCTTTTTCACTCTGCGGCATCAAGTCATGCAAACAATCAAACTGGCAGATTTTTTCAACCCCTTCCGGCCCAATATGAATTATTTGAAGATAAGAAAGCCCATGCAGCTTCTTGTTTTCGTGCATCCAAAAATTCCATGGCCCTTTAGTGAATTTCGTCGCTTTCATAATTCACCTCTTGCTTTTTTGCATAGTCTTACGGCATCTTCATAGATTTTCCTGCCCGCCGCGTCCGGAAGGATTCGCAGATAGGCTTGACCGGAGAATGTCTCGAAAAAGTGAATAAAATCGTACATTTCCGGAGCCGCCGCGATTAACGCGGCATTGGCTGTAATTTTGTCAAAGTCTAGGTATTCTTTTCTGTCCGGATTATCTTCTGGTGTTTCCCCTAGCAAGACAGCCTCACGGTCACGCTGATCGAACAAAGAAACACTGCAGACATTTCCGTATTCTTCACTATAAACAAACAGACGCAACGCGCCTTCATCGTCATCAACCTGCCACGGGCCTTTCGTAAATTTTTCCTCGCTCATTTTGCCTCCTTCTTCTTTCCTGTCTCTGTGTCATAACCGTTCCTATAGCACCAAAGGAAAAAGACAGGCCAGCAACCATCATGCGAACCACAACACAACCCGTCATAGAAACCGTTTTTAGCTAAATGATTGTAATCCTCCGCGTTCATATCGCCATCGGCCAGTTCTTCATCCGCCCGTTCCTTGACATCTTGACAGTAGTGACAGAAATAGTCGTCGCATCTTTCTGCAGGGCATTCATTCTCATTATACCAATCCCAGAAGCTATCGACGATAAAAGCCAGTTCGTCACGGCCAAGACGCACAATGTCCTCACGTTTCAGGAACTTCGCAGGAGCGTCGTCGCCTTCCAGCAGACGGCGGAAACGCTCCATGAACTGCCGCAGTTCCCGCATCATCTGGAGGACTTCACCGTCCACGGCCGCCTCGTCGATCAGCACGACCGGCTCATTGGCCAGTTTTTTCAAATCTTCCACTAATTCAAGATATTTCTGCGATTTGCTCATGTTTCAACAATCCTCCATTTATAGACATCAATCACCCATGCATCCATGCTTGAAGCAGAAGCGCTTGCAATCACACATCGGGATTTTTTCGGCTCCAAGCCGATAAAGCTCCGCAAAGTATTCCAGAAGGTATTCCGGAGAAGGATTGCTTCCATCTTCCAAAGTAAATCCCTTGGCAATTCGTTTCATTTCCCTTTTGTCGGTATGCCCCTGCACAAAACGCGTGATGCAGAAGCACATATGCCAAACCGACTTAGAAGAGTCATCGCCGCAAGGTATTCTGTGATGTTCCGGCTCCACTTCGCATCTCGCGCAGTCGTAGCGCTGCCCCGTGAACGGGCATGTTCCGTTTTTAAGTTGTTCAATCAGTTTGTCTTCCATGTTTTTCATCCTTCTTCTTCTCTTTCCACCAATCACGCAACTGCCCGACGACGGACATATCGATAATCATGCCCGGAGCATGAATGGCCCGCCGGAAACGCTTATTCGCCAGATCGTCCAGACGCGTGATGACTTCATCCTTCGACTGCCCGTCGTAATTCTCCGGATCCAAGCCGAGCTCCTTGCACAATTCGTTGCAAATACCGGCCAGCTCAGCCTTCGACTTGAACTGGCAGAACCAAATCCAATCCTCAAAATCCATGAAGTTCATAAATCCTCCTTAATGGTAAATGTATCTCCAGCTCTGCGGCGGCCGGTCGATGCCGAAGCTCGACAGCGGCAGGGGCTCCGCGAACGGATTGATTTTCGCGATCACCAGAGCCCATGCCGATTCCGCCCCTATCATGTACTCCGAATATTCCCGGCTGCCGATGCCGCCGTCCTTCGGGAACATGCGCCACACCACATCGACGCGGCTGTGCATGGTCCAAGAGACATCCGCCCATCCCGTGACCATCCGGACAGGGCTCGATTCGTAGATGTAGAATCTCTTCCAGTCCTTCGCCGAATCCGGCAGGCCGCGACGGAACTCCACCGACTTCGTCCGGGCGTAGATCATGGCCGCGTATTCGGGCCGTATGGAAAGCAGCACGTCTCTCATACCACCTCCCGCATGACCTCCGCGACGCGGGCGGCCGCCTTCTTGGCCAGCTCCAGCTTCGCATGGTTGTAATGGGCGTCGATGACCTCCGTCCCGCTCCAGTTCCCCTGATCGCGCAGCTCCTCCTGCGTGACGCCGTGTTTCAGCGCAATCGTCGCGAACGTATGGCGAAGGCTGTGGAAGCATTTCAGGCGGACGTTCATCGTGCGGCGCTCGCCCTCCTCCGGCTCGCGGTCAAGGACGATCCCCGCCGCCTTCGCCATCTCCGTGAACTCCTTGGACAGCCTCCCCGCCGCATAGCATTCTGCGGCCATCGGCCAGATCAGCCCTTCGGGCCGACGTTCAGGAAGCAGCTTCACCCACGGAAGCGAAAGGCTGTGGACGGCCACGCGATCCTCGTCCCAATGCTTCGTCTTGTTCGGCACGAGGATCAGGAAGCTGTCGTCCAACGGCAGCTCCGACCAGTCGAGCGTCGCGATGTCGCCCAGACGCAGGCCGGTGTAAAGCCCCGCCTCGATGGCGGCAGGCCAGAATTCGGGCTCCGCCAACGTCCGGAACACGGCCGCCACGCGGCGCAGGGAGTCCAGCTCCTCCTGCGTGAAAGGCTGGTAGCGGATGCTTCCGCCCTGATCCCGACGAATGGCCGCCCACGGGTTGCTGTCAAGCTCCATCGGCGCATGGACGCACGACCATATCACATTCAGAGCGGACAAGTTGTTGTTCCGCGTCGATGCGGACTTCCCTTCCTTCTCCAGATGCTTCCAGTATTCGGAGCAGATCCGGAGCGACACTTCGCGGACGCGCTTGATTTCAGGATGCGCCGCGTCAAGCCATTTGATGAAGCGGTTCAGCGCGTTCTCGCGGTCACGCCGCTGCGCCTCCGCCCCGGACACGTCGCAATGGTCTAAATACCATTGCCACAACAGCGTCAGTTCGGGATTCTCGCGGACGGCATCGACGCCGACGGCCTTGAACAGGCTCCGCGTCCTGTCCTCCGACACGCGGCCCGCCTCCGCGTCGTTGAAAATCTTCAGACGGCGCTGCGCCTCGGCGTAGTCCGTCGTCCCGGCGCTCCGGGTGCGGGCCCGCCATTTTCCGTCCTTCTTCTCGTTCCACTGGATGTACCAGTGGGTTCCTTTTTTCACCAGACAAGCCATGTTTTTTCCTCCTAGGGGATGGAGTTTCGTTGACTAGAAAAGTCCTCTCTCAATCAGTTTCATCATGTTCTCAAGCTTCACGCGGGTGATGTCCGGCTGGGGATTCTCCCTGGTGCTTTCAAGCTCGCGGATGAGGTTGTACGCCTCGATCTCCTTCACGGAATAGCGGACCTCGTTCGTCGGCGTCATCCATGTCCGGAAGATGAACCCGTGCGGGGCCCTGTCCCATTCGCCGTTCCGCCATTTGTACAGCGTCGAGCGGGAGACGTCCAGCAGATGGGCGGCCTCGCCCTCCTCGATCTGCTTCGGCGTCTCCGCGTGCAGAAGGCGGGTGACGGCCTGCTTCGTGGCGGGGGATGCGCCAGCGTCCAAGTCCAATACGGCGGAAATTGCTCTGATTGTCGCGTTTGTAACAGCCATGTTCATGCTCCTCTTAATTCACAGTCGTGGGGTTTCGCGCGTTTGTGCGCCTTCTGGCAGAACCTGCATCCGTTGGCCATCATCCGCAGAAGCGTCAGCAGGATGATGGACGGCTCCGCCTTGTCATTGTCGTATGCGGTGAGCGTCCTGTCGGACAGGCCAGTCGCCTCAAGGAACTTCGCCCTGTCCTGAAGGCCGGCAGCCGCCCTCAATTCAGCAAAATTCTTCACGAATCCTCCTCCTCTTCGTAAGTGTCCCATGGTTCCCATTCCAGAGCCATCGCCTCGATGTCCTCCCGCTTCACGTTGTGGCGGTTCCGCTGGAAGGACAGCGCCGCGTCGATGGCCCCCATCTCGATGACGTTCACGATCGCGTCGTCGCCCCGCGTGTTGTTGTTGTACTCTCTGACGACGGCGACGACGTCGTCCCGCTTCGGCAGCACGTCCGCATAGACGACATCGGCGCACATGATGGCCGCGACGCGGATGCACGTGAACGCCTGCCCGCAAGCCTGACGGTATCTCACGTCGTTGTAGATGTATTCGCCGTGGCTGGTCAGGAACATGTCCGGCTCGATCAGCAGGGCCCCGGACTCCTCCGCGTATTTGCGGGCCCGCGTCGATTTGCCCATGCCCGGCAGGCCCCTGACAATGGTAAGGAAAGGACGTGTCATTTCGCTTCGCCCTCCTTCGGGACGTCGCCGTCGTCCGGCAGATGCAGCAGGCCAAGGGCCGCCTCCGCCCGCTCCATCTTGTCCGACAGCACCTGCAGTTCCCACCAGCACGGACGAGCGGCCATCATGATCCGCACGTCCGACTCCGCGACGCCCGCCTTCTTGAGCGTCGCCACCTTCAGCATCAGATCCGTGTAGAGACCTTCGATCAGTTTCTTGTACATTGCATTCTCCTTGTTTAGCTATGGCACAGGCAAATAGAATTCCCTGTACTGTTGAAAATCATTGTAATCCTTCGCATACGCGGCGAAATCGCGTTCGTTCAGCCCCTGAAGAGCCTTCGTCACGGCCACGGACTCCGACATGCCGTCCGGATAATGCACGACAATCGCCATGCGCAGCCCGCGCAGTTCCTTCCGGCGCTGATAAGTCGCCCCGATGCCGAGGCAGTCCGCCATCAGCAGCCTGTACGCGACGTTGCAAGCGTCCCCTTCACCGACAACAATGTCTTCCATGTCACGCCTCCTTGAGATATTGCGCATAACCGAAATTGCCGGACGCGGCCTGCTGCGCGGCGGCCTGCTCGCGGTTGGCCCTGCCGACCTGCGCGGCCAGAACGGCGATGTCCGCCGTCCGCCCTTCCGGAACCTGCGCCCAGTACATCAGATAATCCCGAAGCCTGTCCTTCCCGGCGGCCATGATGCCGTCGGCCAGACTCAGGCCGTTTTTCCCCGCATAGCCCAGACAATGGGCGATGTTCGCCAAGACGCCCCACTGGCCGGTCGTCAGATCGCACCACGGGATGAGCCTCTGCCAGTCGCATCCCCACCCCTGCCACAGCACGGCGGAGAACAGCAGCCGCTCCGGCGGCATGGCCGTGTCGATGACCGGCCTCGGCTCCTCCTCCTGACGGACGGCCGCCGCCACGGGAACCACCGACGTCTCCTTCGCCGTCTTCAACTGGCTCTCCGGAATGCCGGAAAGCTCCGAAAGCCTCTGGAGCTCCACCATCCGCACCGCCATCAGCGGATGCCGCTCGATGACCGGCACGATCTCCTCCGCCACGCGCCGAGCCTCCTGCGCCGTCCGCACATGCCCGTCGGCGACGCGGCCGTACAGCCAGTCCACCAGCGTCCTGTATTCATAGCGGACGGGAAGCCCCATCGCCATCAGGTCGTCGGGATCCTTCACGGGCTCCGTGATGGAATCAGGAACCTCCAGCGTCCCGATCCAGAGGTCGAGACCTGCGTCGCGGGCCACGGGAGCGCCTTTCAGGACGGCCTTCTCGCCCGCCTCGTCGGGATCCGGGCACCAGACGGCCAATGTCGTCAGCGAATGGATGAGCGCCGCATGTTCAGGCGTGAACGCCGTGCCGCCGGCCGCGACGGCGGGCAGGCCGTTCTCGATGCAGGCCAGAGCCTTCAGCTGCCCTTCGACGATATGAATGGCCATCCGGGGATTCGCCTTCACAAGCGGCCGAGACTGGGCGAGCCCGAAGAGCGTCTTGCCTTTCTTGAACAGTTCCGTGTCGGACGTATTCAGATATTTGGGCTTGCCCTCCACCGCCTCCATGAGGCGGCCCGTGAAGGCGATGACGCGGCCCAGATGATCCGTGATCGGAATCGTGATCCGTCCGGCCAGAGGATCGTAAAGCCTCACGCCGTCCGGAGACTTCAGCACGCCGCAGGCGAGCAGAAGTTCAGGGGCCGCGACGTCCTTCACGCCGTCGCCCTTCGCATATCCGATCCGCCACCGTTCGACGACGGAGCGGCCGAGACCGCGTTTCGATAGATATTCCAATGCCTGACTATTCTCCATCAGGCATTTCTGGTAATGCAGGCAGGCCGCGTCCATCGCAGACGCCACGTCCTGACGCTTCGGCGCATTCTCCTTCCGCTCCGCCGGACGATGGCTGTTGTCGTATTCCACGATCACGCCGCTCTCCTGCGCCATGATCTCCAGAGCCTCATGGTAGCCGCATCCCTCAAGCTCCATCAGGAAGCCCGCGACGCTGCCGCCCTTCTGGCATCCCCAGCAGCGCCATGACTGCTGCTCCGGGAAGACGTGGAAGCTCCGGCCGCTCTTCGACGCATGGAACGGGCAGGAACCCTCCAGATGGTCGCTGCTCCGGCCGGGCTTCAGCGGGACGCGGCGGCCGATGATCTGCACGATGTCGGCCCGCCGCTTGATTTCGTCTTCGTTCAGGATATACGGCATGATGTCAGCCCCTCATCATCCAAGCCATAATGAAAAACATGACGGCCATGCCGCCGAGGAATGAAATCATGCACCATTCGACCTTGTCGATGAATTCGGCCGTGCGATTGCGTCTTTCTCTGATAATCAACATGTTTTGCTCCTTGATGTTAAAAACTAACCACTAACCACTGACCACTAATCACTAAAGAAAAATGATGGGCTCGCGACGAATTCGGTTCTCACCCGCCCATCCTTGGGCAGACCGGCCTCGGAGAGAGTCAGCAGTCAACTCCTTCGGCCAGATGAAGGATGCCCCGCGGCGTGTACAGCCTCCGCCTCGTTCACGGAACCGCGCCCCGCGCCGCAGGGCCTGCCGCCGTCCGGTAGATTCGCCGCAGTCATCCGGACGTGTCGCGGACATGATCAGACAGGGCGCGGCGTCAATGTCTTGGCCTATATTTTTTCATTTCATCCATGAGACGATGCCACGCGGCCTCGTCCATCGTGTAGCAGCGCAGCGGCTGGTTGTTTCTGTTGACACCTATGAAGCTGTCCACATCCGCCCGCCGAAGCATCTTCCGCAAGGTTGACGGCGGAACTACAAGCAATTTCGAAAGATCGGAAATCTCGTAGGACGCGGCCTTCGCGCCAATCGGGGCATCCGCCGGAAGGCCCTTCTGAAAGTTCTCAACCAGACGGCGGAACTCCTGCCCGTCCGGCTCCTCCGGCTTCGTCCGGAGGAAATGGAAGAACGTCTCGCCGCAGGACGGGCAGAGGTCGTAGCCCTTGTACTCACCGGCGAACGTCACGTCCAAGCCGACGCGCCCCGCCTCCGTCCGAATCTCATGACCGCATCTGTCGCAAATGATCTTTTCCATGTCTGCTCCTTTGTTTTTTAATCACTAACCACTAATAGGGGATATCGCTCGCATCGGCGTTTCCGGACGGCATGGGCATCGTCGGCTGGTTGTTCAGCTTCACGATGTCGTCGCTCATGGCCAAGTCCTCCGCCTTCATCATCTCGCTCTTCGTCTGATGGCTGTCATTCGACGTCCAGTCGCGGAACTTCATGTCGTATCCGCTGAAGAAAAGCTCCTGCTCCGTCAGATCGCTGTTCCGCGACTTCGGGACGGACAGAAGCCCCCAGTTGTAGCCGGCCTTCCGGCGGTTCGACGGATCCGGCGTAGCGTTCGCCTCCTCCTCCTTCCGATCCTTCGACGGACGCCACAAGAGCATGATGACGTTCGCGTCCTGCTCCAGAGCCCCGCACTGGGCCAGTTGGTTCATCGTGGGCTGCGTCCCCGACGCGTCGCGGTTCAGCTGCGAAAGCAGCAGCACCGCCGCGTTCGTGATCTTCGCCGTCTCGCACCAGTAATGGCTGATCTCCTGAAGCTCCTGAAGACGGAACTCCTCCTTCACGCCCCGCCGCATATGCTCCAGCTGGACATAGTCCACGATGACCAGAGGCGGCTTCGGATTCCTCCGCTTGTTCGCCAGATACATCACCGTCGTCCGGCATTCCGACGGCAGCGCCCCGCCTTCGTCGATGATGTCGATCGGCAGCTTCTGGACAAAGCCGAAAGCGGCGCTCATCTTCGCCTCCCCCTTCGGGGACAGCGCCGACTTCCGGACATGCTTGAAACTCAGGCCCGCGTGCTGGCAGACCATTCTCGCCATGATGTCGTCGGACGTCATCTCATGCGAGAAGAAAATCACCGGGAAGCCCTGCTTCGCCGCGTTCAACGCGATGCAGCTCGCGATGGCCGTCTTGCCCTGCGACGGACGCGCCCCGATGATGGACACGTTGCCCGTCGGCAGGCCGCCGACCACGGCGTCGATGCGGTGGAAGCCCGTCGGGACGCCGAAGGCGCGGCCCTTCCCCGCCTTCCGCAGGGCGTACAGCTCCGCCATCCGGCGGACGCAGTCCGAGGCCGTCGAAATCTCAAGCCCCGTGCCGACGTTGCTGTTCACCAGCTCCACCGCCTGCGTGATGAGAGACTCCGGATCCTGATCGTCGCTCGTCAAGAGCGCCCCCGCCTTCGAGACCAGGCCGACCAGACGCTCCTTCCGCCCGATGGCCGCCAAGTCGGCCGCCGCCTTCTCCAGCGTCGCGTCCGATTCGCCGGAATGCCGCGACGTGATGCCGCTCACGATCTCCTCGATGTTGCGGACGCCGTTCATGCGGGCCGCCCCGAAGACGTTCGCGGGCGTCGCGTCACGCTGGCCGTCCCAGCAGTCGGCGATGGCGTCCGCCACGATGCGAAGGCTCGTGTCCGCGAACAGGCTGCCGCTCCTCCACAGATCCATCGGGATGCGGTGGAAGGCCGTCGCGGCAAGCTGCGGCCGCCAGAGGATGCTGGCCAAAACCGCTATTTCCAATTCGAACTTATTGTTCATGGCCTATTATATATAAGGTATAGGGAAATCAGCCCAGACGATCCTGAAGCTCGTAGATGCTCTCGCCGGAGCCGTCGGCGGACGGCGTCGTCTGCGCCGCGGCGTTCGCCCTCTTCTGGATGTCCCGCTCATGGACGTATCTGGAGCAGGCTTTCCAGATCAGATTCTCCGGATTCTTCATCTGGCCGCCACTGGCCGCGAAATCGTTGATGAGCTTCTGGACGATGGCCATGTATTCCTCCGCCGACAGCTGCCAACGCTCCATCTGCGTCTTCACGATCCGCTCGTTCATGCCCGGAAGATTGACGGAGGGAGTGGAATCTATAGGCGAACCACATTCTACTATAGTAGAATTATTTTTCAAAAAAAGGGGCTGTTTGGCGACCATATTCAGAACAAAAGACAAGGCAGCCGA
>JAEEGH010029629.1_pt1 | contig 10686 bp, 7 predicted proteins | sample 9134181 | NCBI WGS metagenome assembly JAEEGH01 (sample SAMN16246544, study PRJNA631951) | gut metagenome | biome: gut microbiome; feature: rumen; material: DP-attached | host: Bos | place: Iran: Karaj | collected 2018-10
TAAACGAGAAGAATGGAAAAGTTGTTCTTGCGTTGAATAATGGCAACAAGACGCTCGGCGTGACCATTGGAAAACAAGAAGGAGGCAAGTGCAAGATGAGCATTGGCAAGCAGAAAAAACAGACATATAGCCTCATTACCACAAGGACGTTATCTTATTATCCGCAGCCAGACCAAACGCCGTTTATAGACAACGGCTTTCAGGAAGGCGATTCCGCCACAATCATTGGTTGGATAAAAGACTATCCTGAATCGAAAGGAAAGAGCCTCGCATTTGAAGCAAGGTTCGGAGGATTCGTACCTGGTAGAAGTTCAACCATCAAAGGACAGACCGATACAAACGGGCACTTCACAATAAAGGTTCCCATAGAGAACACCCAAGTGGTATTTGTACACGCGTACAACCATTTCATGGATCCCTGTCTGGAGCCTGGCGATACTATTTTCATTTTGAATGACGACAAGAACGACAAGATGCTCTTTATGGGTAGAAACGCCCGTTTGCAGGATGAAATCTTCGCAGTAAGTGAAGAGTATTTCGCGAAGATGCATGACATGGAGTATAATGATGTTCTTGACGAAAACAGTACTGAGGAACAAATGCGGACTTACGCAAACCTGCGTTTGGAAGTCTACCACAAGAATGAAGCAAAATTGGATTCTGTGTTAGCCCTTCATCCAACGCTCTCGCGCAAGTTTGAGGAATCCGCTCGTATGCTGAACCTTAGCAGAATGCTTAGTGACATATTTGATATGGATGCCAACACAGGACATGAGTTTCCACAAACTGTGATTGACAACATGCTGGCAGAGGTAAGGAAGAATGCACGCAAGCCCTATTCTATGTGGCATGAATTTTACTATTTCCCTTGGATGTATTTGGATCATGTCATCTTCTCCACGCCCAGGAAATATAATCCAATCATATTAAATGCAGACTTAGCCCTCCAATTAGAAAAGGAAGGGTGGCTGACGTTAAGCGACGAAAAACGTAAACTTTTAGAAAAGCAAGATATCAAATCGCTTAGGAATGATATTTTAAAAGCATTGAATGAAAAGACAGCAGCAGAAGTGATAGAATGGGAATTCCAGTTGGCAGATTCCATCTTCACCGACCCTGTGCTGCGAGAATGTGCCAAAGCAAACCGTGTCTATGGCATGCTAGATGCAACGAATCGGCCCCTCAACAAATCCTACTTGGAGGCTGCCAACAGGATACAACTGCCTGCCGCCAGGAACGCCATCTTGGCGAAGAACGCGGAATTGACAGCCCTACAGAATAAGCCTATGACATTTACAGGTTTGCGCCCTTCTTCTGATGTAGCCGACATGAGCGACGGTGAGAAGATACTGCGAAAGATTATTGAGCCGTACAAGGGCAAACTGATACTGATGGACATCTGGGGTACATGGTGCGGCCCTTGTAAAGAGGCTCTCTCGCATAGTCAGGAGGAATACGAACGGCTAAAGGACTTCGGCCTCGTGTATCTGTATTTGGCAAATAATAGCAGCGACGAATCGTGGAAGAATGTCATAAAGATGTACGACATCACTGGTGACAATGTAGTGCATTACAACCTGCCAGACGAACAGCAGAAGGCTGTCGAGCAATACCTGAATGTAAATGCTTTCCCAACATACAAACTCATCGACCGTGAAGGCACCATCCTTGATGCCGATGCCGACCCACGCAACCTCGAGAAATTAGCAAGGTTGTTGGAGCGACTGAAATAAAAACGAAATGATTATGAACAAGAAAATCATCATCACCATCCTGCTCGCCCTCGTCGCAGTGGCGGGGCAGGGGCAAGAGCCGTTCTTCTGCACAGATTCGGCAGTTGTCCGAGGACGGATTGTTGACTATTCACCGGCGATGGGCTTTCAGAATCTGACGGTACAGGTGACGGACATCTTCACGGGAGAGTTGAAGACAGCGACTGCAGAGATACGGGAAGATGGGACGTTTGAGAAGCGGCTGTTGTTGCATCATCCAATCCTCAACTGGTTTTACACGAGCGAAATACATATCAGCAAACAACAAGTGCCTTTCTACCTCTGTCCAGGTGACACGTTGGACATCACGATATGTTTCCATGACGGCGATGTACCAGATTGCAGATACAGAGGCGGACACTCCGCAGAAGTCGCACGACTGCTAAAAGTCAGAAACGACTATCTTAGCCTGCAAAAACACTGTCGTTTCTTTGAAGGTGACATCGAAGCCTACAACCATTTTGCCGACTCTTTATATACTACTTGGCAACGTAAAATCGGCGCAATAGCAGATGCGCACCACTTCACCTCTTTCGAACGTCGGTTGGCAGAATGCGACATGGCAGCAGTCTTCGGAACCGCCTATCTCAGCTATTTCAGCCAGATACAGGACAAGATGGCGCAAGATGACCCTGCGGCTCCGTATACCGCAGGCAATGCCATGATGGAACGGCTCAGTCTCCCCGAGATGTATCCTCTGCTGAGTCGCTTGCCTAATAATGATTCGCTCATGCTCGCCACCAAATTCTTTCAATGGTATTTGAACGCTCTCGAGTTTTCTGCACCTTTCCGCTATCCCTTGTTTGTCAAACGTGGGATGGCATGGGGAAACAGCAGGGATGAGGTAACGGAGCAGCTGTCATTGCTTCGCGACACAGGACGGAGGTTGTTTGCTTTGGAGAACGACGGGTTGCCAATACAGTTGTTGCAGCTCCATTGCATCAACGAGGCTATTGGCGAATGGTTGGAAACAGATACGGCAGAAGAAAATTTCCGTTCGACGCGATCATTCCTCACACATCCGACTCTTCAAAGAAAGGCACAACAGATTTTTGATGAGCAGGCCAATATGGATTCCACACTTCCCTTGCCAGAAGGCGATGCCGCACACTTTGTGAAAGACATCCTTGCCCTATACCCTGGTCGCTATATTGTTCTGGATTTCTGGGCAATGTGGTGTGCACCCTGTAAGGCTGAGATTAGGGCGACAAAGGAATTCCGGCATCGTCTGCAGGAACGTTCGGATGTCAAATTTGTGTTTCTGGCCAATGAGCGCAATCCCAATCGCGAGGATTACCTCGCATTTGTCCAAGAGAATCTGGAGGGAGAGGAAAACATAGCCATTGATGACAACCGTTTCCATCAGCTCCAAGAATTATTCGGCTTCAACGCTATTCCATTCAATGTTACCCTCACGCCCGATGGCCGGATTGTCCGAGACGGGCTCCTTCTACGTGCCGCCGAAGCAGGGTTCGATAGATTCATTCTGATGCTGGAGGAAATGAAAGCGAAACTCGAAGAATGAACATGAAAACAATCATCACATCTCCCACACGTTGTTTCTATGATGTGTCCTTCCCGTTCGCCCGGTCGCGACAGGTCTTATTGAATCCAATGAAAATACACATAGAAGGCAATCTCCAACACAATCGTAATGATTGACAGGAGGGAGAGGGAGCCGACGATGTAGAATAGTTTTGCTGATAGCCAGACACCTTCGTTGTTCCTCACAATCTCCGTAAGTCGTTGGCTATGTTTCTGCCATAGTACTTCCTGCTGTTTGTATTGGTCGGCAAGCATCTGTTTCTCCTCTCCCAGCCATTGGGTATGGTGTCCCTGCATCTTCTCCCAGTCATCATCAGACACATTCACCGTCACCTTCAACTTTGTGGGCGCATCTTCCATAACATGGTCTATGTGCTTATTGATGGTGTCAACCTTGCCACTGATGGTATTCACGGCAGCACCGAGCACTCCTTCTTCACGCTGGGTTTGGCGGATTGAAGATTCCAAGGATAGCTTGGCATTGATGACGGCAGTTGTTGCCTTGTCAATGTCGGCACTCAACTGTTTGAGTTGAGGAACCCGGTCAACAATGTCCTGTTCGGCATCCTTCTCCTGTATTTCCTCCTGAACTTCGTTGAACATTACATCGAAGTCAGGCTTATTCTCATTATTCTTACTCTTTTTAATCATAAATGTATAGTATTATTTTATCGGTGGAAACCGCGTTTAACTGATGTTGGTTTGTACATGGAATGTGCCATCTGGAGGCATCGGCGAGCATAGGTACGTTCGTCCTCGTCATCCCTTTTGCCCCAATCAGATTCAGGGGTGGAACCGCCACCACCTCCGCAAGATTCGGACATGGATGTTGCGGCATTGATGTAGCCAGCAAAGAGAAGCATGGCAGTATGGGCTACGTTCTCGACTGTTGCAATCTCATTGCCCTCTGGAACCAGAGCCTCATTGAGGAAAATATCCTTGACTGAATCAGGAATCCAGACCTTCTTGACCTCACTGCCTGTATCGATATTGAAAACGGTCTTAGCTGGTGTAGGCTTGGGCTGAACACTCGGCTGAACTTTGGTCTGGGTAGATGTCGGCTTTGGAGTAACAGAACGAGACGGACGGCAGCTTGGTGTGACGGTCGGTAAATTCCTTCTTGTTGCGAACGGATTCTTGACAAACATGCCATCCACATACCAACCCGAAAAAGCATGAAGCGTATGGATGCGGTTATCTCCCACTTCCTGTGAAGAGGAAATACCCAGAGTCTCCATCGCCTCTATAAGTTTGGGAATCGTCTTGCGGTCTTTATCCCATTGCTTGTCTGGCTTGGAGCCGGGGATTTCCCTGTTCGCGAGTTTCTGATAGATGGTCGCAAGTGGAATTTTGGTGTACTCGGCAACCTGCTCTGGCGTGACAGGGCGGTGTCTGTTCTCTCTCTGCTGAGCTGGTCTGTTCTGAAGGTTCAGCAGTAACGCATTCATGCCCGACACTTCATCCCGAAGTTCGGCAACGACCTGTGGAAGGTCATTGAACGTAAGTGGTTCTTTACTCATATACATACACGACCCTTTAGTGGAATCGTGCTGCAAAGGAACCTCGTTACGAATCGGAGGGCAAGCCACTTTTTAATAATAGGTGCATCACGAAAACAATCACGCAGTTGAGCCTTCTTTTTGACTGTTATTCGTGAATAAAATAAGATATTGAAGCGGATTTTGACAATATCGAACATGTAAGTATAATGAATGACAATTGGGAAATACGACGAAATAGGTCATATTGAGGTCAAAATGACTTAAAATAATCAAATATCTTATGCTTTTTCGTCAAAACTCTTGCAGAAAATCTCAAAAAGGTGTATATTTGCATCGTGTAAAATCTCAAAAAGGTGTAAAATATGAAAGCTCAGAAATCGCAAAAAGGTGCGGATGGCATCATTATGAAGCGTAAAATATATCAGCAACTCCTTGATTGGAAGGAGAAAAGAAACGGTGAGGTGGCACTACTCGTAGAGGGAGCACGACGTATCGGAAAGAGTTATATCGTAGAGGAATTCGCCAAGAATGAGTATGAGTCATACATCCTCATTGACTTCAATAAGGCTCCCCAGATGGTAAGAGATTGGTTTGACCTCTATCTGGAAGACCTCGACACGTTGTTCCTCTATCTGAGCCAACACTATAAGGTAAGGCTTCATGAGCGTAAGTCGCTCATTATCCTTGATGAGATTCAGTTATGCCCCAGAGCGAGAGCAGCCATCAAGTTTCTGGTGGCCGACAGAAGGTATGACTACATTGAGACGGGCTCTTTGGTAAGTATCAAGAAAAACACACAAGGCATCGTGCTCCCATCGGAAGAACGTTCTATTCAGATGTACCCTATGGACTTTGAAGAGTTTCTTTGGGCCACAGGTAATGATATGCTGATGGACTTGATACGTAAGATGTATGCAGAGAGAAAACCGATGGGACAGGTTTTCCATCGTCAGGCAATGGATGCTTTCCGTCTCTATATGATAGTTGGAGGAATGCCGCAAGCCGTCAAAAAGTATGTTGAGACCAAAGACTTTGATGCCGTAGATGCTGCTAAACGTGATGTGCTGACAATCTATCGTAATGACATCTTCAATTATGCAGGTGAGATAGCAGACAAGGTGGTGTCTATCTTCGACCAGATTCCTCCCCAGCTCTCCAAACATGAAAAGAAGTTTCGGTTGTCAGCCCTGAGACCAGGTGCGAAATACCGCGATTGGGACGATGCATTCTTCTGGCTGAAGGACGCGAGGGTTGTCAATATATGCTACAATTCGACAGAGCCGAACATCGGACTTAAGATGAATGAAGACCGTACGACATTGAAGTGTTATATGAACGATACGGGCTTGCTAATCAGTCATGCTTTCGATGAAAAGGGCATCGTCTCGTCTGAGATTTACCAGAAACTGCTCTTTGGAAAGCTGGAGGTGAACGAGGGAATGCTCATTGAGAATATCGTGGCTCAGATGCTGACAGCCAGCGGTAACAAACTCTTTTTCTACAGTAAGTCGTCAGAGGAAGCCGAGGAACGAATGGAAATAGACTTCTTGCTTCAAAAGGACAAAGTGACCAGTCGTCACAATATCCGTCCGATAGAAGTCAAAAGCGGCAAGAACTACACTTTATCTTCCCTAAAGAAGTGTATGAATAAGTTTGAAGAGTATATGACCACTCCTACCGTTTTGCATGCAGCAGACTATAAAGTAGAGGATGGTATCGCCTATCTTCCGCTTTACATGACACCTTTATTGTAAGTACAAGGAGCGTAAGTCTCGTATTGGCGCTATTAGCTTGATGATAGTATGTCCTCGCAACGGTATCAGGAATTCATAGCGGAACGGACACGACTGCTTGAACGCATCAAGGAGTTGGAAGCCGAGAACGCCGAGCTTAGGAAAAGGCTTGGCGAACCTGTTAACCCTGTGCCCTCAGCCTCCAATGCTATGCAGAATCTGTCACTACAAGAGAAGATGGATTTGTTTTGTAGTTTGTTTAAGGGACGTGATGATGTGTTTGCGAGAAGATGGTATAGTAAGACAAGTGGGAAAGCCGGCTATCAGCCTGTATGCCAAAATGAATGGACTCCGCTATGTGATAAACGCAAGTACAAGTGTGCAGACTGCCCCAATCGTCAGTTTTCACCATTAACATACAACGACTACTATAGACATTTGGAGGGAAAGGATTCGGATGGTAGAGATGTTATCGGTCTTTATGTACTTAACGAAGACAATACGTGTCATCTTCTTTGTACTGATTTCGACGATAAGAACTGCGAGCATGGCTATCAGGATGATGTATTGGCTTTTGTCGATGTGTGTAGGAGTTGGAATGTGCCATACTCCATAGAGCGGTCCCGTTCTGGTAATGGTGCACATGTTTGGATATTCTTTGATAGTCCAGTACTTGCCGTTAAAGCTCGCAAACTGGGTAATGCAATCCTGACTGAAGCCATGAACAGAGACGGAAAGATAGGATTCAAGTCCTACGACCGCTTCTTTCCAAATCAAGATACATTACCCGAAGGAGGACTAGGCAACTTGGTAGCACTTCCTCTGCAGGGTAATGCCCGAAAGAATGGCAATAGTGTATTTGTGAATGAGTTCTTTGAACCATATCCAGACCAATGGCAGTATCTACTTAATGTGGATAAGTTTTCTGAGCAAGCTCTTGAAGAACTTTTGAAGCAGAATGCGAATACAATGCCACTCGGAGATTTGTCAAAGACCAGTGAGAGTAAACCGTGGGAAGTGCCCGTTGCGAACAAAATTGAACGGACCGACTTTGCTTCAGAGATTGTCATCACAAGGTCAAACATGCTTTACATCCCATTGAGTCAACTTTCATCAAAAGTGCTCAACCATCTAAGACGCATTGCCTCGTTCCGAAATCCTGAGTTCTATAGTAAACAGGCACTGCGCCTGTCAACATATTCCACGCCACGAATCATCTCATGCGCAGAACTTACGGAAGATTATCTGATGTTACCAAGGGGATGCGAGGATGCTGTTGTCGCATTACTTAAAGAAAAAAGTGTAGCATTTCGTTTTGATGATGAAACAAATCATGGCAAGAGTATTTCCGTACACTTCAATGGAGAGCTGCGCAAAGACCAACAAGAGTCTGTCGAGGCTTTGGCTTCCAGCAATACTGGCGTTCTTTCAGCGACAACGGCTTTTGGTAAAACGGTTGCTGCCATTGGTTTGATAGCCAAGCATGGTGTCAACACGCTGATTCTTGTACATACCAAGGCATTGCTCGACCAATGGGTTAAGAGATTAGAGCAGTTCTTGGTTATCAATGAGGTTCCAGAAGTTGAAGAGGGTAAGCGCAGACGAAAGAAAAGTCTTTCGCCCATTGGCACACTTTCTTCAACGGGAAACAAACTGCATAGCATCATCGACATCGCACTGATGCAGTCATGTATTTCTGATAATGAGGTAAAGACTTTCGTCAAAGACTATGGAATGGTCATTGCTGATGAGTGCCATCATGTCTCTGCAGTAAACTTTGAACAGATACTGAAAGCCGTCAATGCCCAATATGTCTATGGATTGACTGCGACACCCATTCGTAAAGATGGACATCAGCCTATAATCTTTATGCAATGCGGGCCTATCAGATACAGCGCAGATGCAAAGGCACAAATGCAAACTCAGTCCTTCCAACGTCTGTTGGTTCCTCGTTTTACTCCCTTCAGACTTATCAGTAATGAAGACCTCTCGTTTGCTAAGGTTACACAACAAATAGCAGAAGACGAATATCGCAACCTTCTCATCGTCAAGGATGTTGTTGAAACGCTGAAAGAAGGTCGCTCTCCCATCATCCTCACCAGTCGGACCTCCCATGTGACAACATTGGCAGAACTGCTTAAACCTCATTGCCCGAATGTCATCACTCTTATTGGCTCTGAAAGTACCAAGGAGAAACGGCAGAAGATGGAACATCTACAATCTATTCCATCATCAGAGCAGCTTGTCATAGTCGCTACAGGAAAATATGTTGGTGAAGGCTTTGACTATGCAAGGCTTGACACGCTGTTTCTTGTATCTCCAGTAGCATGGAAAGGCATCGTGGCCCAATATGCAGGACGTTTGCATCGAGAGTTTGAAGGCAAACAAGATGTCCAGATTTATGATTACATTGACCTCCGTGTTCCTGTTTGTGAGTCCATGTATCGCAAGCGGTTGAAAGGCTACGCTTCCATCGGGTATAGAATCCGAAACAATGAAGCTTTTGACAGCCTATTTCCTATTATCGATGTGATTTACGACGGTCAAAACTTTGAACCGCTATTTATCTCCGACTTATCAAAGACCAAGCAATCTGTTGTTATCTCGTGCCCGAAAATAAAAATTGGACGACACTCACAGATTGCAGATCGCCTTGCTGATTTAATGGCAAATGGCATTGAGATAGTGTTGTACACAAAAGAGGAGAATGATGACGCGATACTTTTACAACATCAGGGAATATCTGTCATCTACAATGACCATCTTTCACTTCATGCTGCCATTATTGACAAAAGCACCATCTGGTATGGTAGTGTCAATATCCTTGGATATCGCTCCCTTGAAGATAATCTTATTCGATTCAATAATCCTGAGATAGCATCAAACCTGTTAGACTCATTATAGAAATCAACATGAGGATCCCAGCTGTGAAGGAATATGGAATAACAATCCGTCTGCACCCTGGATGTCACAATGAATCTGGTCGCTATTGGATGTGACTGTCAGGTTTCTGAGTGTGCTATGTGATAACGGCTCTCCACTGGCTGTTACGCACAATGAAGCAAAACGGCGTTCAATATAACAGGCACAATCATCGTTACTGTAAACCTTACCTTTACCGAGTCCCAATCTGATGGCAATGCTCCATATCAAATGACGGACATCGAAGCTGCTCAGCTTTGTCTTGTATCTCTTCCACTCAACTTCAGGGCGGTAGTTGTGATCCATCGCGAATCTCAACAAGTCTGTACAGAACTCGTCCATGTCTTCCTCATATACAAATGGAGACATGATGTATAAAAGGTACTCATGAATGGTATCAAGTTTCTTCTTCTGGCTTTCTGCCTGACTCTGATAAAAGTCATCAATACCTTGTTGATAGGTCGAACTGGCAGAAGCAGTCGAAACAGTGGATGGCTCATTGTCGGGATGATAGGCTTCTTCCGATATGACTTTGGAATCTGTAGCTATTGTCTTATCAGCTATCTCCTCGACCACCTCAGCATCGCAGACACTCTCAGTCCCATTTGACTCAGCAACAATAGGCATTGCCTCCAAAAGAAAAATAGGCGTTTGCACATCTTCTTCGTGAGGATTGTTGTTGTCTGTAGTAGCATTGATTTTGGCTTTCCTTGTCTGCGCTATTCCGACGAAAGCATACTGTACAGCCATGTACATTGACCATAGGACAGTCACAGACATCATATAGATGACATAGACAGGAATAATGCCATCGGGAAGGTTTGAGTCTGCCCACTGGCTTAGTGGAATTGAAAGAAGTAGTACTGCAACTCCCGGCAGTATTCTTGTGGAGATCCATTCGAGCCGGATGGAAGCCTCACGTGAAGTGATGGAAGATGGTGAATCTATTTTCATTGTCTTTATGTGTTATTGTCCGTTGTTTCAGAAAACGCGCTGCAAAGTTATGAAGATTTTTGTACATGACGTATATTCTTTCCGTCTGTAAGCCAGTGATTTATATTTATTTGTGAATCATACTTGAAGTGAGTATGATTTTCACACTTGGCCTTTCCCTCCTTTTTCGCAGTTGTTTGATTGCTTGGCAAAGGTATAACGAAAAATGAGAGCCAATCGTGTTGGTTCTCATTTTCCCTCGTTTGTGACGTGAAAATA
>JAEEGH010029632.1_pt1 | contig 10686 bp, 12 predicted proteins | sample 9134181 | NCBI WGS metagenome assembly JAEEGH01 (sample SAMN16246544, study PRJNA631951) | gut metagenome | biome: gut microbiome; feature: rumen; material: DP-attached | host: Bos | place: Iran: Karaj | collected 2018-10
AAGTTTAAGTGTTTATTGTTAGATTTAAAGATTTAAGATTCAAAATTCAAAGATTGGCTCTCAGCCGTCAGCAATCAGCTGTCAGCTCGGTATGAACCAAGCTGATGGCTGACTGCTGATGGCTGAGAGCTTTTTCATATTCTAAGATGTACTTATTCATGTTTAGGTTCTTCTTGTGCCATACCTATGAAAATGGATGATAGCATAGTGAATACGTAGGCTTGGATGTAGGCCACCAACAGCTCCAAGGCCGTCATAAAGATGGTCATGAAGATGGAGACGACGCTCATCACACCGCCCATGCCTGCGCCATACATGCCGCCGATGATGAAGATCAGCGCCATGAGCACCATGATGACGATGTGGCCAGCGAGGATGTTGGCGAACAGACGCACCATCAGGGCGAAGGGTTTGGTGATCGTCGAGATGAGCTCGATGATAGGCATCAGTGGGAAGGCCTTCAGGAAGACGGGCACGTCTGGCCACAGGATGTCTTTCCAGTAGTGGCGGTTGCCAAAGACGTTGACGAAGAAATAGGTGAGCAGGGCCAGCACCACGGTGATGCTCAGGTTGCCCGTCACGTTGGCGCCAAAGGGGAAGAAGGGGATGAGGCCAAACAGGTTGGCGAAGAAGATGAAGAAGAACACCGTCAGCAGATAGGGTGCGAATCTCTTCACGCTCTTTTCGGGGATGTTGGGTCGGATGATGCCGTCCAATACCATGTAGGTGAGCCATTCTATCAACCCTTGGTATTTGGTGGGCTTGCCCATGGGGTCTTTCTTGTATTTCTTGGCGGCAGGCAGGAAGAAGGCCAAGAGGAAGGCGCACACCAAGAAGATGCCGAAGGCGTTCTTGGTGAACGAGATGTCGAACGGTCGAGAGAGGCTGCCGTCGGGCTTCACCTCGACGAGCTTGCCTGGGTATTTGTCGGCGTTGATGGGGGCGATATAGAAGTTAGCGCCCTTATGGTTGAAGGTCTCGTCCTCCTTCAGTTCGCATACGTGCTTCGACGAGAAGAAGTGCCAACCGCCGCCCTTGCATTTCACCATGACGGGCAACCATACGCACACTGGTTTCTCGTGGATTTCCGTGATATGGAAACAATACGAGTCGCCCGTATGGCCGAAGATAAACGACTTGGCGTCGAACTTCTCCTTCTTGGGAGGCTGCACGGTGTCCTGAGCATGACTCTGCAACGGCACCATCGCCATCCAGACGAGGAGAAGGGAGAAGATGGTATATTTCAAAACATTCCTCATGCTTTGTTTTCTTTGTTCTTGTTTTTGATGTAATGGCTGTACACGAAAGTCTCAGTGACCAACGCGAGGAGATAGGAAGAGGCTGTGACGATGATAAAGGCCCTTCTGCTTTTCGTAAGGTAGTTTTCAACTTCGATGTCGGCAGGTTGCTTGACGAAGATGATGAAGAGCACCACAACTACGATGGTCACCGCCAGTTTGATGCCTTTGTAGACATAAAGCCAGGTGAGTTTGTTGGGGCGTTCGTCCACGTTCTTCTTCATCAGGTGGCAGTAGAAGGCACCCAGGACCATATAGAGGATAGGCGCCATCACCATCCACTTGTTCCACCATTCATAGGTTTGGAAGAAGCAGAGCAAGATGCCGACCAAGACGAGGCAGAGCAGCAGGAAGATGGCTAAATATTTCGTCAACGCTTTGTTTTTCATAACTCTACGCAGATGGTCAAGTGGTTGTCGTGGTTCTCGGTGAAGCCGCCCTTGATGGCAAATACCTTCTGTTCGCCGTTGGCGTCGGTGAGACTGACTTTGCCGGCCTCAAGGATAGCGACGATGGCAGCGTGGTGTTCGAGCAGGGTGAAAGGTCCCAACTTGCTCGGCACCGTGACGGAACTGGCTTCGCCTTCAAATAGGGTCTCGCTAGGTGATATGATTTCGACTTTCATGATTCTTTTGACTTCGGGACTTCGGGACTTCGGGACTTCGGAACCATTTTACCTCGTAGTCCCGCAGTCTCGTAGTCCCGTAGTCTATTATCTTTTGTTTCGATTCATCTCACCTAATTAATTATTAGCGTTCTTGAGGAGTTCCTCGCCCTTGGCGATGGCATCGTCGATGGTGCCTACCAAGTTGAAGGCGGCCTCGGGGTATTGGTCGACTTCGCCGTCCATAATCATATTGAAGCCGCGGATGGTCTCCTCGATGGGTACCATCACGCCCTTGAGGCCGGTGAACTGTTCGGCCACGTGGAAGGGTTGCGACAGGAAGCGTTGCACACGGCGGGCGCGGTGGACGACAATCTTGTCCTCCTCCGATAGTTCTTCCATGCCAAGGATGGCGATGATGTCTTGCAACTCCTTGTTGCGTTGCAGCAGTTGGATGACGCGCTGGGCGGTGTCGTAGTGCTTCTCGCCGATGATGTTCGGGTCGAGGATGCGCGAGGTGGAGTCGAGCGGGTCGACAGCAGGGTAGATGCCCAACTCGGCAATCTTACGGCTCAACACGGTGGTAGCGTCCAAGTGCGAGAAGGTGGTGGCCGGTGCCGGGTCAGTCAAGTCGTCGGCGGGCACGTAGATGGCCTGTACTGAGGTGATAGAACCGTTCTTGGTTGAAGTAATGCGTTCCTGCATCTGGCCCATCTCGGTGGCCAGGGTGGGTTGGTAACCCACGGCAGAAGGCATTCGGCCGAGAAGGGCCGACACCTCTGAACCGGCTTGGGTGAAACGGAAGATGTTGTCGATGAAGAGCAAGATGTCGCTCTGTCCGCTATTGGTGTCGTCGCGGAACGACTCGGCCACAGTGAGGCCTGAGAGTGCGACACTCACACGCGCTCCAGGCGGTTCGTTCATCTGTCCGAATACCAGGGTGGCCTGGGAGGTGGCGAGGGCGTTCTTGTCGATCTTGGAAAGGTCCCAGTCGCCTTCTTCCATGCCTTTGGCGAACTCGTCGCCATATTTGATGATGCCCGACTCGATCATTTCGCGGAGCAGGTCATTGCCTTCACGGGTTCGCTCGCCTACGCCGGTGAATACCGAGTAGCCGTTATGGCCCTTGGCGATGTTGTTGATGAGTTCCATGATAAGCACCGTCTTGCCCACGCCGGCGCCGCCAAAGAGGCCGATCTTGCCGCCCTTCAGGTAAGGTTCCAACAGGTCGATGACCTTGATGCCGGTGAATAGCACCTCCTTCGAGGTGGCCAAGTCCTCAAACTTGGGGGCCTCACGGTGGATAGGGTATTCTGCGCTGCGGTTGAGGTCGCCAATGCCGTCGATGGCATCGCCCGTCACGTTGAGCAGGCGGCCTTTGATCTGGTTGCCGATGGGGATGGAGATGGGCTTGCCCAGCAGGTTGACCTCCATGCCGCGCATGAGGCCGTCGGTCGAGTCCATGGCGATGGTACGCACCGAGTCCTCGCCGATGTGCTGCTGGCACTCGAGCACCACGCGCTTGCCGTTAGCACGGACCACCTCAAGGGCGTCGTGAATCTTCGGGAGGTTGGTTTCACCGCTCTCGAAATAGACGTCGACCACCGGGCCAATAATCTGTGTGATAATTCCTTTTGACATGTTGTATCTGTGTTGTTCCTATTTCAAGGGAATAATGAGCCGCAAATTTATCAAATATAATTTTTCGTTCGACGGATTGGGAAAAAAAAGTCGCCAAAAAGGTAAGAAGTGGATTTGAAGTCCACGGACGGGATTTGACTAAATTTGTTGATAAATAACCGCTTTAGAATGAAAAAATGGCGATAGTTTTCCATAAATACCTACTTTTGCAATATGATTACCAATATTAAAGAAGTCACCTCAAAGAAGCAGTTAAGGGCCTTTGTCCATTTCCCGAATCGGTTATATAAGAACAACCCTTATTACGTGCCGCAGATTGAATCGATGGACCGTGACACGCTGACCCCTGGCAAAAACCACGCTTTTGAGGTCTGTGAAGGCAAGTATTGGCTGGCCTACGACGAGAAAGGCGAGATCGTGGGTCGAGTGGCGGGCATCATTAACCGCAAGTACAATGAGAAGACGGGCGAGAAGATATGCCGCTTTGGTTGGATTGACTTTATCGATGACAAAGATGTCTCCAAAGCCTTGATGGACACCGTCGAACAGTACGCCCGTGAGAAGGGTATGGACACGATGATCGGTCCGATGGGTTTCCTCGAGTTTGACGCGGCAGGCGTGTTGGTGGAAGGCTACGACAAGCTTCCCACGGCCTACGGCAAATACAATGCGCCCTATTACGAACAGCATCTCTTGGACTTGGGTTACGCTAAAGACATCGACTATGTGGAATATCTCATCAATGTTCCAGATGTCATCCCTGAGCGCTATGCACGCATGGCTGAACTGGTCTCTATCAAAAACGGCTTGCACCAGGCGCCTTTCCACAGCCGTGCTGATCTGGGTCCCTATCTGGATGGCGTGTTCCGTTGCCTCAATTCGGCCTATTCGAAGCTCCATGGTTTCTCGGAACTGTCGGCAGGTCAATGCGATGACCTCAAGAAGCAGTTTCTGACCAACATCAATGTCGACTATGTCTCCATTGTTTTGGATGCCGACGACCAAGTGGTGGGTTTCGGCGTGGCGCTGCCTTCGCTTTCTAAAGCCATGCAGAAGGCGCAAGGTTCGCTCTTCCCCTTCGGGTGGATGCACATGCTTAGAGCGTTTAAGCAGAACGATACCATTGACTTGTTGCTTATCGCCATCGATGAGAAATACAAAAACAAGGGTGTCAATGCCATGATATTTGACAAGTTTGCCCAAGGCATCACCAAAAACGGAATCAAATACATCGAGTCGACACGCGAACTTGAAGACAACACGAGCGTGCAGAACCTGTGGCGCTATCTTGAACACACACTGACCAAACGAGCTAGGACATACAAAAAACAAATTGGATGAGAACACGTTTGCTAAAACAAAACTGCGCAAAATATAGAGCGCCCCAAGAAGCCCAAGCCAAAGGCATCTATCCTTACTACAAGCCCATTGAGTCTGAACAGAGCACGGTGGTAAAAATCAACGGAAAAGATGTGCTGATGTTTGGTTCGAACAGCTATCTTGGTCTCTCCAACGACCCACGCCTTAAGGAAGCCGCCATCGAAGCGGTGAGGAAATACGGCACAAGTTGCTCGGGGTCAAGGTTTTTGAATGGCACGCTCGACATACATGTGGCGTTGGAAGAAAAACTGGCACAATTGGTGGGCAAGGAAGCTGCCGTGTGCTTCAGCACAGGTTTCCAAGTCAATCTTGGCGTAGTTTCGGCGCTCTGTGGCAGAAAAGACTATCTCCTTTTGGACAGCCTTGACCATGCTTCCATCATCGAAGGCAGTCGCCTCTCGTTCGGCAAGGTTTGGAAATACAACCACAACGACATGGACAGCCTTGAGGCCAAACTCAAGAACTGCGATCCAGGCCAGGTGAAACTCATCGTTGCCGATGGCGTCTTCTCGATGGAAGGCGACATCGTGCCGCTGCCGCGCATGGTGGAACTGGCCGAGCAGTACAACGCCGACATCATGATCGATGACGCCCATGCCTTGGGTGTGTTGGGCCATCAAGGTCGCGGCACTGCCAACCACTTCGGTCTCACCGACAAGGTGGACCTCATCATGGGCACCTTCTCTAAGTCGTTTGGTTCGTTGGGAGGTTTCATTGCTGCCGACTTCGACATCATCAACTACTTGAAACACAACGCTCGCAGTCTTATCTTCAGCGCGAGCATGCCTCCCGCCAATGTGGCATCGGTGAGCAAGGCGATTGACATCATGCTAAGCGAGCCGGAACGCATCAAGCACCTCTGGGATTTGAGCAACTACGCCCGCAATCAGTTCCAAGACCGTGGTTTCGACACGGGCCATAGCGAGACACCTATCATCCCGCTTTTCGTGCGCAATTCTGAAAAGGCTTTTTGGTTGTGCAACAGGTTGTTGGACGATGGCGTGTTTGTCACGCCTGTCATCGCTCCCGCTGTCCCTGAAGAAGATGTCTTGATTCGTTTCGCTTTGATGGCGACACACACCTTTGAGCAAGTGGATGAAGCCATTGACAAGATAACGAAGGCGTTTCGCGAGATTGGTGTGATAGAATGATAGTTTTCATCACGGGCATATCGTCTGGTTTTGGTTTGGAGACGGCAAGACGGCTCTCGCAGGAAGGTCATGCCGTTTATGGTACCGTGCGCCGCGAGGTGGAACCTTTGCCCAACGTGCATTACCTGCATCTTGATGTCCGCGACCGCGAAGCAGTAAAGAAAGCCGTGGACGATATCGTTGAAAAAGAAGGCCGTATCGATGTCTTGGTCAACAATGCGGGCATGGGCATTGGCGGACCGTTGGAGTTTGCCACCGAGGAAGAAGTCCGTTTGCAGATGGACACCAATTTCATGGGGTTGGTGCATTGTGTGGATGCCGTGCTGCCTTACATGCGCCAACAAGGCGGTGGCAAAATCATCGCCTTGAGTTCCATCGGCGGTCTGATGGGACTGCCCTTCCAGGGTTTCTATTCCGCCAGCAAGTTTGCCATTGAGGGTTATTGTGAGGCCTTGCGCCTTGAGGTCAAGTCGTTCGGAATCAAGGTCGTGGTGCTGCGGCCTGGCGATTTTGCCACAGGTTTCACGGGAAGCCGCAAGAAAGTGGCCGACGAGGCCGCTTTGAATGCCTATCCCATCTACAAGACAGCCATCGAGAAGGTGGAACACGATGAAAATGGTGGCTTAAAGCCCGTAGTTTTGGCAAATAGAATTAGTGGCATCATTAAGAAAAAGAATCCCCGCAATGGTTATGTCATTGCCTCTTTTGAGCAAAAGCTTTCCGTTTTCTTGAAGCGGATTTTGCCCGCCAAGTGGTTTGCTCGCATTTTGGGGTCGTATTACAAGCTTGCGTCATAAATAGATGAGATTCCCTTCGGGAATGGTTGCCATGTCGTGGTTTCACTGCGGCGGCAAGTAACATTGATAAACTGTAAATGTCACAAGCCGTCGCTGGAAACATTAACCTCAATCTTCATTCCCCGAGAGGAATCTCAATGCAAAAATTATTTTCCGATTTCATTTCTTTTTCTAAAAGGGATTGCTTAATTTTGCCCCCTAATTCAGAAATAACAAACAAATCGAAAAATATATGCAAGACAAACTGCAAGAATTGACCGACAGACTCTATAATGAGGGTTTGTCGAAAGGTAAACACGACGGCGAAGAACTCGTGCAGAAGGCACAGGTCGAGGCAGACCGCATCGTGGCCTATGCCAAAGCCGAGGCAGACCGCATCATCGCCCAGGCCAACAAAGAAGCCGAAGAGTTGAAGACCAAGGTTGCTGCCGACGTGAAGATGGCTGCCACCCAAAGCATCGCCGTGACGAAACAGGAGATGGAGAAGATGGTAGTGACCCACGCCGCCACCGAAGGCGTGAAAGCCAATATGGGCAATGCTGCCTTCGTGAAGGAGTTGATTTCCAGTGTGGTGAAGGCCTTTAATCCCGCGAATGCGTCTCCCGTTGATTTGAGCCTCATCCTGCCCGAAGCCTTGAAAGCCGAGGTGGAGCCTTTCGTGAAGAATGAAATTGCTAGCCAGTTCAAAGGCGAGGTGAAGGTAGATTACTCGAAGAAGATGAATGGCGGTTTCAAGGTCGCGCCCAAAGACGGCGGCTATGTGCTGCAGTTTACCGATGACGAGTTCACCCAACTCATCGCCAACTACCTGCGTCCCGCCACCAAGAAAATCCTCTTCGGCTGATGGATAACTACGTATATATCGTGGCCGGCTTGCCGGAACTGACCTCGGGCTTCGAGAATACGGGCTTCGACTATGCCGCTGTGAAGGAGTCTATCATGGAACTGCTTTCCGAGAAAGACCAGAAGTTGGTCGAACTCATGGAGGAAGGTTTCAATGAGGACAGCCTTGGCGCGGAGTTTTACGACAAGGCCGCCAAGAGCAAGAACCGTTTCATCCGCGAGTATTTCGACTTCGACGGTCGCCTGCGCAACATGAAAGTGAATTACTTGGCCAAGCGTCTCGGCAAGAAAGGAGAGGACTATGTGGTGGAACTGCCCGAGGCCGACTTCGAGGAAGGCAAGCAAATTGAAGAAATCCTTGCTGACGCCGACTTTGTGGAGCGCGAGCAAAAGATGGATGAGCTGAAGTGGGAGAAGGCCTCCGACATCGCCCGCATGGACTACTTCAACATGAACGCCATCCTCGCCTTTTTGGTCAAGGCCAAGACCGTCCAACGTTGGGTCGAACTCGACGCCTCCAAGGGACAGGAGATGTTCCATAAGTTGGTACAGGAGATTCGCGGGACGAGTGCCAATTTGGATTTGAGCGTTGGAGGAGGAAAAATATAAGTAAAAAAACTTATATTTGCGTGATATAAGTAAAAAAGCTTATATTTGCACGGTATAAGTAAAAAAGCTTAATAGAAAACGAAATGATAAACGCAACGATTTCCGCCGACCTAGTCTCTTCCACTTCATTAAGTGTGGAAGAACTGACTCTTTTACAATCGGAGATTCGCCATTTCCTTGACGAGTTGTCTAAAAACTCGCAGGGAAGCAATTGGGGAAGATTGTTTAAGGGTGATTCGGTTGAAATCTACTTGCTTGACCCTAACGAAGCTCTCAGAGTCGCGTTGCTACTAAAAGCGTTGGTTAAGAAAGCACCAGTATCGCTTCAATCAAATAAGAATGTAAAAAGGACCTTATTTAGGAAATACGGCATTAGATTAGCCATTGGTATCGGAGAGATGCGCGTTGCTGACCAAAAGAAAGATATTCTGGATGGAGAAGCTATATACTACTCGGGACGATTGTTAGAAGGTCAGTCAAAAACAACAAAAGATAGACTTTCTATCAAGAGAAGTATGTTTTTTGGTTCCAAAAATGCTGCATTAAACTCGCAGATGGATGTAATCTTTGCATTGTTGGATGCTATTCTGAAAGAAATGACGATTCGTCAAAGTGAAATCCTGTATTACAAGTTGTTGGGATCCAATGAGGAAGAAATAGCATCGAAATTATCTATAAAGCAATCTGCTGTTAATCAACAAAGTAATTCGTTTAGCTGGTCTTCTATAGAATCTGCTGTAAACTATTTTGAAAAACTGAACTTTGAACAATGATGTGCAAACTCCTCATATTGCAATTTTTGGCGCATCTCGTCAGCGACTTCTACTTGCAAACTGAGAAATCCTGCAAGAGCAAGGCCGACAACGCCTTCAAGTCGGGGCATTTGTACATCCATGTGTTGATTACCTTTGCTTGCGCTTGGCTGTTCTCGCTGAATGTGGGCTATTGGTGGGCGGCATTGTTGATTGCGGCATTGCATCTTGTCATTGATGGCTTGAAGTCAATTTGCAGGAACCTGAAAGGCGCATTTTTCTATGACCAATTGCTGCATGTGGCTGTCATTGTGGCGGTAGTGGTTCTCTTTAATAATAAAGGTGTGATCTCGTTCCCGACATGGTTGCCCGAAACGAAGGTGCTGCTGTGGATTGTGGCTTTCGTGTTTTGCCTTCGTCCGGTTAATTTCTTCATCCAGAATATCTTCAAGGATGCGAAAATCACGGTTCCCACCAATGGTGAGGAGAATCAAAGCCTGCCCAATGCAGGTCATGTCATCGGCAATGTTGAAAGGATGCTTACACTGGTATTTGTCATGTTGGGGCAATATGAGGCCATCGGTTTTCTGTTGGCTGCCAAGTCGCTCCTGAGGTTTAGGGAAACGGATACAGTGAAGTCGGAATATGTTTTGGTTGGCACTTTGTTGAGTTTTGGCATCGCGATTTTGACTGGAGTTGCTGTGGTTTTATTGACACAATCGGGCTTGTTGTCCTCTAAAAGGGTGTAATTATGAAAAGATATATCATACTCATTAGCATAGTTTCCTTGGCTTTGACTGCTTGCCGAAAGCCCGAGCCTGGCATTGTGCCAGATAACAACGAGACTGTAGTGAAGAAGTACCTTGTTAAAACCTATTATTCCAATCCTGACCAACCTGAAAAAATCATAGAATGGGATGAAGGGTTTCAGAGAATTGAGCGCATTGTGACGAAACCCGAAACTCCATACGAAGTCGCTTATGATTTCGAGTATTTTGGGAATGATAGTTTACGTGTAATTCTTTCTCTTCCCGAACATTCTTCTTTCTGGTATGTTGGTTTTTCCAGTTTCATAGGTCACCTCCATGATGGAAGAATTACAACGGTGGATTACTATCTATACGATAACTATCAATACTCAGAGAAATATAGTTATGATGAAAAAGGCAGGCTAATTAGTATAATAAACAATGGAGAGCATCCGCATGGGGTAATTTATGAATGGGACGGAGACAATGTTTGTGAAAGTCGGGATTTTTATCCTGGAAACACAATACATGAATACCATGATTTCTGCAATCATATTGATCCTGAATACACGATGCCTTTCGTCCTATTCAATGGATGGACTGCTCAATATGGAGACGGATATCTGACGAAACCTCTTTGGAAGAATTGGAGATCATGGGATGGAATTTGCAAACATGAGGTTGATGAGGATGGTTACGTTACATTGTCTTATTTTATTAATATGGAAGGAGACACACTACCGCATACACATTATGTTTACTCAAAATAGAATTTTGAAATAAAAAATCCAATAAATAATGAAAACAACAGGAAAAGTTACAGGAATCATTGCAAACCTCGTCACTGAGGAGGTGGACGGCC
>JAEEGH010029633.1_pt1 | contig 10686 bp, 11 predicted proteins | sample 9134181 | NCBI WGS metagenome assembly JAEEGH01 (sample SAMN16246544, study PRJNA631951) | gut metagenome | biome: gut microbiome; feature: rumen; material: DP-attached | host: Bos | place: Iran: Karaj | collected 2018-10
GTTTCCATCATTTTTTCCTTATAATTGATTTATAGCTTTATCAAACCAAGTATATCTCTCATTTAGCCAATTCCTTAAATAATCAACTTCATCAATCCATTTATTTCTATTATTATACCCAGTAGCTTCATAACCATCCATTATTTTTGTACCTAGAACAGGATATAATATAAAATTTAACTCGGCTGATAGTTCTATTTCATCAGACAATTCTTTTAACCCATCGGTTATTGCTTTATATAAAATATTTTTTCTATCATTCCACCGTTTTTTTACCTTTAAAACAAAATCTTCATCCAAAAAGAGTCGATTTATCCAAGCTGTTGAGACTTTTTTATCTCCACGTATCTTATAACCTCCTAACACCCAAAAGCCTTCCGGATTATAAACATCATATTCAGGAATCCAGCCTTTAAATTGTCCACAGGAAGCATCAAAATCCCAATTGGGGCCAAAATGTATTTTCGAATCAGAAGGATTATAATAGAAATAAATTGACGGGCCCGAAACTGAATCTGCATTTTTAAGAAATTCATTTACTAAATACCAATCTATAAATGAATTAATATCAAATTTATTTGTATATCCTAATTCAACGTTCTGCCAATTATTACCATATAATGTATCTTCTGCTTCTTGAACCGTTTCACGAATATATCTTTTCAATTCCACATTTGCTTCTTCAAAATCTAAATCTGGATCTTTTAAACTAATTATAGGAAATCCTATAGTTGATGAAAAATTAAAATCCTCATCTTCTTTATTGTTTATTTCACACAAGAACCCACCATCACATATATCGACACGATCATCATTATTTAAATCCAAACCTTTTCCTTTATAAGTATTTTCCAAAGATTGAATATTTATACGATTTTTTTCAATTTTGATTGATTCGCCCAAAATATAAGTCCCTCTATAGCTTCCATTTAAAACTAAATCAACCGACCTAAACTTTGGTTGCCATTCGGAATTAAAGCATGTATTTCCAATATATGATGCAAAAGAATTCCTTAACAAAGATTTGTCGATATAATTGTTTATTAAAACCCACTTTTTACATTCCCCCATTCCTAATAAATTTTCTTTTTCTGATAATTTTATAGTATAGGGCTTTTTGGGATAATACCAACTTGTATTCCCTCTACCTTTTATTTTTCCAGATAAAATTATTCTAGTTTTATTATCTTCTGATAGCGATATTTTCATGTTTTTCCAAGACTCACGATTATCAATATCCAGATTATCATCTGTTGAAATACTTACTATCGGTAGTCCTGTATATGCTATATATGTTTTTTCAGATTCAAAGATTTCTTCTTCGTTTATTACATCTATAACTTTACAATAAAAAGTCTTTATTCCTTTTTCATAAAACAAAGGGGTAACAAATGTATTCTTTTCTTCACCAAGGATTTCCACATGTTCCCCATTTCTTATTTCGAACCATTTAAATCTTATATTTTGTAACTCATTTGAAACATCATAGACAATTGAGGCATTTTGATTAAAACAGACAACACCTATCTCTCCAACATTTACAGAAATAGAAGGACTTATATTACAATTTTCATGTTGATTATTACCTGAATTAGAACAATCAGCATTATTTCCACAGGATGTATAAAAGAAAACAAATAAAAAAATCAAAATATAAGAAAAAAAAAACAGTTTATTTACCTTTATTTGTTTCATACTATTTTCTCCTGTTTTATTAAATCATATCAACATTTTATAAATAAAGAACTTTATTCAAACATGGATTCTTGTAAAATAGTATCTTCAGTAATATCCTGGGTTGTTTTCTTTCCAATTATTTCCTCATATCTATCTGCATTAATTCCTGTTCCAGGCCTTTTCCATGTTAGCATATCGGCTGTAATTATTTCACCTTTATTAATATTCTTTGCAGCTACAAGCGATCTTCTTGCATTTTCACGAGCTTTTGTTTCAGAATCAAGGCAAATTATTTTTCCATCACCTCGGATCTTATCAATAAAAGCAATACTATCAATTATTTTTTTTGCATCAATATTATCCATTGCATGATAATGATCATTTCCTTTCAATAATTTATTAAGAGTATAATGTTTCTCAATTACAATAGCACCCAAATTATAAGCTGTTGTTAAAACCTGGTATTCAGGATCAGGTTTTGTATGATCTGAATAACCTATTATTAAATCAGGGAATTCCTCCTTAAGTGTTACAATTTTCTGCAAATTTGCATGTTCATAAGGAGTTGGATACTCAAGAACACAATGTAATAAAGTTAGAGGTTTATCGTTGTATCTTTTTATTAGCTCAACACTTCTCCGTATTTCATCTATATTTGAAGCTCCTACTGACATAATTATAGGTTTATTTTTTTTAGCTTGATATTCTACAAAGTTTAAGTTATTTAAATCAGATGAAGATATTTTATAAACATTCATCAATGGTTCAAGATAATCTGCAGATTCGAGATCAAAAGGTGTTGATAAAAACTCAATTCCATTTGATTCACAATACATAGCAAGATCTTCATATTCATTTTTTCCAAAGGAATCAAACTTCTTAAATAATTTATACTGGGAATCTGTGGGTTCTTCTTTTATATCCCAATAATATGGAGAATTCTTTGAAGCTAGAGTCTCTGCCTTATAAGTTTGAAATTTTACAGCATGTATTCCTGCTTCTACAGCTTTATCGATCATCAACTTAGCTGCTTCCATAGGAGAAATATTATTTTCAACGGCAATGTCATAGTAATTTACACCTATCTCAGCAATAAGAGTAAATTGTTTCTTTTCTAATCTAGATTCAATAGTATTAATCATTATATTCTCCTAAAATAATTTTTTTACAACGTTCCATTCCTGTTTTCAAATCACATTTAAGCATAAGTTCATGCATATTTTTTCTAACGTTTGGCGTTTCTATCAACCATATTAATGTATTCTTTATTGTCTCTGTATCAACAACTTCGCCAAGACCTAGATTTAAAAACCCATGTCGCATGGTAGCAAAACTATGTGTTGCCTCTCTTGGATTTTGAGAAAGTACAATAGAAGGTAATCCCATGGATGCTAGTTCATATATTGTTCTTCCTTGACTTGTTACAGCGATATCAGCTTTCTTTGTATATTTGGAAACGACAGGTACATTGGGATAAACAAAAATATTTTTTGATTCATCTGTAATAACGCCATGTTTTTTACAATCATAACCAATCCCTGTAATAAAACTAAAAGAAATATTCTGATATTTCTTATTAATCTCTATAGCAGCTTGATATGTTTTTTCATTTAAATTAGAAGGATCTGTTCCTCCAAATAAAACAACAATATTTTGAACATTTTCAGAATATGTTTTAGGTATTGCTGTTAGAAATTCATCTCTCAGACAAACATATTTATATCCACTAAAAAATTTATCAGTTGCATTTTCAGGAGAATCATATAATGCATTTATTACTGCATCAGCAACATAAGCCCCAGGACCCAAATCTTCAATCGTAACTACACGTGGAATTATTTTCTTGAGTCTTAAAATATACTCCTTATCTGTGTTTAAACAATCATTTACAAAAATATCTGGTTTATACTCTTCTATTATATTAAATAAATCATCATCATTCTTTATTGTTCTGTATTTAAATTTAGAATCCTCAATCTTTTTTAAACCTAATTCACAGTCTTCTCTTGTAACGAATAAAACTTCATGTTCAATCATAGAATAAGCTAACGTAATACAATTATAAATATGACCCATTCCAAGTTTTATATATCCATCAGCTCTAAACATGATCTTCTTTTTCTTCATTAAAGCTTCTGTCATTATCCAATCTGTGGCATCATCAATATCAATAGATTCTCTTTCTGGAACTTCAAAAACACCTACATTTTTACCAAAGCGTGAAAACTCAGAAATTGATTCTCTATCAACAATAACAAAGGCACCTGTTTCTAAATAATTCTTAGGTAGTTGTTGTCGATTTAGACGTTTTTCATAAGCAGGCGTAACGTTTCCATCTTTTACAGTCCAACTTAAATGGGGTTTATTTACAACACTCAATAACGTATTATAATGTTCATCTATGATTCTTTGGATGGCAGCATCTAAAGTTTCTACATTTGTTAAAGGTGATGTAGGCTGCATTGTGATAATATAATCATACGAACAATTATTCTCTTTTTCACATCTTATTAATGCATCATAAATCACAGGATCAAGTGTAACCATATCACCTGCAAGGGATTCATTGCGGTCGATAATTTTAGCCCCATAATTCATGGAAATGTCTGCAATTTCAGAACTATCAGTGCTTACATAAACATCCGGAGAAAAAGTACTCCTTTTAGCAGTTTCTATTACATAAGAAATAAGAGGTTTTCCATTCATTAAACGAACATTTTTACGTGGGATACCTTTTGAACCACCTCGAGCAGGAATAACAACCAAAATCTTCATTTTTTATTCTCCCATTATCTTACAATACTATATTATTTGTATCTACCTGTCAATTTATACAATTATACATAAAATCCAATAATCGTATATCGTAATTCTTTTTTTTATCGTTAATATATTTTATATACCAACTTATTTGTAAGACCTGAAACAACCAACACACCGAGTATGAATTACAGACCATGGGAGCAGTTGAATTAATTGTCAATTGGATCGGAAATTGCTCACACAATTACTCTTTAAATTTTTTAATTTCCAGAAACGACGTTAGTCGTTTCCAATACGTGTGATAAATATTTATTTGCACTTTGTTTACAAGTATGAGCTTCACCCTTCAGACCCCGGTAGGCTATGGAAGGGTTGCGAAGCAAGCAACCGCAGGGAGTGAGTGAGCTTTGCGAACGAACGAACGAGGATGCCGAGCGGGAGCGAGCCCTGGAACAGCCGACCCCGGCAGGCACGACGGGGGACCGGCCGGATTTTTTTAATTCAGAAATTCCTCAATTTCTTCAATTGTTGGCATGCTGCTCTTAAAATCAGATGGATAAAGTTTTGAAAGCTCATACTCAGAGATTCCAATTGGTAGAGCAGAACTTTCCAAAGAATACTGGGCAACAATATTGTCTTTGCTTTTACAAATTATTAGTCCAATTGTCGGGTTATCAATATCTTTTTTAAGAATATGATTTACGGCAGAAACATATAAGCCTAGTTGTCCTAAATCTCCTGCTTTGAATTTTGAAATTTTTACTTCTACAACAACATAACAGTGAAGATTCGTATTATAGAAGAGCATATCCATAAACTTTTCTTCTTTTCCAATTTCCAGACGGAATTCTCTACCCATATATGCAAAACCGCGGCCAAGTTCAAGCAGGAATTTTTCAATATTTGTAATTAACGCTTCCTTTAAATCCCTTTCGTCGTATTTTTCCCGCAGTTTTAGAAAATCAAAAGTGTAAGGATCTTTTGTAATCTGTTGCGCAAGTTCTCCCTGAACAGCAGGTAATGTATTTGTAAAGTTCGTTATGGATTTGCCTTGTCTTTCATATAAATCTGTATCTAGAAAATTTAAAAGAACGGGTCTGCTCCAGTTATGTTCTAAGGTTTCGTTTATAAAGAATATGGCTTTCTTTGCATTGCCCTTGCATGAATCAATAATACAGCGCAAATGTCCCCATGGGATTCGTTTTAATTCGTCCACAAGTTGTGGACGAATTAAAACTTCCTCCATAAATAATTCATAATAATACTTCATGTATTTTAGATTTGTTGGAGACAAACCTTTTACACCAGGTAATTCATTTTGTAAATCTAAGCTAAGCCTTTTATAAAATCCGCTTCCATATTTATTTTCACTTTGCTTTGAAACAATATCTTTTCCAACAGACCAATAAAACTCAAGGCAATAATTCATAACAGCTGAATGAGCCTTAAGTCGTTGTGTTAGATACCTTTCTTTAAGTTCCTGCACCCATACCGAATAATCTTTATCATAAACTTCTAATTTCTTTGCCATACAAGGCCTCCATTTTTTTGAACAGACCAGGGCACACCACCCTGTAAAATTATTCTGTCCTTAAAAAATTAATGGAGACCATCTGCAAGATTCAGAAGATGGATTTTTATACATATATAATATGTGCAAAAAATTCACAAATTTACAAAAATTTTGAAAAAAAATGAAAAATTTTGGAAAAAGTGTCATATGAACGAAGATTTTACACTCAAGAATGCGGTAGGCAATGGAGCAACCGCTTGCGGGCCACTGGACTGAGCGACCACAGGGAGCGAGGGAAGCGGCTGACCGTTAGGGAATTGCGGAACTGCCGACCCTGGCAGACTCGAAGAGGATGACAGGGGACCGCCCAACAAAACATTGACATACATATATTTTATACATATAATACCCGTATGAGTTATCAATATAATTTAAAGCCTGTGACTCTTTATGTGGGGGCGCAGTTGTATGAAGATTATCAGATTCAGGCGCAGAAACAGGGGCGTAAGGCTTCGGAGCTTATTCGCAATGCTATGCAGGACTATGCGGATGAACATTTTAAGACAAAGAAGAGTCTGAGGGATATTGATTTTTCAAGAACGGTTTCTCTACGAGACGGCGCCTCTGATTTTCTTAAAGATGATTCATGGAAGGATGATTTTATAAGCGGAAGGATTGAACTATGATTGGGCTTGATACCTCTTTTCTCATAGATTTATACTGGCAGGACTCTCCCCGGAACAAAAATGCGCGCGCTTTATTTTCGAAGATTGTTAATGATGATTCTGTTCAGCTTGCCATATACTTTAACTGTTTTAATGAGTTTTTGCATGTGATTACTGACCCCAAAAGATTTGAAAATGCTTTTACAATTAAAGAAGCAATTGATGTTATTGATTTTTGGTGCGACCTTGACCGAGTAAAGGTCCTCTACCCCGATGACACTTCTTTTAAACGGACTCTTGCCTGGATGAATATGTACAAGCTGGGCCGCAACCGTGTAAACGACACCCAGATGGCATCCTGCTATCTTTCAAACAATATCACATCTATAATCACGGCGAATCCTAAAGATTTTGAAATTTTCCATAGCTTTGAGCTACAGGATTACAGGAAGAAAAAATGAACTACTACATAATTCAGGTTGCCACGGGGCGGGAGCAGAATTTTATTGACGGGCTGCAGAAAAAGGCTCCGGAGCTGGCCCAGGCCCACAATTTTATTTATCTTACGCGCGAGCTTTATATAAGGCGGCAGGGAAAAACTTTGCGGGAGCTGCAGCCGGTCTTTCCTTCTTATATCATAATGCAGACGACGGGGACTGTTGACGGCCAGACTGTACTGGCACTTAAGGCGCTGCCTGATTTTTACCACTTTTTAAAAAGCAATACAGAAATAACTGCGCTAGCGGGGAATGATCTTGCAATTATCCAGCATTTTCTGGGGCTGGGTCCGCGCATTGGCCCTAGCCTTGTTCGCTTTGATCAGGATGACCGCATTGTTGTTATTGAAGGTCCCCTCAAGGGCATTGAAGGCAGCATCATCAAAGTAGACAGACGCAAGCAGCGCGCCAAGATTCAGGTTGAGTTTGCCGGGGGTGCGCACACCATGGATTTGAGCTTTGAGGATATTGAGAGGAAATAGAGGCAGTTTGTTTTCTTTAAGAATTTGTATTTGATAGCTGGGATTGCAGTTCGAGGACTTTTTCTAGAGGGAGCTTTACGCATTTGGCAACTTTTTCGGGAGGAACTTTTTCTTTGAGAAATGCTATAGCATCTTCGATGGCTTGTTGCTGAGCACCTTGTTTGATGCCTTGCTGTATGCCTTCTTCTTTTGCTTCTTCCCTTATATCAAAATCATGTAAATTCATAGATAAATACAAACTCCTAAAATTGTCATCCTGTTTTATCTTTTCTACCATGGCAGAAAGATAATTTGCAAAGTCATCTTCTCCGGAATTGCCTGTGTATACATAACTTAGAAACCGGCGAATCCATTCGTCTTCTTCCTTTTCGTATGCACTTGCATTATAAACCACCTTAGTTGTTTTGTCATCAAGATTTACGTCTGTGTTCTCACTACAAACAGTTTTGAATGTATAACACGGAAGTCCATATTGTTTTTTATTTTCATCTTGAAACGGATCATTTTTACAGATGAACAGAATATAACTTTCCCTAAGCATAGAATAATCCTCTCCTTTCATAAGATTATCAATATCTATCATGCTCTGGTAGTAACGTGTACGTTTGCCAAGAGCCTTGCGGGACCTGGCCTGCATTTCAACGTCTATAACCCTGTTTGAGTCTTTAATATAGACATCCATTCTTATTCCTTTGCTTGTGTAATACGGGGCAATTGTTTTTTCAAGTTCTGGAAAATCAATGTGGTCAACCTGAATATGCAGCAGATGTTCTACAATTTTTGAACACACAGTTGGATCATGCATTACTGCCTGGAACATACCGTCATCGGTAAAGGTTAATTGTTCGACTGGTTTTGGTTGATAAGTATCACTCATAATAACTCCTTAGGCACTTATATTTTTCGCCTGTATATTATTAGAAATAAAAGTGGAGTTGTTACAAAAATTTTGGGGAAAAAGTGAAAAATTTTGAAAAAAAAGGGAAAAATTTAGTGATTCTTGGGTAATATGCCTACAGAAGACACGATTCGCCGCGACGGTCGCAAACGTCCTGTTTGCTCCCTCTGCGGCGCCTGCGTTCACTAAACTCGCCCTCCATGGCGAGTTTGCACAAAAAACGCTCCGCACTGCTCGCCTTTTTTGTGCCGTTCACTCCGTTTCGAATCGTGTCAGTAAACAACTTCTTATGTAATTATGGATTTAAAAAATAAAAAAGCTCATCCTTTTGGATGAGCCTAAACTTGAGACTGACACGATTCGAACGTGCGACCCCCACCTCCGCAGGGTGTATCAAATTTGAATCTGCCAGGAGCCCCAAAATATATCGATTACAACCAAACTTATTCAGTTATATTTGCGTTAATTTGATTATATTATAACATTATTTAGTGATTTTGCAACTGATTTGCTCTGATGTGCTTTTGAGTGAGAAAAAATCTTTCTGAAATCGTTTCTGAAATCTATTTTGAAGGTAATTCTGAAAAAAAAAGAGCCTCCGACCCCCACCCCGCGAGGGTGCAAGTTCCACCCATTCGAGGTGGGGGTCTGTTTTATTAATTTATCGTGTCTTTCCAAAAGGTTAAGAAATATTAACCAACGGGAAAGCGGATGCGGGATTATTATTAAGCCATAACGGACAGACCGTTGTGGCTTTTTTATTTCTAAATGTTCAGGAGGATTTTTATGACTGAGAAAAAATCAGAAGAACTGGAATTGCTCAGTGTGAAAGAGGCTGCGGCTTATTTGAAGTTCAGCACCACTTATGTTTATAAGCTGGCGCGTGAGAACAGGATTCCGCATATCAATTTTGGAAGGCATATCATTTTTAGAAAACATGATTTGTTTGGATGGCTTGGAACTATGGTTAAAGGAGCTTAAAAAATGTTTGGAGAAAAACGTTCACTGACTGTAAAAGAAGCTGTTAATGAGGCTGCTGAGTATCTTGAGAAAATGGCTTATGAAAAAAACTACGGTGATATTTGTATCACTCTGACTATGTATGAGGGAGAGCCTGTGAAATTGAACACGGCTTTTTGTGAACATTTAATCAAACGCAAAAAGATAAGTTTTGTCGTTGAAAAATAAACATGCTGACTTTTGTTAGTAGCAACTACCATTAGGCAGAAAGGAGGTATTACAGGTGGGAGAAAAGGACACTGTTAAGACCGCAAACAGTGAACTTGTTTTAGCAGAACAGCCTTTGAACTCTTGGGAAAAAAGATTAGATGATGAACCACCCAAGGCGTTCAAGGCCTTCTGTCTTTTTCGCAGTATGGGTTACAAGCGGAGCATTAAGGCGTGTATGGAGATGCACGGTATTGACCCGAAGAAGTACGGAAGCTGGGCGCGTTATGCCAGGCTTTACCGCTGGAATGAAAGAGCTCTGGAATATGACACTTACATTGCAAAAGAGACTGAGCGGGAAATTCTTGCGGAGCGTGTTGAGCGCAGAAAGAAGCAGATGGAAATGCTGAACGGTTTTGATGAGCTTGTTGAAAAAAGGCTTAAAACTTTGAAGCCGGAAGATTTGAATGCTGACGGTGCTATGGATTTGCTTGAGCGTTCTGCAAAGCTTGATTCGTTCATAACAGGAGCGGACAAGGAAAATGCAAAGCCGGTCCAGGGGGAACTGGCAATAAGCTTTGTTGATTCGTTTAAGGATTTGTAATGACTACGGAAATCTTTAAGCCGACGAAGGTACAGAAAAAAGCTCTTGAACTTTTGGGCAGCGCAGCAAAACACATTCTGCTGTTCGGTGGTTCGAGGTCCGGGAAGACAACGGTGTTAGTTATGGCTATCATCTTCCGGGCCTGCAGGTATCCGGGAAGCAGACATTTGATCTGCCGCTTCAGGGCGAAGGATGCGAGAAGTTCTGTTCTTCATGAGACTTTGATTCCGTGGTTGAACAAAACTGTTGGAGCAAAAAATTATAAGGCTAACGTCCACGACGGTTTGATTACTTTGTGGAACGGAAGCGAGATTTGGATTGGTGGTCTTGGTGACAAGGAACAGGTAGACCGCATTTTGGGACATGAGTATGTGACGATTTACTTTAACGAAGTGAGTCAAATTTCCTACTCTGCCATTA
>JAEEGH010029637.1_pt1 | contig 10686 bp, 8 predicted proteins | sample 9134181 | NCBI WGS metagenome assembly JAEEGH01 (sample SAMN16246544, study PRJNA631951) | gut metagenome | biome: gut microbiome; feature: rumen; material: DP-attached | host: Bos | place: Iran: Karaj | collected 2018-10
CCGGAGTTGCCGCCGGTGGTGTGGTTGGTGGCCAGGAAGCACACGGGCTGGCTCTCAAAGCCGCCCCGGGCGTAGATGTCCCGCAGCACCTGGGGGATGTTGTAGTCAAAAATGTCCGGGTTGTCCTTGTCAATGATACCCTTGAGTGTGGAGACGGGCCGATAGTAAATGGCGTCGGCGGGGCTGTAGCCTTCCACATGGCCGTAGGCGACGCGAAGGGTGAGGTTGGCGTCAGGATAGAAAGCCTTCCCCGGCTCAAACTCCATCTGTCCCTGCATATAATCCCTGTACCGCAGCGTGATGGCCTGGCTGAGCTCTTTCACTTTGGGGACAATTTCCTGGGCGTAATGCTTGTCCAGGGCAACAGCCAGGGCCTTGGCTTCGTCGTCATTGGCAAATACGGCATTCTTCCAAGCCACCATGTCGCCATTGTATTCCTCTCGCTTCTCCAGGAAATAAGCAGGCTTGTACTGGTCGTCCAGGGCCTTGTCAAAGGCCTCCATCATGGCTACGAAGATTTCCTCGTCAATGGGCTGGTAGTAGTCCTTGGGGTTCACATAGCGCCCCATGCCCTTCTGAATCTTCTCCACAGCCCGCACGGTTTCGTTGTAGTATTCGTAGGCACGGTAAATGGGATTGCGCTGGGCATACAGGTTGGAAAGCATCTCGGTGAGCCAGGCGTATCGGGTTCCCCGCGCCCACTCCTCGAAGCGGGCTTCGTAGGCCTGTTTTACCGGGACCACCCTGTTCTTGCGCAGGCCCTTTTCCTCTCCCTGCCACTTCTTCCAGGCATTGGCCACAGAGGCGTATTTGGAGGAGTACTGGATGCGCACGGCCTGGCTCTGGTCCATGTACTTTTTCATAATGCCCAGACGGGTGGTGCGGAGAGCAATCTTTTCGGGGTCAGAGACATCCTGGATATACCTTACAGCCTCCGAATGCACATATTCCTGCGTGCTTCCGGGACAGCCGTAGACAAAGGTGAAATCGCCTTCCTTTACGCCTGCGGTAGAGATTTTCATAAAGCGTTTAGGCTGGTATGGCACATTGTCCGCGCTGTAATCGGCCGGCAGGTTGTCGGGGCCGGCGTAGATGCGGAAGATGGAGAAGTCGCCGGTGTGGCGGGGCCACATCCAGTTGTCCGTTTCACCGCCAAACTTGCCGATGGAAGACGGCGGAGCGCCCACCAGGCGCACGTCCCGGTACTCGCGGAACACAAAGAGGAAGTACTGGTTGCCGTAGTATAGGGCTTCCACGCCGGCCTTGATTCCATTGCCTTCTTTTTCCACCTGGGCCTTGAGCTTGTCGGCGTTCTTCTTCACCAGCGCCTGCCGCTGATCCTCGGTCATCTTGGCCTTGTAGCCCTTGAGAATGACGGCGGTCACATCCTCCATCCGCTCCAGGAAACGCACGGTGAGGCCGGGGTTGGGGAGTTCATCGGCCTGCGTAAGCGCCCAGAAGCCGTCTTTCAGGTAGTCGTGCTCCACGGAGGAGTGCTTCTGGATGTAGCTGTAGCCGCAGTGGTGATTGGTGAACAGGAGGCCCTGGTTACTCACCAGTTCTCCGGTGCAGCCGCTGCCAAAGAGCACCACGGCGTCCTTCAGGCTGGCCTGGTTCACGCTGTAAATGTCTTCGGCCGAAAGCTTGAAGCCTTTGGCCTGCATGTCTTCTATTCGCTGGGAGATGAGGGCCGGGAGCCACATGCCTTCGTCGGCCTTGAGGAGGGGGGCGGTCATGCACAGCAGCAGTGCGGTCGCAACAAGTCTTCTTTTCATTTGTAACGTGTTTTGCACAAAAATAGCAAAATTATTCTTATATTTGTGCTTACTAGAACACAAAGCCTTATGAGAATTCCTGAATCCGAACTCATCATTAACGGCGACGGCTCCGTATTCCACATTCATGTAAAACCCGAGGAGCTGGCCGACAATGTCATCATGGTAGGAGATCCGTCCCGCGTGGACATGATCGGTGAATACCTTACAGACATCGAATTCCGCCACGAATCCCGCGAATTCGTTTCCCTCACCGGTAAGCGCAACGGAAAGCGCATCACCGCCATCTCTCACGGTATCGGCCCGGACAACATTGACATTGTGATGACGGAACTGGACGCCCTTGCAAACGTGGACTTCAAGACCCGCGAGGTAAAGCCCGTGCACAAGGCCCTGAACATCCTCCGCATTGGCACCTCCGGCGCCCTGCATGCAGATATTCCCCTGGGAAGCTACGTCCTTGCACACATCAGCGTGGGCTTCGACGGCGTCATGAACTGGTATGGCAACCGTGAAAAGGTCACCATCCCGGAGGTGGAAAGCGCCTTCAAGAAGCACATGGGCTGGCTTGACGTTCTGCCTTCACCTTACTTTGTAAAGGCTTCTCCCAAGATTATCAACCTCATGAAGGACGTAACCGTAAAGGGTGTCACCATCTCCGCAAACGGTTTCTATGGCCCTCAGGGCCGCGTGGTACGCGTACCGCTGGCAATGCCCAACATGCTTCAGGACATTGAGAGCTTCCGCTTCTCCACCGGCGGTGAAGATTATCGCATCACCAACTTCGAGATGGAGAGTTCTCCTCTTGCCGGCCTTGCAGCACACCTTGGCCACAACGCCTCCACGGTATGCTGCATCATAGCCAACCGCTACCTCAAGAGCTCCAATCCGGACTACAAACCCGCCATCCGCAAGCTTGTGGAACTTGCAGTGGATAGAATGTCAACGCTTTAAAAGAGTGAAGAATAGTATATTATTGCGTAACGTGCTCCTTCTGGCGGCCGTTACGCTTTTTTCTTGCAGCAGGGAACCGGAGTACGACGCCTGGGCCGCAGGTGAAACCGCAGAGATATCCGTGCTGGAAAAGGCCGGAAAGAAAGAGTATGTGCAGGCGGAGCCTATAGTGCGCGGAAGTCTACTCAGGGTCTCCACCGGCAAATCCGAGACTGTAGACGGCATAAAGTCTCTCTTCGCCTCCTGCGGGGACAGGAAGATCCTGGTCCCGGAAGCCTCCCTGTCCTCCAGCCTTGAGGAAACCGTCCGCGAGAAGGAACTCTGGGTCCAGACCGGGGCCTCTCTCATTGACGATACCTTATCGTCCCACATTGGCGCCTTTGCCCGCAAGGGGAACAGTCTGGAGGTACTGGGGCACGACCGCCTGCTCCCAGACGGCCGCGTACACCGCTACAACGTGCGCATGGGCAAGGCGGAAGGCTGGATCTTCGGCAAGTACGCCGTCCTCACGGAAGAGGAGGCCAAGGAACGCTTCTCCCAGTTTGACGAAGCCCACGCCGCCGTGCGCAATTCCTTCAAGGGCGGAGAGGCCTCCGGCTGCGAATTCCGCCCCTATGAGAAGCCCGTCTTCAAGGACAGGCCCATGCCGGACCCGGTGAACGCCTTCTACCTCACCATCTCCCCGGTGGGCCTCCGCCGCATAGACGACTACATAGCCCTGGCGGACAGTACCCGCATAAACGCTTTCGTAATAGATATAAAGGACGATCAGTGCCCCGGCTACAAGGCCGAGGCCATGGAGAAGCACTCCCCCACCAACTTCAGGCACGCAGGCTCCACTAAGGAGGCCCTGTACAAGGAAGTTGTGGAAAAACTCCACGCAAAGGGATATTACGTAATAGGCCGCATCACCTGCTTCAAGGACGGCTACTACGCCCAGGACCATACCTCGTCGGCAATAAGCATGAAGGCCGATGGAAAGCCCTTTCTCCACAACGACACCTACTGGCCCAGCGCCTACGCCCGCGACGTTTGGCAGTTCAACGTGGAGCTGGCCAAGGAATCGGTCCGGAAGTTCGGCCTGGACGAAATCAACTTCGACTACGTCCGCTTCCCGGACAAGCTCATTAGCCTGGACGATGACATCGATTACCACAACCGCTACGGCGAATCCAAGGTCCAGGCCATCCAGAACTTCGTCCGCTACGCCTGCGACGAGCTCCATGAGCTTGGCGTATACGTCTCCGTGGACGTCTTCGGAGAATCGGCCAATCCCGGCTACACCACCGCCTACGGCCAGTACTGGCCAGCCATCTCCACCATTGCCGACGCCATCTGCGCAATGCCCTACCCGGACCATTTCGCAGACCATTACTACGGCATTTCCAAGCCCTGGAACCACCCGTACGAGATCCTTAAGGCCTGGGGAAAACGCGTCCAGGGCCGCCAGGAGGTCACGGCCACCCCCGCCAAGGTCCGCACCTGGATCCAGGCCTACCACGTGATGCGCTGGGTAGACCCCAACGGCCTTGACAACACACCCAACTTCATTGAGCGCCAGATCCGCGGCCTCTACGACGCCGGCCTCACGGGCGGTTACAACACCTGGCTGGCCTCCGGCAACATTGCAGTCTACCGCTCCCAGAAAGAGGCCTATGCGCTGGACTACCCGTCGCTGCCGCCCATTGACAGCCTCAACACCTTCATCACCAAATAAAAAAGACCCGGTCTTCAACGAACCGGGGCTGATTGTTAAGAGTCAGATTCTATCTGTAAACGTTGTACTGGCTGTACAGGGAACCGTACATCTGTCCAAGGACTTCCAGGTAAGGCTGTCCGTCGAACACTGTGGTGCGGTATACGGTGTTGTCCACCAGGTAGTACTCGATACCGTTCATGACGATGATCTCGTAGTCGTCAGGCAGGGAGGTCACAAGGGCGCCTGCAGGAGGGACGATGGTGGAGTATGCACCGGAGGCGCTCACAGTGTAGAAGACGCCGTCCTGGTAGAAGTAGTCAGATCCAGCATATGCATAGCTCTGTACGAGGCCAAGCTTGTTGGCGAGCTCGTAGGAGGTAAGTGCACGGGTGCTGTTAAGAGCGTAGTTTGCGTAGCGTGCGGCCTCACGGGCGTTGTGCTGTGCGATGATCAGGTTCTGGCGTGCAATTGCATTGTAGTAGTCGAACACTGCGTTGTAGGTGCGGTAGGTGTCGCAGTAGTATGCGAACCTCACTGCCCTGAACAGAGCCCTGTCAATTGCAACCTCCAGAGGTGTGCCGAAAGGAGGACGGCAGATTACGTAAGAGCTTCCGAAAGGACGGTAGTAAACTCCGTTGTATACGTAATAGTCGATGCCCCAATGGCTGATGTGACGCCAGCTGGGAGGTATGCTGTGGATCCTGTAGCCATAGTAGTGAGGATGATCTCCCCAGAAGTGGCTGGGACGGTCCCAAGGCATAGGATCGCGATGACGGGGTGCTACCCTGTACATGTCGTGGCGGTCGTCTACGCGGTAGTCGTTTGTGTAACGGTAGTTGTAGCCGTCGTCACGATAGGCGTCACCCTTGGGCTGAGGATCATTTGCAGCGGTGTTGGCGGTGGTGAGGCCGGCCCTGGTTACGTTGGAAGAACGTACCGCAGAGGAGCTCTGGGAAGAGGAAGAGCTGCTTCTTACAGCGCTTCCGCTGCTGGAGCTGCTGGAGCGGGTTGCGGAACCGGAAGAGCTGCTGCTGGAACGCACTGCGCTGGAGGAGCTGGAGCTTCTGGTGCTACTGCTACTGCTGGAGCTGCTGGAGCGAACTGCACTGCCGCTGCTGGAAGAGCTGCTGGAAGAACGGGTTGCGCTGCTGGAGCTGCTGGAGCGAGTTGCGGAACCGGAAGTGCTGCTGCTGGAACGGGTTGCACTTGAAGTGCTGGTTCCGGAGCTCTTGCGGGTGTCCTGAGTTGAGGTAGCGCTGCTCCTGGAGGGGCTGCTGCTGGAAGAGCTGCTGCGGCTGGAGCTTACCGAACTGGAGGAACGGGTTGCGCTGCCGGAGCTGCTGCTGGAAGAGCGGGTAGAGCTTGAGCTGCTGCTACTTGATGAACGTGTAGAGCTCTGTGAAGAGCTGCTGGAGCGGGTTGCGGAGCCGCTGCTGGTTCTGGTCTGTGCGGCCATATGGGGAGCCGTGAGCAAGGCCATTGCCATTAAGAATGAAGCGGCGTAAGTCATTAACTTTCTCATAGCATCCAAATTTTAAGTGTTACTGATATAAATAATATTTTTGTGAAACCGTCTTGAAGCTTTCTGCATCCTTGTTCCAATATTCAACGATATCTTCCACTTTGAGACGCTTTCCGAAAGCTATTCTTACATAATCCGTACCACATACTATGTCCAGCATCCTGGTTTTCTTCATCGGATACGGGTTATGATCCGGATAAAGCTCATGAACTGCCTGAAGGACATAGAATTGCGTGAGCGTGATGGTGGCACGCGCGTAGTCTGTAAAAAAGAACTCCACGCCGTGTACCAGCTGGCCGGCAAGGCTGCCGGAGAGGGGTTTATAGTGTATTGTGCGGAACGCAGTTCCGGGAATGTTGTAGCTATCCAGCTTTGCTTTGAGAGCATCGGCATCTATCCAGGGAGCGGCAAAGGTCTGGAACGGGATGGTATAACCGACGCCTATGTTCAGGTGGCCGAACTCCCCTCCTATGCCGCATGCGGGATAGCATATTGCGGAGTGGATGGAAGGGATGTTGGGTGAAGGAAGCACCCAAGGGAGGCCCGTTTCCTCATACAGCATATCCCTGTGCCAGCCGCGCATGGGGACTACGTTGAGCTTGCACTTGAGGTGCGGTTCCTTGCCGGTCTGGCCGCAGTTTAGGCCTTCCTCATTTATGAGGCCGGCAAGCTCGCCAACGGTGAGGCCGTAGACGAAGGGGATGGTGAACTCGCTCACAAAGGAGTGGAATTCAGGTTCAACAAGGGGACCTTCAACCTTGAGGCCGCCAAGCGGGTTGGGGCGGTCAAGGACCAGCACCTCTATGCCGGCCTTGGCGCAGGCGCGCATCACAAGACCAAGCGTGGAAATGAATGTGTAGCAGCGGGTTCCAACGTCCTGGATGTCATATACCATGACGTCTATGCCCTTTAGCATCTCCTGCGTGGGCTCACGGGTGGCGCCGTAAAGGGAATACACTGGGAGGCCGGTTGCAGGGGCCGTGCCGCCTTCAACTTTATCGCCGGCGTAGGCGTCGCCGCGGACGCCATGTTCAGGGCCGAAGAGGGCCACCAGGTTCACCTGAGGGGCCTTGTACAGGATGTCTATGGTGGAACGGAGGTTCCTGTCCACGCCGCTGGGGTTGGTTACAAGGCCAACCCTTTTGCCTACGAGCTCCTCGAAGCCATAGCTCTCGAGGACCTCGATGCCGGTCATGACGGGTTCGCGGACGGGCTTGGCGGGTTTGGCTGCGGACTGGGCGTTTGCGCAGGCCGCAACGGCAAGCGATGCCAATATGATGATGAGTCGTTTCATACCAGTGCGAATATTCTTTGCAGGCTCTCCGGCTCTCCGGAGAAGTAAAGGTCTACGGAAAACGGGCCCACACCGGTCTCTATGCCTCTTTCTTCCAGCACGCGGAGCGTCTGGCGGGCAACTGCCGGGGCGGGGTCTATGACCTGCACGCCGGGGCCGGCTATGCGCTCGATGACGGGGCGGAGGAAGGGATAGTGGGTGCAGCCGAGGACTATGATATCGGCCCCTTCCTTGAGCAGGGGCTTGAGGGATTTGCGGACTACGGATTCCGCCTCAGGGCCGTCCAGGATGCCGTTTTCCACCAGCTCCACGAAGCCTTTGCCTACGTGCTCAACTATCCGGACATCGTCCTCATAGAGGCCGCGGGTGGTGAGGTACTTGGAGCCTTTGAGGGTGCCGGCGGTGGCAAGGACGCCTATGACGCCGGTCTTGGTGCCCAGGGCTGCAGGCTTTACGGCCGGTTCCATGCCTATGAACGGGGTATCCGGGTACTCTGCCCGAAGGGTGGAGATGGCGGCCGCGGTGGCGGTGTTGCAGGCGACCACGATTATATCGGCCCCCATTCCAAGAAGGATGTCCGTGATGGCGCGGGCGCGGTCCTGGATATACTCCGCGGTCTTTTCACCGTATGGGCAGTGAGCGTTGTCACTGAAATAGACGTAGCGCTCCTGGGGAAGCAGTTTCACCAGTTCCCTGTATACGGAGAGGCCTCCGCTGCCGGAATCGAATATGCCTATCGTTGCCATTATGCCGTTTCTCCCCAGGTTTCGTCTACTGCTCCGCGGATGTCGCGGGCGTCGGTTTCAAGTATTCCGCGGTACGGCCGGCCGGGCTCCGCGGCGCTTACGTCATAGTCCGGATGGGCATCGGCATGGAGGTGTATTTCCTCCGGAGGGGCCATGTCCAACCAGGTCACCAGCGAGGGCGTGCCGGAGATATTCCTGTCCTCATGGGAAGGAGGCGTCTGTACCTTTTTCATGGCCTGGACGGTCTCCGTGCGTATTTTTACAGCGTTTTCCTTCAGAGGACCGTCACCGCCGGCGCTGAGCACTCCCACTATATAATCTTCCAGGCCGATTATATTCACCGCCTGCACTTTGCCGCCGCATACCACGAAGCGGAGGGCGCCTGCGTAGCGGAGTTCATCGGCACCATATATAATGAAGGAAGGCTCTGCGAAGAGGGTGGAGATGGTGGGAGCTTCGAAGAGGAGGCAGTCGTAGAGGACGCCGTTGTAGTCGATTTTACCCTCACGGTACGATACTTTCTGGGGGCCGGCGCCGTCCGAGATTATCTCGAAGGTGATTTCCTTGCCGGAGGCTATGCCAACCTCAACTTTGGGCTGGGTGCGGACGAGGCGCCAGAGGAGGCGTTTTTCATCGGCCTCCGGGAGGGATACCTCGTCGAAGATTTCCGCAAGGGTTTTTGCGTCCAGGCGGTCGAAGTCCTCTTCCCTGGGGACAACCACGAAGCCGGCCATATCTGCCGCGCCGGGGCTTATGGCGAAGGTGCCGTCCGCGAAATGATGGGAACGTGAGGCGCCTCTAAGTGTGACGAATGCCCTGTACTCCCCTTCCGAGCACCATGCAAAGGCGTTGAAACGGGGTTCCGTCTCTTCTGCGAAGAGGTTCATGCAGTCCAGGAGGCGGTAGAACATCTTGGCCATTGACTTGGAAGTCTGGGCGCGCAGCATGAATATGCCGCGGCCGAACTTCATGTAATGGTAGAGCTCCGCGTCACGGACGCTGTCCAGGAATTCCACTTCCTGGGCGGCTTTGGGATCTCTCAGGATGCGCTCCGCTGCCCTTTCCAGGGGCATGTAGCCCTTGGGGCATGCCTGGAAATGGGCATGGCCGGGAACCGACGTGCCGCTGTTGGGGCTGTTGTAGAACACTATGTAGTTCTCCAGAGCCTTGGCAAGGTCCAGCATGTCCGGAAAACGATGCCATATGGTCTGGGGAGTGTGGATGTCTCTTGTGATTACCAGATGGTTCGGGAAAATTGGCGCGCGGTTCACAAGTATGTTGTACTTGCGGCCTTTGCGGCCCTCGAAGGGCAGCGTGTGCTGCTTTTTCATGTAGTTTTCCTCACACAGCGGGCAGCCGTGGTCGAAGATTGGAAGGCGGCCGGGATTGGACTGAAGCGTGACCAGAAGGCCCCCCAGGGGCAGCTGGCGCGTACGGGCCGTCTTGAGCGCCCTGTACTTTGCGGCCACCTCCGGCCACACCGACAGCTGGTCATGCACAAATTTGTCTATATCCGTCGCCATATTAGTTACAAATATAGCAAATTCTGGGCACTTCCCCAACGCCCCGCAGCGCATTTTTGACTATTATCTTTCCTCCCAACTGCGGTTGATGTCCCATTATTTGGACCATCAGCTGCATTTTGGGCCTTTTTTGCGGTTGATGTCCCATTATTTGGACCATCAGCCGCACTTACACAAAAAAGCGCCAGCATTACTGCCGGCGCCTTGCTGCTCCCAATTATTGATAATTAAAATAGTAATAGTATATTTGCAAAAAGGTATTGTTCTGTCATCAAATTCAAAGACCTATGAAACGCTTCCTAATAATTGCATCTGTTTTTCTTTCGATAGGGGCACTTGCCAAAGAGCCGAGGAAGTATATCACGGAAACAGATAAGTATATCGTATGGCAACCCGGTGTCAAACTCACTTTTGATATGTTTATGAAAAATGAGCCGACAGACAAGGACTTGAAATCGATGAAAGATGACAATAGGAAATCAATGCCTTACTTGGGGTTTTACCGAGTTCTCGATGTCCCAAAGCACTTCAGTAAAAAGAAGAGCAATATGGAGAAAGCGTATTTTTGTGCCACCTTCAGTAAGCATCAGTCCTACATGGCAGAAAGAGATTCGTTCGATTTACAGATTGCGCAAGCCCATTGGGATATAATTGAACTTGCAACACGTACAAGCAGAATAACTCTTGACCATTTCCAGAAGCAAGCCGATTCCTTGGCGAATGGTCCTGTAAGTGGAGTTAAGTCCATTTGGTTTGAAACAGCTTATCAGGAAGGCAACGATTTGTATAACGAATTGTTATATGGCTTATTCAAAGAAGTCATCCTCCCTCGAGACAAAGAAATGTACATAAAGTATAGAGGGTTGTTAGATGAACTCCTGTTATCGACCGCTGACTACGCAACCACACCTGAAGAGGCGGAAAGATTACTCTTAAAGAAGCCGATAGACAAGAATCTGAAACAGGCAAAGAATGTAATCGGAGATTTACGGAAGAAGGATTAAAACGGACGATATTGAACCTCTCTCCAAGAATGAGCTCCTATTTACATACGGCTTAAAATCAAGCAGTTACGGGGATAAAGAAAGCGGACAAACTGATTTTTCAACCAACTTGTCCGCTTTGGCTCCCCAGCTAGGACTTGAACCTAGGACCCCCTGATTAACAGTCAGG
>JAEEGH010029638.1_pt1 | contig 10686 bp, 10 predicted proteins | sample 9134181 | NCBI WGS metagenome assembly JAEEGH01 (sample SAMN16246544, study PRJNA631951) | gut metagenome | biome: gut microbiome; feature: rumen; material: DP-attached | host: Bos | place: Iran: Karaj | collected 2018-10
GACCCATAGGAGGCATTTCTTTCACCCCATAGCAGATATCCCGTATTCAGACTGTTCGAAGTATATTATTTTATCAAATATATTAAGGAGATTTTCTGTCAGATATACAATGATTTATAGCAATTTTTTATTATTTTCCGATATCGAAACGTAATCCCATATTAATATTAAAGTTGAAGGGCTTTTCCTGATAGATGGTAGGCAGACTGCTCTTGTTGTCGAAATAATATGCCACGCCAGGCTCAGCATAGACGCTCAGCAGTTTAGTAATGGAGAACTGAACGCCAGCACTGCCACCGATGGAGATTTGCCAAGGCTTCTCTTCAACGTCTTGACGCTCTTTCCTGTCTGCCATGTTGGATGTCATGCTCATGATGCTCTGCGAGCCTTTTACCACTTTCTCTATCTCTCCTCCGCCACTGAGATAGACATTGAAGCGTCCTGGACTCCATAATGAATATGCCAAGGATACGGGCACACCTACAAAGTGCAACTTCTGCTCGCTTTGAATCTGTACATTCTCTATCTGAAGTACAAGATCGGACGAGTGATAACTGTAGTCAACGCCTGCCTGCAAACTCCAGCGGTCGTTGAAGTGGTAGCGCATTGACAACCCCACCTTTACTGGCTGGCGATGATGGGTATCCGATATCATTGAGTACATCCGGTTATTGATCATCACATGATCGCTTGTATTGTTGTTACCACTGCGGGTGGGGATATAATTGCTGCTGTAATTACTAAAGCCACTTATGATTCCGCCATTGTTATAATCCTCCACAGGTGTTGTCGGATTGTCATAACCTGGATTTGCTGGAGGGGTGTAATCTGAATTACCTGAGTGACCATTACCATCACCGATAGCAACCCCATGATCATGATCAGGATGAGTAGTAATAATGTCACTTGGCTTAACCACAGAATTAAGGAAATCCATGCCATTCTTAGAAATCCTATTGCCATACAAGTAAATGTCATAGTTGGGACTGCCCAATCCTTGCATGCCAGCCATACTGGCACCAATTTCCCAACGCTTGTTGCCCGACTTGCTGCGCTTAGGCTGATAAGTTTTGGTTGATGCAGCAGATGGTGTTTGAGAGACTACCGGAACGGTTGTTGTATATTCAACATCTGACTCCTGTATCAGTTCCTCTTGCTTTGTCTCCTGCACATCGTTCACAATTACAGTAGGGGGCAACTCGGCATCTATATGCTCACTTTCAGTTGCAGTATCAGGAAGTGTTTCAGCCATCAAGTCCTCTTTTGCTGCAGTTGGTACTGCAGGCAACAGCTCTGCGGTCTGCCGGTTCCTAACCATCTGTTTAGGCTTTTGTGTCGCCATAGCCTCAGCTATTTCATTTTTGGGCTCATCAATGTATGTAGGCAGTGTTTGTGTCTCAACGGTCTGCTCCTGAGCTACGGGTTTGGGCAGATTATTGTCATCCGTCAGCAAAAGGGTGCCTGTGCCGATGGCCACAGCTACTATGGCAGCCGCAGCTGCTCCCCTCATCCATAGCGGTATCAAGCGGCGCTGGGTATCACTGGCTTTGTTAACAGGAACCAAGCCGCGATGCTCCATCTCTCGCTGGATATCATCCAGCAGACCTTCTGGCGCAGGCTGCTCAAAGTCTGCGAATCGGTCTTGCATGTCTTTCATCCATTGCTCTTTCATCTTGGTTCTTGTTTTTCAGTTACGTATTTTTTAATCTTCTTAGCCAGCATTTTCTTGGCCCTTGACAACTGTGAGATGGAGGTCGTCTCCTGTATGCCCAGCAGTTCTGCTATCTCTTTGTGAGTCCTCCCCTCAATGGCATACAGGTTAAATACTATCCTGTTGCCAGGCGGTAAGGCTCTTATCATTTGATACAACACATCAATTGGTATCTTTGGTAGGATACTCATATCTTCTTCTGGTTCCTCGCTGACGTCCGTCATCAACTTGTCGTCAAACACCACCAAGCCTTGTCGTCCTTTCTTTTTCAGGAAAGCCAATGACTCGTTCACTACAATCTGTCTAAGCCATGCTTTCAGTGAGCCTTCCTCTTTGTAATTGAAGCTACTGCCTTTTGTGAATATCTTGATAAAGCTTTCTTGAAGTGTGTCTTTTACATCTTCATAATCAATGATATATCGAGAGCATACGCTCGTAAGGTGACGTGCATAACGGGCATACAACTCCCCCATCACCGAGGCATCGCCCCGTTGCAACATCTCAGCAAGTTCGCGCTCACTATGCTTCTGCAGGTCGCTCATATAGTCTGTCACATCTTCTCCTCTGCAGGTCCCTTTCTATGTTCTTTCATGTAAATAAACAACCAAATCCTGTAACCTTGCATGATATTAACACTCTTTAACCTTGTGGGCACTCTGCAGGTAAGGTGGCTTTATAAAATAGGCGAGGACATACCCCGCCTATTGCTTCATTTACTTAGAAATATTACTAACTTAAAACCAGAATGTAAGTGTCAGTTACCATAGTAGCCAATGAATAATGGGCACTGTGTATTGTTCTCTACAATGGCATAGAAGAACGGACGATCAAGACGCATCTCAACATGCTCGGGAACTAAAAAAGCACCATTCCCCATTATATCTGTAATCGCTGCTGCTTCTGCTCCCTCTTCATCAATCTTGATGTATGTCTTTTGCTTAGCACCCAAAACTGGGACTTCCAAATCATTGAACAACTTAATATCATCAACATAAAATTTCAGATTTGGATTAATGTTTTGCATATATGGGAAAAGTTTGTTTTCCGTGTATTCAGTTGTGAATTTCGGTATCCACAAACTTACATCAGTGGGCTCCCCATTAAGAGATTTATATGAGTCGACATTAAAAGTAGCAGGTATTGCATCTGCTAAATCTACTCCTTCTTTAGGTAAGAAAAGCAGCATGGTGAATGAATAATCTATAAATGGCAAATATGTAAACTGAAAAGCATCTGACTCCCCATAATATGAGATTTTCTTTTGAAACATCATATCGACGTCTTCAGTCTTGCCATCAGCATAATTAAAGGGTTCTTTCTTTGTCATTGATGGTGAGAATTCTTCATTCCATCTAGCCCTGAAATACACAGCATTCATCAAGTGAAACAAGTCTAATGGGTCAGTTCTTTCTATCATCTTTGTTATTCTATTCTCTGTCTTTTCTGCACACCATGAATTGATGACGTCCTTGGTCTTAGGATCGCTGAAATCCACGCTTTCAGTTTTCGCATCATAGTTATTCTTTAGAAGTGATGTGAAGTCCTTGTTCACATCTCCATTCTTAGTGTACCAAAAAGAATTAGCACTCTTAAACGTAACAATCTCGTCAGCTTTCTCGATGCCTGTCATCATGGTTTGGAAGAAGTCGTTGATTTGCTCCTTGGTGAAGTTCTCCAGTCCCATGGTCTTGAGCACCTCTTTCAAGGTCTCACCCTCCAAGCCGTTGATGAACATACCCAGGTCAACCTCCAGGCTGATTGGGGATATCATCAAGTTATCACCTTCTTTACGGTTTACATACACCTCCTTGAACAGCTTCCAAGAGAATTCCTGCAACCTGGCATTGATGGCCTGCTGCGTCTCGCTCAGCTCCACAGGCTTATAGCTGTGCCTTGTCACTGGTTCTTCTGGTTTAGGTTCGTAAGGCTTATCAATATCAATTACATCATCTTTGCTGCTGCAACTCCACATGCAGAGGGAAGCCATACATCCAATCAATAATGTCTTTGCTTTCATAGTCATGCTAGTTTATTACACAAAGTTAGTTTCTTTATCTGTCTATTAAACTACCAAATCCTGTAACCTTGCAAGATATTAACACTCTTTAACCTTGCACTATTAATATACAACAGCAGCACCCACGGGGTAGTGGATGCTGCCGGGTTTATTTGTTGAAATTTACAGTGATGGCCGTAAAGACCACCGCAGTGGCTCTCCTTTACTTCAGCAATTCAAGTTCTAGACCGCGCTGTGTTCTGGTCAGGTTGCCCATGCCAGGATAAGGCACGTGCATGCCTGCCATTGTGAGGCCTTGGCTCTCCAGCCAGTTCAGCACTTGGGCACGGCTCTCTGCAGCCTTTACTGGATTAATGTCATGGCGTGTAGGTATCTCAGGATGTGGCACCTGCACGGTGGGGAAGTTAATCAGGTCGCCCCATATAAACAGCTTGCTGCCGCCATTCTCTACCAGGTAGCAGGTATGTCCCGGTGTGTGACCATAGCTGGCTATGCTCTTTACGCCAGGTATCAGTTCTTCCATCTTCTCTGCCTGCTGTGGCTCAAACAGGTGCAGCTTGTCCTTGTAAGCCTCTACCACAGCCTGAGCGCCAGCAAAGCCGCGCTGCTGTCCCTCGGGCAGTGAAGCCTGTATCTTCTTGTCGGTCCAGTAAGCCACCTCCTTCTCAGAGATGTACAGCTCAGCATTAGGGAACACCCGCTGCCCGTCCTTCATCAGTCCGCCAATATGGTCGCCATGCATGTGCGTCAGCAGCACCATGTCCACCTGCTCGGGACTGATGCCCTCTTTAGCCAGGTTCTCCACCAGATGAAATCCCATGCCGCTGTCCACTAATATGATCTTGCCGTTCAGCTTCAACAGGAAGATGTTGAATGCACTACCAGCCTTGCCCGTGGGTACAAACTCCTTGATGATTTCTTCCGATGCACCAATCAGCACGCTCGGGTCACCCGTGTTCTGCCCGTCGCTCAGCAGCACTACCTCCGTACTGCCCAGCGGGTAGTGGTAGATCAGCTGTTCTATCTCATTATCACTTTGTTCAGTTGCCACGCTCTCGCTCTGGCTTGCTTTCTGCTTGCAGCCCTGCAGGCAGAGTAGGCCCATCACCAGGGCCATGATCCATGCTCTTTTCATATTACCTTATTTTAATGACGGGGTGCATTTACCACATGCACTCTCTCTGCAAATATAAGCACTTCTTCTGACAAAGGCTATAAGAATTCTGGTAATTTTTCTGCGTTATGCTGGCTCGAATAGACAAAATGCATTATTGAAAATTAATTTTTAAGTTAATTATTTGGATAATCGAAAGAATCAATTTACCTTTGTACGTAACTTAAAAGTTAATTATTGCATGAAACAGGAATACAGCATTGAACTCATAGAAGAGCATGAAAATGTCAATTTCTATAGCATTAAGATGAAAGATGAGGAACTGACAGAGTTGGAGGCCTTCTTTGAGAAATTCCCTGTAGGATGTGAATACGATAACGAGATTGACGTTATTGTTTCGTGGTTAGATCAGATAGCTGAGCGTGGTGCTTTGGAACGCTATTTCCGCCCAGAAGGCAAATATGGAGACGGTGTGGGTGTTATACCCATTGATGTAGGTAACAAAGATAGGTTGTATTGTTTGCGACTCTCCGATAAGATCCTTGTATTCGGCAACGGTGGTCTCAAGGATTCAAGGAGTTGGCAAGAGAGTGAGGAACTGGCTCCATATGTGAAGCTGTTGATTGATACAAGCAGGTTTATATCATCGCGAATAAAAGACGGAACAATAGTGCTAGTTGATAAAGAAATTGTAGGAAACTTAAACTTTACGAGATATGAATAGAAATGGTATTTTGGAGGAAAGGCGTTCAAGAGTAAACCCTGAAATACGCCAGACAGTCTCATTGTCTTTTCGTATTGTTGATCGTATACACGAGGTCTTGCAGGCTAAAGGCATGAAGCAGAAAGATCTTGCTCAGAAACTCGGAAAGAGTGAGGCAGAGATTAGTAAATGGATGCGTGGCACCCATAATTTTACCATTGATACATTGACTTCTATTGAGATTGCCCTTGATGCACCTATTATCGAAGTTTACCATCACCCCAAACCCTATACAGAATACAACTCCGATTGTATGAATGCAGCTGAACCATTATCTTAATAATTCCCTTAATCAGCTTTATAAAAAAGCAGCACCCACGGTGCAGCATCGGCATCTGTTATGAAAGAGGCATCAATGAACAAGGTCAGTCTGCCGACACCCGTACCCCTGCCCAAAAAGCTGCATTACTATTTATAATCAAAGACTTAAAACAAAGTTATCCCAATGCCATCATCTTCGGTCATAGTGACTTTCCCAATGTCCATAAGTCCTGCCCCTGCTTTGATGCAAGCGCAGAATATAGTAATTCCTCCTTCTTTTCCGTAAAATAGGTACGTATTCCGGTAAAACATTTACCACTCTATTGTTAGTATGATATTATCTTTGCAACGATAGATTATGCTTTATTAATTTCTTGATTAATCTTTATAGGTATGAAAACATTGAAATTCATTTTATCATTGACATTAATCATGGTAACGACTTTGACTTATGCACAGACTGCTACCCAGTCAATCAATGTGGCTGAACTCCAGCAGCAGTACGGACTTACTATAGCTTATCCACTTTCGGCACCAGCTTCTGCCGATTACAATACAGGTGCTGTGTATGTAGGATTGTTGAAAAACAGCAGTACCAGCATGATAGCTAATTTCCTTTTCACACCTGGTTCACGCAACTTCTGGCACCTGCATCCAGATGCAGAGCAGACGCTGATGATACTCGAAGGAGAAGCTTACTACCAAGAGGAAGGACAGCCCAAACGTCTGTTGCGAAAGGGTGACTATGTGGTGACGCCTGCCAATGCCAAGCACTGGAATGGTGCTTCTGAAAAGGGAGCATGTGTATGTCTTACAGTCACAGAACTCACTGACAAGCCTCATGCTAATCAGCTACGGGCAGTGACTGATGAAGAGTATTTGGCAGGTGTATCCGCCAGCGATCATCTATCCGTGCAGACAGATCCAGAACTGTATGCCATGATGCAGAGAGCCTACGGCGTGGATGTGCGCAACATCGGCCAGTTGGACCTGAAGACCCGTGAGATGGTGTCGTGTGTGGCACTCACGGCTCTTGGCACTACATCTCAGGTGGCAGCTCATGCCCGTGCAGCCCTTGATGCTGGAGTCACCCCTGTTGAGCTGCGCGAGGCCATCTATCTGGTGGCACCTTTTGCAGGTTTCCCCAAAGTGCTGGATGCCATGGAGGTGGTCAACCGTCTGTTCATAGAGCGGGGCATCACCTTGCCTCTTCCCGACCAAGGCACCACTACTCCTGCAACTCGTCACCAAGTGGGACATGACATCCAGTGGCAGCTATACGAGGGCGGCATAGCCCGTGCCATGAAAGGACTGCCTGGTGAGATGGGACAGCAAATGGCCGACCTGCTGACGGATGTCTGCTTTGGCGACATCTATTCGCGTGATGGTCTATCACTGCAGATGCACGAACTGCTTACCTACGTGGTGCTGACAGTACTGCAAGCACCCAGCCAACTGCATTCCCATTTCCTGGGTTGCCTCAAGGCGGGCAATACCCCTGAGACCGTGGTGGCTGCCGTCATCAACTGCATGCCTCACATAGGCTTCCCTGCCACCATCAATACCTTGCGTATTATCATTGAAGTTATGGAATCGAATCATATAAATCAATGATACATATTTATGAATGATTGGGTGTTGTTAGGTTAGCATCGCTTCCCATATAGGTCCGTGAGCCATGCGGCTGGTTGTTTCCATAGCCCTCAATGCAACTATCCGAATGGCGAAAGCCGACATCATCGGAGCAGCGTTAATAAAATGAAGGGAATTTGACGTAAAGCAAAAAAATCTGTAGAGCGAAGCGAGTTATTTTTTTGTAGGCAAAACCCTTCATTTTTAGCTGCGCAGGTGCAGTCGGCACTCTCTCTCTTGTTTTCTTCTCTCTCTGGTGTCAGAGAGAGAAGAAAGAACTCTGGTGACAGAAAGAGAAAGAACGATAGCTTTCTGCTGATATAATTGAAAAATTACTTGCATACCACGATTTTATCATGTAACTTTGTGGGACAAATCTAATGTGCAAAGAAATGAATAAGATGGATAAGTCAGGCAATAACCGCGCAGGTGGGCACCTCGCCGCCACTTACGCCCGTAAGGAAACATATCTACCCCTACGATTCTTCAACACCCTGCTGGTGATGATGCTCACTGTTGTTTGCGTGATGGGACAGGGAATCGGTGGTCAGGCTCCAAATTTGTCTGTTTCTTTGAAATCAGGTTTGGATAATGTTCCTGGAAGCGTAATTAATACAGTGGAAGATGCTACTATTTGGCATGGCAGTATTACAGACGTTTCCTCAGTGCCAAATGGACATTTCTATTCCACTGCAGATAACCCTACGCAGTACTGGTTTAAGGTATCAGATAATAGATTTACTACACCTGCTGGTTATCGTTTTACCGGGTGGAAGTATGGAGACAACACATACCAGCCTGGCCAATCCATACAAATGACTTCCAACTCCATAACCCTCACTGCGCTATGGAATGACGTTCCTTATTATTCTCTTTCTCCCACAGCATACACCCTGGAAGGAGGTAGATACACGGATATCCCTTGTACCCTAACCGAGTTTGCAAATGGGAAAATAATATCTGCGTATGGAGAAGAAATTCCAGAATATGTTGTTTTCTACATGAACGGCGGAACGCTGACTGACGGGAAGGGTCATTCCATTTCTTTCTTAGTGGATGATCGGTTTCATTGGGGTGCAGCAGAAGGAAGTACCACAGGGAATACACACAGCTCAGCGGGCGAAACCTTTATCATGGCAATCTATATCAGTCCCAATGAATACAACCAGGCTGTGCCCGGCACCTATACGGGGACATTTACTTACAATAGTCAATGGGAAGCAGTTGTCATTGATTACCCTGGTGAGTCAGGCTCCATGACACTTACGCTGGTGGTGCCGGAGTCACCAGACAAGATAGACCTTGAAGCCCATGCAGCCACGCTGAATGGCGTGAGCAGGTACTGGACCACATTCTATCATGGAAGGTCAGCCTATCAGCTGCCCGCAGGCGCGCAGGCTTTCTATATGAAGGATGATAAGTCGCTGTATCTGGTGGGAACAGACGGTTCTGTGATTCCTGCCATGACTCCTGTCATCATCATGAGTGAAGCAGCATCCATCAGCCTGCAGAAGATGACTACAGCCCCCAGCATCACCGTGTCTGGCAATATCCTGCAAGGCACTGATGCTGACAAGAATGTTTCCCATTACTATACTTCTATGGAAAGGAATGCCTATGTGTTGAGCAAAGTAGGTGATGCGTTCGGCTTCTTCAAGTTTAGTGGCACCATTCCTGCTAATAAGGCGTACTTTATCAGTAAATAATGAAGAATGACTTTTCGGAGCAGCGAGGGCAGAGCAATGCTTGCATCAGCTATGCCGAGTCGCGACGAAAATTGCGGGTAAGCGAAAAGAGAACCAAGCTTGCTTAGGTTATCTTGAGCGAGAGCAATTTATCCCAATTGATGCAAAGCATAATAATGAATAATTTCCCTGCGGAATTAGACATTAAACATTAGGTATTGGATAAATACTTTTACAAAGCAAAAAAAAAGAAGAGGATGTGCCTTTGACACACCCTCTCCTATTATCTTTATTATCACTCTCCTTAGAACATGAAAGCAAAACCAAAGTTGGCTCCGAAACGGCTAAAGCCATTATCTGAAACGATATACTTGGCTTCACCTACAAGCTTCACGGTATCAGTGATATAGTATTCAAGACCACCACCTAAGTTCAGACCAATTCTGGTTGGGATGTCATGATTGAAGAAAGCGATGTTAGCACCAACCAATGGATATACATTAAACTGACTAGCAACAGGAACTACATAGTGGAAATTAGCGTTGACATCAACGATAGAAATGTCATACTTCTTGAAGAAAAGATCTGTACCAATTTCACTACGGAACTGATCAGCAAAATTATGCTGGAGTTTCACGCCAATACCGAATTGACCATTCCAGTCATCATAAACACCTTGTACACCAAATGCAGTTACACCCTTCTGGGCAAATGCTGCAGTACTCATTGCAAATACTGCAACCAACATAAACAAATACTTTTTCATACGCAATTCTTTTAAATTGTTAATAATTTAATTGCAAAGATACAACTATTTTTTCACATATCTATCATCTAAGTCAAAAAAGTTTAAGTTTGTTCTCCCTGGCTTTTTCCAAAGAGAGCATTTCGCGCTGTTTATCAGCCACTTCCTCACGCAGGTGGGCATAGTCTTTATGCAAGCTTTCCTCCAACTCATGTTTCTGCTTCGGATTCATCAGCTGTGCAGCTACCTGCGGGTTTTGCGAAGCATCCTTCATGTGCACCACAGCCGCATGATACACAGGGGCTATCTTCAACGCCGTATGCAACTGCGATGTGGTAGCGCCGCCAATCAGCAAGGGGATATCCAAGCCTGCTTCTTCCAGCTCCCTTGCCACATGCACCATCTCATCGAGCGACGGAGTTATCAGACCACTTAGGCCAATCATATCAACCTGTTCACGAATGGCAGTCTTGACTATCTCCTCAGCAGGCACCATCGTACCTAAATCGATGATTTCATAGCCATTACAAGCCATCACCACCGACACGATGTTCTTACCGATATCATGCACATCACCTTTTACGGTGGCGAGCAACACTTTACCAGCTGAAGGCATACCAGCCTGCTTCTCAGCCTCGATATAAGGTTGCAGGATGCTTACTGCCTTCTTCATGGTGCGGGCAGTCTTCACCACCTGCGGCAGGAACATCTTTCCTGCACCGAAGAGGTTGCCCACCTCGTTCATGCCTGACATCAAG
>JAEEGH010029640.1_pt1 | contig 10685 bp, 8 predicted proteins | sample 9134181 | NCBI WGS metagenome assembly JAEEGH01 (sample SAMN16246544, study PRJNA631951) | gut metagenome | biome: gut microbiome; feature: rumen; material: DP-attached | host: Bos | place: Iran: Karaj | collected 2018-10
ATCGCGGACAGGGCTTGGACAGCAATGGCGGGTATACGTCCTACGCATGGATCAACGGGAAGAAGGTGGGACAGATGATTTCCGCAAGCGACAACGAACGCGACAATGTCTGGTCGGATTTCGTGTCCGTCGAGATTCCGTCTGAAGTCATCGCCACGCTGAAAAAGACAAATCGTTTCGAGCTGGACAATCCGGGCGAAGACTTCTTCAAAGTAAGGGACTTCCATTTGGAATTGACGTTGGCCGACGGACGGACGGTAACGAGCCTCATGGCGAAGGCCATCTATTCGCAACCGGCTGGCTGGCAGTATTCGGAAGGTGTCAAAGTGCCTTTCGATGAACGCATTGCCGTGTTGCTCTGCTTCTGATAATTTCAGGCCGCGCAGGAGCACGGCCCTCCCAACCACTAACCTCTAACCACTGGCCGCGCAGGAGCGCAGCCCTCCCAATCATTATGGAAAAACTGATTCCTTTTTCGTCGTGGATCCACAATTGGACATTTATTCAAGGCACTCCGAAAGACGGTTGGCAGAACGCCCGTCAAGAAGGCAGAAACTTCCATTTGGACGCATGCATCAATCTTGACAGACTGTGCGATACGCCGCCTGTCCCAAATGAATCGGAAGGCGTTCTGTACTGCGATTTTGCGACGGAATTGGAAGGCACCGTCATGATCGGCATGGGCTGCGATTGGCGTATGAAGGTCTATTGCGACGGCGAGTCGATTCTTGATACATGGGAGTCCGGCAATGGCTATTCGTACATTTTCCCGAGCAACCACCGTGTGTTTTTCAATGTGAAGGCGGGCAACCATCTTCTGGCCTTCCGTGTGAAGCGTGGGCAGGACAGTTGGTATTTCACCTGTGGCGGCGTGTCGCAGGAACCGCCGCCGGAGCCGGAACTGACGCATGGGCCATGGCTGTCCAATCCGGATGTCGGCACGATGACAATCGCTTTCTCCTGCGCGAATCCGCTTGGCGCGGCCATCCAATATCGTAAAATCGGCACGGATGAATGGAAGACAACGTGGCATCAGCGGCAGGGCCAATGCCTGCGGCGGACATATCATGCGATTCCGCTTACCAATCTGGAGCCTGGCGCGAAATACGAATATCGCATTATCGTGATCCATCCGGATCATTACACGGAGATGCAGCTCGGCGATACGCATTCCTTTGTGGTTCCGGATGTTGCGAAATCAAAATACTCCTTCTTCTTCACGGCGGATCTGCAGTTCAATCTGGAAAAACAGCATCAGATTTTCGGTAAAATGCTGGAGGCCGCCGATGCGAAGTCGTGCGATTTCTTCGTGCTTGCAGGCGATGTGAACAGCGGTTTTCTGCCGGCAAACGTCATCGGCGGGCCGTTCGCGCAGTTGTGCGAATACGGCGCGGCAGAGAAACCGATCCTCTACGTGCGTGGAAATCACGAAATGCGCGGCACTTACGGTGATCAATTCTTAGATTATTTCGCCTGCGGCAACGGTACAAGCTACGATGTCGTCCGCCTTGGCGACACGGCGTTCCTCCTGCTGGATTCATGGGAGGACAAGCCTGCGAAGACGCCCGGCCATACGTATTGCCAGTGGAACATGGATGAGCTGTTCTGGCAGCAGGAAACGGAATGGCTGGCCACCGCGATGGCGGACGAAAAATGGACTGGTGCGAAGCGCCGCATCGTCATCTGCCATGGCGCGGCCTATTCGCATTACGACGGTTGCCTGACCATCCCATTCGTGTTGCAGAAGATGACGGATCCATATTTCGAAGGGGCGAATCCCGTCTCGAAGGTGAACATGTGGCTGACAGGCCATATCCACCGCTATCTACGTTCGATTCCGGGCACGGATGACTACGCTGCGGAGCGTCAACCCATCCGTCCGTTCAAAGGCGGCAAGACGTATACGTATCCTGTGTTGACGGTTGGTGGCCCGAATTCGCTGAACATCAAGGCAAGCTGCTTCCGCGTGGATGCGGATGCGGATGGTTTCGACGTCAAATCGTGGGATCAGGACGGCAATCTGCTGGAAGATATTCGCTACGACAACGACGGAACATGTACGGAACGCAAGGCGTTTGAGCATTATACGGTGGAACCGATTAATCCATAAAAACTATGGGTAACGAGGCCGTCTCGGCCTTGTTATAAAAAATTTCAGGAGAAAACTCATGATTCTTTCAGCGGAAGCCCAGAAAATAGCACGGCAGTTTTTGATTGAGAACGAAGGCGTCATTCGTGCCGTAAAGGACGCTTCGGGAGCCATTAAGACGATTCTCGGCCCGTGCAAGCCAGGCGAGCAGGCGTTGTTTCCTGTCTATGACGATGCCGACACAAAAAATGTTTGGCTACCAGGCGGCAAAAGCTACGACGATTGGGCGAAGACGTTGAAAGGCAAGCCGACGCTAGGCTACGGCATGCGTTATGATTTGATGTCGCAACAGCTTAAGGATGAATATGTTCGGGCTGGCGGCAATGTCGGGCTGGAATGGATTCTGAAAGGGCTGGATTCGCATATCGACGCGATCATGGAAACGGTCATGAAACGCCATCCGAACATTGCTTCCATGACGCCTGCACAACAGGGCGCTCTTGCATCGTTTTTCTACAATCTCGGCCCGTCTCCTGCCAACAAGGAGACACTTGAAAAAGCCTTGCAAGCCAATGATATAACGGCCATCTACAACGCTCTTGCGCTCTATTGCAAAGTCGGTGGAAAAGTGCTTCCGGGCTTGGTTGCGCGTCGCGATCGTGAACGTGCGCCATTCAGCGGCAATGCTCCTGCCGCGCAGATGACCGCCTCTGCTGCGGCGCCCGCCGCCGCCACAGGAACATATGAAATCCGCCAAGGCGACACGCTTTGGGGCTTGTGGAAAAAAAGCGCGAATCAAGGCGAGACGTGGGATGCTTTTTCCAAACGCATCTGCGAAGCCAATCCGGGACTTGATATTAACAAGCCAATCGCCGTTGGAACGTGTTTGAACGGTATCAAACTTGCGTAATGTTTTTTCTAGACTTCTAGTATTCTAGTAATGTGGCGGAGCCCATAGTGGGCCCCGCCGTTTTTATTTCAGATATTCTGCCAATTGCGACGCATCCACGTCGCGCAATTGGCAATTGTGCGAGACCGCCCATGCGGCGGCAGCGCCCGCGCCCGCGCCGATGGCCATGCCAATGCACATGACGCGCAGCGACGCATGGGCCTCATGGCTCGCGCTGATGCAACGGCCTGCCATCAGCAGGCCGTCTACATGCTTCGGTAGTAGGCAGCCGTATGGAATCTGATATGGACGGCAACGTTCCGCTTCGCCTTGCTTTGTCTGATCGTGGCCGACGGCTTGACCGCTGCCGGCGGGATTATGGATGTCGATGCAGAAATTCGCATCAAACACAACGGCGTCAGTGAATTGCGCACCTCTGATACAGTCTTCTTTCTCCAGCCGTGCGCATCCTTCAAAACGTCGTGTTTCACGGACGCCGATGCTGCTTGGCATGAGTTCCGCATAGACATTTTCATAGCCTGGCAGTTTGCGACGGAGGAATTCGACGATTTGGAAAGCCTGTCGGCGTCCGTCGATTTCGGCTTTCGTCAAATCCGCAGGTTCCACGCCATCTACACCATTGACTTGCGTCGCATTCACGATGGCACGACTCGGCAGCGAACCTGCATACAATCGTACAACGCCTACCGACGGCGGCAGTTCGCCATTATGTTGGGCTTCCGTCACGATATCCTCCCATGTCCGCCCGCCGACGGTTTTTCTGCGTGCTTCCTCCTCTGAGCCGCAGAGAAAACGGCGTTCGGGATCGATCCCGTTGATGATGTACATGATGCTCATGGGTTGGAGGAGATGATCGCCTTCGCGGCCGCTTTCGTATGGCACGCCCGCCATGTAAGCCACGTCGCCATTGCCAGTTGCGTCGATGACCGCTTTCGCCGTGAACGTCAATTTACGGCCTGCGGCATGGACCACCACGCCTTTGAGCTGCTGTTCTTCCTTAATAATATCAACAACGGGAGCATGAAGCAGAATCGTCACACCAGCCGCAGATAGCAAGTCGAATAATTTCACATCAAGCTGTGCAAAATCGACGGTTCGTCCTCCAATGGCTTTCAGCACTTTCTGAACTACGGAGGAGCGGATTCCGCCTAAAAACGGTCCCACAAGAGCCTGTACGGCCATGCCGCCAAGTCGTCCCATGCCTTCCAGCAACAGAACACGCGCGCCATTTTCAGCCGCCGCCAATGCGGCGCCAGTTCCGGCGGGACCGCCACCAACCACAATCACATCGTATGTTGTTTCCATGATTTACACGTATTTAATGATACCTTGGTGCGCAAACTGTTGAATTCTGTTTCCATAATGTACTTAATCAACAAATGTGTGCAAGTCACTGGAGGAAAAAACAAACGGTTGTTTGTATGAAGACATGATGATGTTTCGGATATTGTGTTACCAACGGCATGGATACCGATGGCGCTCCTCCTGTGCAGTGATTGAAAATGTACTGTTGGCAAATGATTATATGACGGATAGTATGGAACTCGTTCTTAAGGTATTCAACCGTTCATAAACAAAGTTTGCAATTAGAAAGCAGTGTTGTATATTATTAATAACAATTAAATGCAATATGTTATATTGAACCTTATGGAAATAGAGTATCGTGCAAAACAGTTAGAACAATGCGCGAGGAATCCAAGAACAGCAATGCGGCTGCTCGGATCCATTGCGAAAAGGTTTCTAATGCGTATTGAACTCATTGAAAAAGCCGAAAGCTTTGAAGATTTCCGATCCATGCTTGGCAAGTTCCATGAACTGACAGGTGACAGGAAAGGACAATGGGGGGCGTCGCTCGATGCCAACTACCGTTTGATCATCACGCCGAAAGAAAAGCCCATTGCAGACGAATTTGGCCGCATCGACTGGACAAAAAGCACAAAAGCTGTTATTGTAGAAATAACGGATTATCATTAGAGGAGAAAAGACATGAGCATCAAGCAGAAAGAGGAAAACCAATTGGGAATAGTCTTCCCACCAGGTGATTTCATTGCCGAATGGCTTGAAGACCAGAATATGACCGTCAAAGAGTTTGCAAGACTTTGCAACAAGCCGGAAAAGGAAATACAAGAGATTATTGATGGTGGATATGTCTCGCCTAGCATGGCTATAACCCTTGAAAAAGTTACAAAAATGCCAGCTCGTTTGTGGAATGAACTGCAAAATACGTTTGATAGCTATATCAGAAGATTGGCCAAGGAGAAGGAACGGGAGCTGATGTTGGCGGAATGAGAGAAGAAATAATTCGTCATTTATCCCGCAACCAATAACATCTGTCATCTTGATTGTCGGAGAGGTTGTACAGGCCGCCGTCATCCATGCCGTTCAGGCCAAGTGTCCAGATTTTCACGCCATGGATTTTCCGTTGCTGCTGTTCGCATTTCTTCTTCTCCGCATTCCATACATACTGGGTGACTTCCACTTCACCGCATTGGTATTTCAATGATTCACCAGAGGATAATGGATCTTCCAACAGCTTCATTTCCGATGGGAAGGAACCATGTTGGCGTCTATGCAGCTCCGCCGCCACAAGACCGCGCATGATGCGGTATTCGGCTATGATAGCCTTGTATTTTTTCTCGCCTATTTCCATAGTTGGCTGTAACATGCTGGCAAACAGGCCATGCGGACGTGTTTGACGGTAACCTTTTTCAATGCCTTTTCGGTACAAATCCGCTAATCCCGCAGTCTCCAAGCCAAAGAAAAACATGGTCTGCGGTATCAGCCAATTCAATAGGTTGAGATTGATCGGTGTGCAAGACATCGTATCCGTTACGTGTATTCCTTTCTCCATTGCCTTGAACATGTTAAGGCCTGTGACAGCCTCGCCATAAAAACTGTTCCATTGCACAGATTCCACGATGCGTTCACGCGATTCCAGCCATCGATCCAACTGGCGTAGCCATTCATCGCTCGGCTGTCCAGAGTCAATGATATGCGCCAAGGCATTCATTTGTAAGGCTTCGCAGGCGATCCAGACGAGGCCGCCAATCAGAAAGGTGTCATGTTCGTAGAAGCCGCTGGTGTTCCGCATACGTGTCAAAGCGGCTTCCACAGCGGAAAAGTCCTTGGAATCCAAAGCAATGCGTATGCGAGAATTTTCATAACGACACAGTGTCCGTCCAAAACTTAGTTCGGAAAACATCGTGCCAATCAATATGCTGGAAGCTGAATACTCGCGGGCGCTTGGCGGCAATGGCTGATCGAACAACGCCTCCCACGCCTTTGTTTCCGGCTTGTCCAGAAAATCCGTCTTCCAGCGGTCGATGATTTCTTGTGGAATCGCTTCAGCGAAAGCAAGGCCATCCATGGTCATATAGATTGTATTCCAAGATATTTTCTTATCTTTTTCTGTTTCATCTTCTGCTGATTCTGTGTCGGAATCTTCATCTGTGATTGTTTTTTCTTCTTGTTCTTCCTCTGGATTCAACAAAGCACTAGGTTCTGTCTCCTTTAGTTTCTTCCAAAAATCCGCATCTGGTTGCTGTCCATGATAATAAATCTCTGCAAGAGCTTCAGGCGTGACTGGTTTCCCAAGGCTTCTTTCCAGTTCCGCAACGGCATTGCGACTGGCATGGACGGCATACAGTCCCATGGCCCATGACAGGATGTAAATAGCGATGAAAAGCATCCATAACGTTTTCACGCCTTTCGTCCATAGTTGGGAATAAGGCACTTGCCCGATACCAGCGATTGTCTTGCCCAAGCATACATAACCCGTCGCCAACAGTGCGACGATCAACACAATGGCGATGATGATGTTATTGCCGGAGACAAGAAAGTTGAGCTTTGTTGTATTCAGTGGTTGTCCTGTCGGGAAGGCATTGCTGATCAAGCCCAGTGTACCGAATATTTTGAATATAACAAATTTGTATAAGTAAATTCCTGTTATGAGCAATACCACGCCTTGAATCAGCATCCCCCATGGCAGTTTTTTGAGAAGTCCATGGCTGTTGACAAAAATGAAATGGAGCAAGAGGGCGACGCCGTAAGCCAGTGTCAGCAAGGCAAAGAGGCTGATCAACACAAACAGAGACAAGGCCGCATCTTTGTGTTGTGTAATGAAGAACAATGGATAGATTATGACATACATCAATGTCAGCCAAATCCACGGCACGAGAAAGAACAACGTCAGGCCGAAATGCGCACCTTTGGCGGATTCATCCCAAAAGAACATCCTGCGGAGCAATTGTTTCATATTGGCCTCCTGTTGCCGTTTATTTCATTGGTAATAGAGAAGTATGAATCGTGCCTTCTCGTGGGCAAGACTAGTCAAATCTTTATTACAATAATTCGTCGAAAAAGCTTGTCAAATATGTAAAGCATTTTTTTTTCAGTATGTTGCAGATGCGGCAGAAGCGAGATGCCTTTGCGCGACGGTAGGCCGCCGCCACACCGCGACGACGGGCCGCCGTCGTTACACCATCTCCGCAATCACGGAGTTGGTCACATCACGGGTACACATTTGGAAGCCAGTGATGCCCTGTGCGATGTGGGCGGCGCATTCTGCCACCTTGGAGACGCCCCACGTCCAGATACGGATGCCTTTCGAGGCGGCATATTGATACTTTTCGGGCGTGACGGTTTCAAGCTGGTGATTGTTGAGGCAGATGATCTTATAGCCGTCAGTGGCGGATGAGTCGATGAGTTCTGTTGTCAGTTGGACATCAGGATATTTTGTGTTGCAATAGACTAGACCGGGCAGGAGTGATGAAACGCAGTCAACCGCTTCCTTGACGCCCGTGTAGAGGTTGATGATGGTCCGATGCTCCATCTTATGAGCACGTATGAGTTCGACCATCTTCTGGGCGACTTCCGCACGCCATGGTTCGGCGCGGAGAGTTAGATAAGCGACAACATCGTGCTTTTCACAAAGGGCAAGCATGGTGTCAAGGGTGCATGGATGCAGATATTGGCCTTCAAACGGATGCTCGAATTCCAATTCGTGGATCTTGCTGAAAGGCATGTCATGAATGGGCGTGTAATTGTCATTGTTGAAGGTGGCGATTCTGCCGTCTTGCGTGAACGTGTAGCCCGCATCGTGGCAGAGGATGATGACGCCGTCGCTGCTGAGCCGCATGTCCGCCTTGAATCCGTCGAAGCCCTCTTCGATGCCTTTGCGGAAATGCATTTCCGTGTTGCCCGCCAGGACGCCCTGACCTTGGAAATTGCTGAGCACGGAGTATTCGATGTTCATGATTTTGCGTTCGAACGGGTTGTCGAAATAGAATTTGAACGCTTTGTCTGCCGGAGAGGTTGTTTGGGATTCGTTCATTATTGATTCCTTAGAGCGAAACGCGTTGTTTCGTATTCCTTCAGTCTGTCTTCAAGTCCTTTGTAGGAAATCATGCGGTAACCTCACTGGTATCTTTACTTATTATATCATTCATGCATGAAAAAGTAAAGATTGTGCCATCAGATTTTCTTAAAAAGTAAAGATGATGACTGCATGGGTAATATGGTTGCATTGAAAATGCATTGTTGGCAAGCTATATTCAATGGATGTCAAACATATAGGGAAGAGGAAAGTGGTATGGGTTAACGATATGAACAACGAAATCCTCTGGTTTCTTGTATTTTTCATCGACTTCGGCGCGTTGCTGCTCATCTACAAGTTTCTAGGCAAGATCGGCCTTTTCACATGGGTCGCCATGGCGACGGTCATCGCCAACATCCAGGTTATCAAGGTGATCCAACTGTGTGGCATTACGGCCACGCTGGGCAATATCCTCTATGCGTCCATCTTTCTGGCGACCGATATTCTTTCCGAAAACTATTCGAAAAAAGACGCCGCGTTGGCTGCGACCATCGGTTTCATCAGCATGCTGGCGTTGCCGATTCTCATGACGTTTTCACTCCTATTCACGCCCGGTGAAGGCGATTTCTCGCAGGAGGCGTTGAAGACATTGTTCGGTGTCGTGCCACGCGTCGTGGCGGGCTCCGCTGTCGCATATATCGTCAGCCAGTTTCACGATGTGTGGGCTTACCATTTCATCATGAAGAAATGGCCGAGCACAAAAATGCTGTGGCTGCGCAACAACGGCTCGACGCTCATCAGCCAATTGCTGGATTCGCTAATCTTTTCCACCATCGCATTTTACGGACTGTATCCCACGCGGGTTTTTCTGGAAATCGTCTTGACGACGTATTTGCTCAAGGCGGTCTGCGCCGTATTGGACACGCCCTTCATCTATCTGGCGAAATACATGCATACACGCAAGATGGTTAGGGAGCATTGAAGGCTATAAACCTTCTGTTTTACTGTGTATCACGCAGCCAGTAATTCATGTCGTCCTGACGACCTTCGTCAGTTCGTAGGCCGCCGTTGTCCTGTCGGTTAAAGCCAACTGTCCAGATTTTCACGCCATGGATTTTCCGTTTCTGCGGCTCAGCTTTTTTCTTCTCTGCATTCCAGACATATTGAATGACATCCATTTCGCCGCATTGATATTTCAATGGATTGCCAATGGCGTGCGGATCTTCCAAAGGATTCATTTCCAATGGGAAAGAACCATGCTGGCGTCTATGGAGCTCCGCCGCGACCAAACCGCGCAGGATGCGGTATTGTGCCGTGATGTCCTTTGTTGATATTTGGGCATGAACCAAAGATGGCCAAATATCATGAAAGAATAAGTGACTGGAATTTTCGTATGGAAAGTCTGGATCAAGAAAATGATGGAACATTCCTGCCACGCATTTGCGTTCATTGGCAAAGATGTACAAAAGCTGTGGCAAGAGGAAATTCACCATGCCGAGATGGATGGAATTGATTTCGCCAGTTTTCATTTTTCCATGCCAAAACATTTTGAGCAAATTCAGAGAATAGACAGCCTCCCCGTAAATCGTGTTTTGCATGACTTGCATGGCGACTTGTTCTCGGGATTCCAGCCGTTGATCCAATTGACGCAGCCATTCATCGCTTGGCAGTCTTGATTCGATGATACGCGTCAATGCGTCAAGTTGATCTGATTCGCAGATAATCCATACCATTCCTCCGTTAAGGAATGTGTCGTTTTCCATGAATTCGGAAGTTCTGCGCATGCGTGCCAAGGCGGTCTCGACGGTGGAAAAATCCTTCGCCTCCAACGCCAGGCGGATACGCCATTTTTCATATCCGCACAAAACATGGAGATTGGAGCCTTCAGATAGTGCCGCTCCAACTAACAACGGACTATTTGAATAGTCGCGGGCGTTGGGAGGCAACGACTTGTCAAACAATGCCTCCCAAGATTTCATCTGCTCCGTATCCAATATCTCCTTTCGCCAGACGTCGATGACATCCTGCGGAATCGCCTCTGTGAAAGGGTAGGTGTAATTAAACACGTCAAGAATGGTTTCTGCATAACAGCCATCATCGGATTCTCCCAATGCTTTATATCTTTCACGACGAAAGAAAGAAGCGGGTTCATTCTTGAACAATGATTTCCAAAAATCCGCATCTGGTTGCTGTCCATGGAAATAGACTTCAGTGATGGTTTCAGACGTAACAGGCTTGCCAATCGTCTTCTCAAAATTCGCTACTGCCATGCGGCTGATACAAACAGCCAACAATCCTATGCTCCATGATATTAGATAGAAAATGAGGCAAAATATCCACAGGTCTTTCACACCTTTGGTCCAAAGCCGTAC
>JAEEGH010029642.1_pt1 | contig 10685 bp, 14 predicted proteins | sample 9134181 | NCBI WGS metagenome assembly JAEEGH01 (sample SAMN16246544, study PRJNA631951) | gut metagenome | biome: gut microbiome; feature: rumen; material: DP-attached | host: Bos | place: Iran: Karaj | collected 2018-10
GTATGAGGGGAGCGCGATACTTATGACATACGTTGAATGGCCATACACAGTAAATACAAAGTTTTTCAAAGGAACTGCAAAGCCGGAAGAAAATACAACGACAACAGAATATGCCAGCGGGCGAAAAGTTTCCATCCTGAAAAATACCCGCTTTGTGTTTGACTTTAAATGCAGTTTAGGAGTAACAAACACAGAGCGCACCGCTTTCTGGAACTGGTTCACTGATACGCTGGGCGGATGTGCCGGAAACTTTCATTGCGCTGCGCTTAAACGAACACCAACTTCGACAGAATACTTTCGTTTCAAAACCATCCCGGATGAAAGCGAAGGACAGAAAAACAGAGTTTTAAACTTGGAGATTGAAGAGGTGTACTAATGCAGTTAAACGAATATCAGATTTTCAACCGATACTTCAACGGCGGAGCTTATGCACTGCCCTTTCTTTTAAAGTTTTCTTGCCCTGGATGTTCAACACTTTACTTTGTAAACAACACCGAAAGCATAGAATTTGAAGGCAATATATATCATCATGCAAGCTTTGAATATGCACCGCCGGATTCAAACGGCAAAGGTGCAACGCTTCGCATAAGCGGAGCAGATAACGGCCTTATAGAGTTTATCGAAAATGCGGATGAAAACTACCGCCTTGACGTTGTGGGCCTTATTGCAGAGGGCGGCGAAGTTCAGCGCCTTAAACAGTACATTCATTTTTACGGAACAGTTTCTTATTCAGAGAATATGGAACTTAACTTTGAATTAGGAACCGACGACCGCCTGGAAATGACTTTTCCGCCTTATAAGTTCGACGCGGAAACGAACAAGGGGAACACATGATAGATGTTGCGGATTTAATCGGCGTGCCGTTCGTAGAGTTCGGGCGCGATGTAAAAAACGGGCTGGACTGTTACGGCCTTGCAATCGAAGTTGAAAGGCGGCTGGGGAAAAATCTCAAAGATGTTGTTTTGGAAAAGTTCGACCGTGCAAAGGTGGAGCGAACCGCCCCGACACTTAACGTAAAAAAATTACGGCTTGATGAAATAAAAGAAGGTGTGATTCTGGAGTTTTACGGCTTACAGGATAAAAGATTACACGTTGCAGTTGCGCTTGATAAAAACACTTTTATTCATGCAACCGAAAATCAGGGCGTTAGAATTTCTTCTTTTGCTTCAAGCGAAACTTACTTAAAACTTGCGAATGTTTACGAGGTTATATAATGGGCGTATTAAATATTTACAAAGGACTTTCAGAAGAATATAGAACCATCAAAGGCAATGCCAGTGTAAACGAGCTTGCACACGACCTTTACCCGGAATTAGACCTTGAAAAGTGTATTATTCTTAATGCAGGCGAACAGATCACACCCGATTACATTCTGAAAGATAACGACATTGTATTTATTCGCGTTCTTCCAGGCGCAGCCGGTACAATTATGGCTGTCATTGCCCTGGTGTGCGCTGCCGTTTCAGTTGGTGCCGCTGTATATTCAGCAATCGAACAGCAGAAAGCACAGGAAGAAATGGAAAAGGCCCAGAAGCAGTCTAAAGCCCTTGCAGAGCGAATAACACAGCTTCCATTCTTAAAAGGCGCAAACAACCGAACCGCACTTGGTTACAACATCCCGTATATCATGGGCAGTGTTTACGACGTTCCCTATAAACTTGTTGCAGGTTATTACACAATAGCAGGCGAAAACGGAGCGGATCAATTCTGGAACATTGTTCTTGTAGCCGGATTCAATAACGCACTTATTCAGGATGTTTCAATAGGAACAAAGGTTATTAAAAAGCCGAATGCAACAATTGAAATTCCGGGGCAGGTTGAAGAGTTTTCTTATCTGGAAGATTCCGGGGCAAATCCTTATTATTTTGAAAATGACTGCCCATTTTACGATCCGGCAGATAAACTTGATGTCAAATATTCCGATGAAGTTGTAATTGACGGCTTAAACGAAAAAGTTTCTTGCACAAGTTTTTCTGACGAGCTGGACTATAACAACGCCGTAGTTAAACAGACCGCAACAAATACTTATAAGTTTGACGTTTGTATTTTGTTCAACGGTTTGCGCCGATACGACGATGGATGGAAAAGTAAAAACGTTTCTGTAAAAGTTGAATGGAGCAATGACGGCAGCACGTGGAATGACGCAGGAAACATTGTTACAGGCGATATAAACTCACGCAAACAGGTTCGTTTCAGTAAAACTGTTACCCTGACCGCTGCGCAGTGTGTCGGCAAAGATATTCAGATTAGATTGACACGCCTTACCGCACTTGAAGAAAGCAATTCGCAGGAAACTTGCTATTTATGTTATATAAATTGCTGGCAGTATGACGCGGTAAAGTCTACATCATCCGCAATCGTTACTTGTTCGCCACTTGAACAACCGTGGAGAGGAAGAACTACACGACTTGCCCTGCGCATTATTTCCAACGAATCAACAAAAGACATTCTGGACGAAATAAACATTAACGCTTACGGAAAAGCCCGAATCTGGAACAATGACGCATGGACTGTAAACAAATACCCGACAAGAAACCCCGCTTCATGGGTTCTCGAAATGATGACAACGGATATACATCCGCATTCACAATACATTGATGAAGAAATCGACCTTGAAGCACTGGGGGCGGTATATACCTACTGCGAACAGAACGGCTTTTATTGCGACGGAATCTTAACAGAAGATTCAAAGAAAGCTGACATTCTCAACAGCATTCTTTCTGAATGCAATACAACCATGTACAGAGACGACGCAACGGGCAAGTGGACTTTTGCCATAGAACGTGCGCAAAGTACACCGGTTGCGCTTTTGAACGAGCAGTGCATAAAATCTGTAACAGTTACAAAAACTTTTGAACGCAAACCGTATGCAGTCAAAACAACTTTCACAAACCGCGAAAGCTGGGCCGTTGATACTTTCTACCAGACAGTCAACGGCAAGGTTGATTCAAGCGAAGTTTATGGCGAACACAAAATTATTGTCGAAAATGCGCCAAAGTATATAACGACTTTTGAACACGCATACAAATACACACACAGAATTCTTGCAAAACAACAGCTGCAACCGCGTGAAATTACCGTTCAGGTAGGGCGCGACGGTGACTATTACCCGCTTTATTCAAAAATCATGCTTCAAATGAAGCAGCTTAGAATAGGACTTTCAAACGGAATTATCCACGGCGCAGTAGTAGAAGGCGGACTTCTTACACAAATTATTACATCCGACTTCTGCGACTTTACGGATTCAAACGCCCGCTACGGCTTGATTATCCAGGCACAAAACGACAGCGCAAAAGAACATTTATACATAGAAGTAACCGCAGGCACTTTAACACAATACGCAATCGGTGCGCTGGGCGTGGGAATGATAGGAAGCGGAAACAACGCAATAGGATTTTATGCACCAGGAAAAACCCGCGTTCTTAATCTTAGAACACCGCTTGCAGTAAATGTACTTCCTGAATACGGAAATATTTATTCTTTCGGTTATCTGAACGAAAGCGGAGAGTTTAGCCGCGTTACAAATGAAATGATGATTTATAACCGAAAGCAGAATTCCGACGGCTGGGAATTACTTCTTAAAGATTATAATTCAGCAATCTTTCAGTTCGGAGACATCCCGGAATATCAAACAAACCTGACAACGCCCAAAGAAAGCGGCAACACACTTCCGGAAGCAATAATGCAGAAAATGGCAGACATTGCCGATGAAGTGAGTATTCCGGGGCCACAAGGACCACAGGGAGACACCGGCCCGCAAGGTCCGCAGGGAGAGCCGGGCGAATCTGTTTATGACGTGCACTTTGACGTTGAAAGCTTCTGTTTTACTTGTGACAACACCGGCAAGGCATGGGGCGAAAAGGTCGGCGCAACAATCCATCTGACTTATGGCGAAGAAGAGCTGCCGTTTACAATTGTTTCAATCGGAAACGACGGTTCGCAAATTGCCGCCACAATCAAAGGAAAAACAATCTATTTTGAATCGCTCAAAGGTGTTAAAATCGACGAAGGCGGAAACATCCCGGTTGTGATCCGCTATCGAGCCACAACAGGAACCGCAATCGGTTTCAATACATCCGCAATTGGTTTCAGCAATAAGCCGATAGGTTATTTAAACTATGTGGGCGAAAACAAAGATTTTACAGTTTACTTCAACTATTCAACAGTAAGAGCCGGAGTAAACAAAGGGCTTTTAACAGAAATAAACGACTATTTAAGCGCAGGCGGTACACGCAACAAAGGCGATTATTTCACATGGGGCGGAGACACAACAAGCGTGACTTACGACGGTGTAACTTACACATTCTTAAAAGGCCGTGTTTACAGCTGGAACGGCTACCAGTGGGCCGAATCAACCAACGACGGCGAAATAAGCGACAGTTTTAACAACGTTATGTCGGTTCTTGATGATGAAATTGTTTCCAACGATTCAAAGCTTGAACAGACAATGCGCAAGCTTTCTGCCGTAACTGTATTTTGTGAAGAACTGGCGACAAAGGTTGCGTTTATCAATAAGTTGTTTACTCAAAATATAACTGTTGCAAATGGCGGTTCTATGCAAAGTGCAAACTACGTCCCTGGCGTTTCGGGTTGGAAAATTAAATCTGCCGGAACCTTTCAAGGTGATAGTTGTTGTTTGTACAATGATACTTTCCAACCAATGATTGAATTTGCACAAACTTATTCGGCAGATTCTAATATAACCGTTGATTTAGAAAATGAAACCGGAAGTTCTATTAAAACAAAACTTGATAACCTTATTGATAATGATAGTTCTGCCGAGGCTATCGACTGGGAAAATGCAGATTGTAAACGAATCTACATTTATGTCGTAAGCGCCGATGATTCAAAATATTACGTTGCGCCAGGAAATGCCGCTGCAAGTTACTATTTGCAAAGAAACTACATTGTGGACGAAGCAACAACTTATTATGAAATCGGAAGCGTTTCAAACGGTACAATGTTCGGCAGTAATGCAAGAAAATTGCTTTCGGTAAAAGATGGCACTATATACAAATATATAGTTCCTAGTAGTTTAGCCGGAAAGTTAAGGTTTACTTATTATGCAAAAGAACTAGGGGTAAACACAAGGGGAATGTATGTTTCCGGCACAATAGAATCAGGCAAAGGGTATCAGTTTTTTGCCCCAGACCGAAAAAAGGAACAGTCTTATTCTTACGATAATAAAAACGGGAGCTGGTGGAAATATTGTAAAATGCTCGGTATTACCGCCATACCACGGTTATGTTGTATTCAAGAATCTGGCGGAAATTATGCACTTGCCGTTATATATAAATCGGGCGACAATTATATAATTAACGAAGCAGGAGTGACAAAGTTTACTTTGACAGAAGGTAACACGGCGGACGCGGGGTTTAGGCTGTTAAGAATTTAGCCTTCAATACCTTGCAGTTTCTTAAACACAAACAAAGTCGCTTTGCAATCTTCAAGTGCGCTGTGTGGTTCAAACTGGTAGTTGTAATGTTTTGCAGCTTCTTCAAGTTTGAACCACTTGTTGCGGCCGTGTTTTTCGTCATATTCGCCGCGTTCGTCTGAAAAATCTTTCATAATGTCTTTTATATATTTTGCATGGGTTTTAATGCCGGCGGCGTGTATAAACTTTAAATCAAAGCCGACGTTATAGCCGGCAATCATTACAGGGTTGTTGAATATATCTTGAAGCTGGGGTAAAAATTCTTTTAACGTTTTACAGTCTTTTACATCATCCGGGGAAATGCCGTTTATTGCTTGTGCTTTCGGCCATGTCTTTTTCTTTTCAGGCTTGAATCGTTCATTAAACAAAACATCACCGCAACCGTTTATAATTGCAAGTTCTAGAATTTCTTCTGAATTAGGAAAAATGCCGGTTGTTTCAGTGTCAAATATCAAAATATCTGACAGATTCATATTAACAGATAAAGCGTAAATCATGCAAAAATTATAACATATTTTCAAATAAATGCAAAAATTTTAAAACAAAACTGACTATTACTTATAGGAGCACAAACACTATGAGTAATGATATTTCCGGCATTGTTCCGGTATCAACCTTACCCGCCCGCACACCACAGCAGGGCGATTCTATTCTTTTAGCCGACCAGTACAAAACTTCACCAGAGGGGCTTGAAGCGTACTTTAAGACGCACCGTCCCGACGCTGGAAGAAATCTTTTAACAGTTCTAGGCGCTTCAACTGCGGCAGCCGCATTTTCGGCACTTCGCACAAAAGCAAATAACGGCGACTTCTCAAACCTGCGATTAGGAGATTATATCGACGTTTCGTCTATGACCGTAGACGGCGCCGCCATTTCCAACAGTAACCAGCGTTTACGCTTTATTATTGCAGGCTTTGACACCTACTACCGCGTAGGCGACACAGAAATTACACAACATCATATTGTCATGGTTTCTAAAAACTGCGTATTTCAACACGCAATGAACAGCACCGCTACAAATACCGGCGGTTATCCTGCAAGCGAGTTGAAAACATGGCTTAACGACGCAGTAAAAACCGGACTTGTTAACGCTATCGGAATTACACCGAAAACAGTTCGACGCCTGCTTGATACAAAAGGCGACGGGGCGTGGACCGCTGAAACTGTTTTTATTCCGACAGAAGTTGAAGTTTTCGGCCACCAGGCATGGAGCAACAACAAAGGATATTCAACCGGTTCTTCTGTTCAGTGGCCTTTGTTCGCCGCACATCCGCAAATGAGGATTGCAAACTGGAACGGCTCGCGCTGGTGGTGGTGGGAAGCGTCACCGCGAACCGATGATACTGCAAGCTTCTGCGACTGCCACAGCCGCGGGTATGCCAACACCTATTCGGCTTCCAATAGCGACGGCGGGGTTCGTTTCGCTTTCCTAGTCTGAAATCTGAACATCTGCGCACCCCTTGCGGGTGCCTTGTGAAGATTGAAGGCTAGGAGCTTCACAGCTTACAAATTAAAAATATCAGGAATTAAAAATGAGCGTTAGAGCTGATTTGAGAAGCGAAAGTTCGCTTCTTTTTTATAAAATCGCAAGGGAATTAAGACGGGAAATTTCCTGCGATTTATTACTAAAGTTTGAATCCAAAGAAAACACGAATTACACCAATAAAAGACGGCGTGGAGTTTTTACACTGTCGTTACAGGTTCGGCAAAAACGGCCGGATCATCCGAAGCGGTGGGCGTGAAAGCGTACAGCGTGAACGGCGAAAATTAAAGAAGTTCCGGCAGAAGCTCGACGAAGGCAAAATGACACCGAAACAGATTTATAATAACTATATTTCATGGCGTGGATTTATGAAGTATTTTGACAGTAAAACGCTACTGAGAAATACTGATAAATTATACAATCATTTATTTGTAGAGGGGTGAACCTATGGAAGAAGAAGCAATGATTTACTTCTGGAAATCAAAGGACGGAGACGGCGTTTATTTTAACACCGACATTGAAGAAGCAAAAAAAGACGATTACACCACAAAGCCGAAGGAAAGCTGCACACAGAATGACTGGTACACTGTTTATGAGTGCACAGCACGGCTTGTGAAGGGTTCAATCGTTCTGGGAAAAACTCAGGAAGAAAAAGACGCAGAGGCCGCCCAGAAGAGAAAAGAACAGATTGTGGCAGAAATTGAACAGCTAGAAAACAAAGGTTTAAGAGCTAGTCGCGCCGTTGCGCTTAATATTGCCACAGAAGAAGACCTGAACAAATTACAGGAAATCGAAACGGCAATTGCAGAGCTTCGCGCAGAATACGAAAGTTTATAATTCTATTTTATGCCGGCGGTTCCTGAATGAGTGTCGCGGTAGAAATACCGCCTTATCAACTCTTTTTCGACAATCGGCATAGAATCCGAAATTGTATCTTGCAGCGGTTCCGCTAGTTCTACGTCGTAATACCTGCCGTTATAATAAGCTTTCACGCCCAGTGTTTCTGAAATGCAAAGCGTAAACTTCTTAAACGGTAGATTTACGCGGAACTTTTCGCCGTGATATATAAACGTGCCGTTTGCCTTTGCCGTATGTTCTGAACGGACCGAAAAAAGAAAATCATCATCCGCCACGGCCTCGCGGTGCCACGCTTTGACACTTTCGGTAGGTTCCACAGAAAACATTTTATTAAAAGCTTTCACATAATCTTTCAAAAAGTCGTTTGCTTCCTGGATCGTTGAAATTCCTTTGTAGCGGAAAATATAAGGCAGGCGCCCTTGTAGCGTTTCCCATAATCTTTCTATGCGCCCTTTCGCCTGCGGAGACAGTGCCGCAATAGTTTCTATATTCAAAGTATTACACATCTTTTGCCATTGCGTCGGCTTCTTTTCGTAACCTTGAAGCTGTTCTTCTATCGTTGCTTTTTCCAGATTCGCTTTTGTAGTAAAGAAAATAGCGCTTCTGTCGGTATATACCGCTAAAGGATAACCGCCCATTGCGTCGCGTGTCTGCCGGATGTTCTGTTGATAACCCATTAAACATTCATTTTCGGCCATATACAAAGAAGTTACTTTGTGCGTTGCGTCGTCAATACATCCATGAATACAAGTCGGGCGCCCATTCATAAACCAGTCATGCTTGCAGCCGTCGAGCTGCACAAGCTCGCCTTCGCGTGGACGTTCTGGGCGCGGCAGGTGCTTTTTCTTTTCTTTTGTCGGCTTGTGGGCCTTCGGCGACATGTAACCCGCGTTATTCAGGATGTTGTAAACGCATGTGTAGGAAATATCTTTTTTCAGTTCGGCCCGCACGGTTTCAAAGAATATTTCATACGGTGAATAAAACTTTTTATAAAAAAGCGCTATTTCTTTTTTTTCTTTTGTGGTAAACTTCGTGTTATGTGACGGCTTTCCGGTGTGCCCGTGGATAAAAGCTCCGTCACCTTTAAGCAAGTACCTTTTCTTTATTCTTGATACAGAGACAGTAGAAATTCCGACCAGCGCGGCACATTGCTTGTTTGTGATTCTACCGGCTACGAATAGAGGAATATATAAAGCTTTCTTCTGTCTTAATGCTTCATTCATACCGCAATAACTATCGGCAGACAAATTATTTTTCTTTACTTTTTAAAAAGTTCTTGACATTGTAGTTAATTAGTTATAAAGTTAAAAGCAACAGAGCTACTAAGTTGTGTTCGGTTGCTTAGTCGCTTTGTTTGTCTTAGCGACTAGCAAGTGAAGCAGCAAGAGACCCCAGGAAACCGAACATCCTGGGGTTTTTTGTTTTGCTTCACACAAGGAGAAAACACAATGCCTGAAACAAAAAAAACAGTTTACGCCGGAATCTTTCACGACGCCTACACAGACGAAGACGGAAAAGAAAACAACTACGACGCCCGGATTGCCGGAATCTGGGAAACAGAAGAAAGCTTTTATGCCGTTGACTTTGACGGCTTTGTGACATTCCATCTTTCAAAAGAAGAATTTCAGAACAAAGTTACAGACGTAAAAACAGTGTTTTAAACACCGGCGTTGCCGGAAAGAAAATAAAAAAACTAAAGGAGTTTAATTTAAATGTCTACAAAAATTGAACTAGCCACCATTCATGGTGGAATGGCCTTAGACATGTTCAACGAAGAGTTGAAAAAAGTAATGGCCAACATCGAAGACGAAAACACCAGCGCAACCGCCCGTCGTAAAGTTGTACTGACTGTTGATTTTAAGCCGGACAACGAACGTAAGCTGGGAGTTGCCACAATTTCCGTAAAATCACATCTTGCGCCGATTATTCCGCAGGGCAAAGCCGTTTTCTTTGACTATGACGAAAACAACGAGTTTTCGGCGTTCGAGGATGATCCGGCACAGCTTGACGACGATTACCGCGAAGCAATGGGGGTAACTGCATGAAAAACGTAGAAAAACACTACCTGTGGCACATTCGCCGTATAAACAAAAAACTTGACGCTTATCCGAAATGGTATTGCCGCCAGAACAAAGAAAACCACGAATTAACGATGGAACAGTTTAACGAAATTAAAAAGGAAATCGAAGACGCTGGCGAGGATGTTGATAGTGTGTACGCCTTTTTGATGAACGCGCGGGAAGGCTTTGTTCAGAAGCTTATTAGATTCCGGGGCAACTATGAAAACTTACCGTGTGTCGGTTAGGTACCAAAACGGACCACTTGCCGGAAAGTTTGTTGTTCAGGTTATAAACGTAAGTTACATAATCGCTTGCGAACTGTACGACATCTGGACGCTTGAAGGTTACGAAGTGCTTATTATTCAAATGAATTGCAGAAAGCCAAACTTACGAAAAACGTGGCTTTATCAACCAAAGAAAAACAGGAGACAACAAAATGAATTTTGAAATGATTCTGCTCAACATCGACGCTTCAATTCTTGCGGCAAACAACGCCAAAACGGAAGAAGAAAGAAGACTTCATGAAGGTGACGTTCTTTACTGGAAGAACAAGAAAGCTGAATACCTGAATACACACAATATTAAGGGGGAATTACTTAATGTCTAGTAACGATTATAACAAAGTCACGCTTATAGGGCGCCTGACCCGTGACGCGGACTTAAAGTATTTAACAACAGGAACTGCAATTGCTGCCGTCTCACTTGCAAGCAATCGCAGTGTCAAAAAACAAGACAACTGGGAAACAGAAGTTTCATATTTTGACGGTAATATTTACGGCAGAATGGCGGAAAATCTTAAGCCTTATCTTACAAAAGGCAAAATGATTTAAATTGCCGGACATCTTAAACA
>JAEEGH010029646.1_pt1 | contig 10684 bp, 8 predicted proteins | sample 9134181 | NCBI WGS metagenome assembly JAEEGH01 (sample SAMN16246544, study PRJNA631951) | gut metagenome | biome: gut microbiome; feature: rumen; material: DP-attached | host: Bos | place: Iran: Karaj | collected 2018-10
TGCCTAAAACCAAGATTCTGTGCAAGACATTTGCATGTCCCGGAGGCTTATTCCCCCTCTTCTGCCACAATTCAGTCCGGATTCAGATTAAATTCGGAACTTACGCATCTTCTAAGAGAAGGAATAATCCAGAGATTACTGCATTACAGCCTTATCCCCTATCAGAATCAGAGACTCTTTACGCTGTCTGTCTTGAAGATGAACTTAACGCTGCTGTTCTCTTCTTCGCTTGATCCGCCGAAGCTGTTGTAGCCCTTGCCGGCCTCCTGGATTGCGCTCATTCTATCTGCGAAATCTGAAATGTCACCGTCGAATGCTTCGTAAAGTCTCTTGATTCCTTCTTCATCAAGCTTTACCACACCGTCGAGGAGCTGCTGCATACCGTCCTCAAGTGTTACAACACCATCATCGAGCTGCTTAGCGCCGTCATTAAGTTCTTTTGCACCATCATTGAGGTCGCCTGCGCCCTTTAAGAGCTCCTTAGCTCCGCTGTTTAACTGACCTGCGCCATCATTGAGTTCTACTGTTCCGTCGCTGAGCTTGTTTGCTCCGTCAGCAAGCTTGTTTGCACCATCGTTAAGTTCGCCGTTCTTTGAAACGAGAGTACCGGTTCCTGCTGCAAGCTTGTCAGCACCTGCGCTGATCTCCTGAAGTCCTCCGTCCAGCTGTGAAACTCCGCCGTATACCTGGTTAGCACCATCTGCAAGAGCTTTAGTTCCATCCATAAGCTCTACGGCCTTTGAGTCAATTGTTGTCATGATGCCTGCAAGTTCCTCAGGGTTAAGACCGATATTTCCAAGACTTGCAAGTGTTTCATCAATTGCTTTAATTGCAGCATCTGTAGCACCTACAAGCTGTTCATACTGTGAAACGGCTCTTACTCCTGTCTTAAGGGTAACAATACCATCTCTGTACTGCTTAGCTGCAATATAGTAAGACTGCATTCCATCTGCTGCTGCCTTAGCCTGCTCTTCGTAGGTCTTGGCTTCTGTCTGCGCCTCAACAAGCTGTTTCTGTAGTTCTTCGATAATTGCTTCATACTTCTTTGCGCTCATCTCACCGTTAGATTCTGAAGCAGGAGATGTTGTAACTACTGTATCATCACCTTCAGGCTCTACATTAGTAAGATCAAGAGTTGTTGTTGCAGGTGTGTCAGCCTTAGGTGCTTCTTCCTCAACAATGGTAACAGGCTCTGTTACAACCGGCTCTGTGACCTCAGGCTCTTTACCATCCTCAGTAATTGTATCTGTCTCAACTTCCTGTACAAGTTCATCAAAGTTATCCGGTGTATCTACACTGCCTGTTTCAGTAGTCTCAGGAATCGGAGGAAGATATGGAGGCTCTTCTCCTGCAGCTGCCAGAGTTGCCTGTGCACCAAGTACGAGCTTTTTAGCATCTGCTTCAGATACCTCATGGCCTGCCATCAGAGCCATCATCTCAGCAACGTCTGAGTCCCAGCCCTGTCCTGTTGCAAGGAAGTTCTGAGTCTTAAGAAGCTTATTTCTCTTAGCAGTAAGAGCTGTAACATTGGCATTCATCGCCTGTGTAAGTCCGTTGATCTTGGTCTTATAAGCAGGAAGAAGCTGTCCAATACCGCCTACCTTTTCATTCATCTTTGTAGCGCCTTCTGCAAGCTGCCCTGCTCCGGCCTTAAGTGCCTCTGATCCCTGTTTCGCTGTATTTACGCCCTTTGAAAGAGCTACAGCACCGTCATTAACCTGTGAAACACCGTTTGTATAAGCAGAGATACCATCTCTGAGTGTAGCTGTTCCGCTTGCAAGTGTGCCTGCTCCGTCGCGAAGTGTTACAGTTCCTTCGTAGAGCTTACCTGTTCCGTCTGCAAGACTTCCTGCTCCGTCGTAGAGCTTGCCTGTTCCATCATAGAGCTGTGTTGTTCCGTCATAGAGCTTGCCTGTTCCATCCTTAAGCTCTACTGCGCCGTCATAAAGAGCCTGTGCTCCGTCAACCAGCTTGTTTCCACCGTCATTAAGGTCTCCCATATCGCTCTTTAAATCAGCGATCTTATCAGAACCTGTAATGTCAGTGAGACCGAAATCCGAGAGGATATCTGAGCTTGCCATAGTGATGGTCATACCAAGCTCGAAATCTGATGTATCTGCTGTGATCTCAAAAGAGTTTGAGAGCTTCTCTTTTATCTCATCGGCATCATCAAGCTTATCCCACTTATCATCAGAGATATCAAGGCTCTCCTTAAGTCCGGGAAGTGCAACACCCATAACAACGTAGTTGCCACCGTCTGAAATAACCTTACCGTTTGAGATCTCAACATTTGTGAACTTGTCGGCATCAAGCATCATTCCGGATACCATTGCAAACGGTGTGTAGACCTCGATGTCTTTTCCGTCAACATTTACTGTCTGTTTGGCGTTGTTTTCATACTCGAAACGGATTGTTACTCTTCCGCTCTTTCCGGCAAGTTCCTCGGGAGAAATCTCTTTTCCGTCAAGTGTATATGTGATCTTCATGTTTACAGGAAGCTCTTTGTCTGTAGTTCCCTGATAGAAAATGTCTGACCCTTCTGCATCCCAGGTAAGTGTTCCGTCGCCGTTATCCTTGTAGGTCTCATCGCCCTTAACATTGACGATATTCTTAAGTTCTGTTGAATCAGCAATCTCTGAAGAAGCTGTTGCGTTCTTTAGCCACTCGCTTACAATGACATCATTTACTGCGCCGTTGGCATCTGCTGTTACGTAAACTGTCTCAACCTTGCCTGCATCTGACTCAGTTCCTGTAACCACTGAGTTCTTTACAATGCTATCTTCAAGAGCAGCTTCCTCAGCGCTCTCTTCTACTGCTGCCACTGTCTGTGTATCTGTGGTAGCCTGGCCACAAGCTACAGTCATAACTGCCAGCATTGTTGCCATAACTACTGATAATGATTTGATTAAATTCTTTCTGATCATGGTTATTCTCCTCCTAAATCAAGCTACTTTATGTCTGTGGAACATTTCTGTAATGTGATGATGTTCTTTATCATCTGTTCCAAGTCCGAATGTTGTCTTCATGATGAGTCCGTCGAATATCATGTACATAGCCGGCAGAACCAGAAGTACGGTAAACATACTGATGATGGCGCCTCTTGCCATAAGCATGCACAGAGATCCGATCATATCGATACTGGATATAAGTCCAACACCGAAGGTTGCTGCGAAGAAGCTCAGCGCACTTACTATTACGGACTTCATGCTGGTTGAAAGAGCTATCAGAGTAGCTTCCTTCTTGTCATGGCCTGCGCTTCTCTCATTTAAGTACCTTGTTGTCATCAGGATCGCGTAGTCAACGGTTGCACCAAGCTGGATGGTTCCGATAACTACTGAAGAGATGAAAGGTATCGTTGTATTTGTGTAATATGGAAGACCCATATTTACAAAGATCGCAAACTCAATAACCGCAACCAGGATAAACGGCAGTGATACTGACTTAAGCACGAAGGCAATGATCAGGAACACAAGACCTATTGAAACAATGTTTACAACCTGGAAGTCGTGGTCTGTTATGTTGATCAGATCCTTGGTACAAGGCGCTTCACCAACTACCATGGCCTTTGGATCATAGCTCTTTACGATCTGGTCTACTTTTGCGATCTGAGCATTGATCTCATCGGAAGCAATCTTGTAATCAGTTGTTAAAAGAATCATCTTCCACTCGTCACTCTGAAGATCATCCAAAAGGTCTTCAGGAATGAACTCTCTTGGGAAAGCAGGTCCCACAACGGAATCTTCACCGAGAACGGAAAGAATTCCGTCTGTATTTTCAAGCTCGGATATCATCTCGTTCATGGATGCTGTATCCAGGTTCTTATCAACAAGGAGCATATATGCGGAGTTCATATCAAAGTTCTCATCGACCTTGTTTGCTCCCTGAACACTCTCAAGGCTGTCAGGAAGTGTCTGAGTCAGGTCGTAGTAAACCTTTGTATGGTTGTTTCCGTAAAGTGCCGGGAAGATCAGTGCCAGGAAGATCATAAAGAATGCAAGATAATGCTTTGCAATAAACTTAGGCAGCTTGTCAAACTCAGGCATCAAAGGTTTATGTCTTGTCTTCTCAATAAGGCCGTCAAATATAAGGATCATACTTGGCAGGATTGTTACACATCCGATTACACCAAAGATAACGCCCTTAGCCATTACAACGCCCAGGTCAATTCCCAGTGTGAAGCTCATAAAGCAAAGAGCAACGAAACCTGCGACTGTTGTTATTGAACTTCCGATAACTGACTGGAAGGTAGCTGAAATTGCTGCTGCCATGGCTTCGTTCTTGTCAGATGTCTTTTCCAGTTCTTCCTGGTAGCTGTGCCAGAGGAAGATTGAATAATCAAGGGTAACTCCCAGCTGAAGTACTGCACTAAGTGACTGGGTGATAAAAGAAATCTCTCCCTTAAATATATTCGTTCCCATGTTGTAGACGATTGCCATTCCTATACTAAGAAGGAAGAACAGCGGAATCAGGTAGGAATCCATTGTCAGTGAAAGAACTATGACTGCCAGAAGAACTGCGATACCTACATAAATAGGTGTTTCCTTCATGGCCAGGTTCTTGGTATCTGTAACGATGGCGCTCATTCCGCTCATGAAGCACTGCTTGTCGGAAATCCTTCTGATCTCCTCAATGGCATCCATGGTGCAGTCCTCAGATGTTCCGGAATCAAATATTACAAACATCATTGTGGCTGTGTCTGAGTTAAAGGCCTCATAGACCTTACTTGGAAGCATCTCCATTGGTACGCTCAGATCCATGAAGGAATCGTACCAGAGTACATTGGCTACATGGTCCACATTTTCTATTTTAGTTTTCAGCGCTGCAACATCTTTCTCTTCCATGCCCTCAGCTACATATAAGACAAAAGAGCCTGTTCCGAACTGGTCAAGAAGAATATCCTGGCCCTTCATGGTCTCGATATCCTCAGGCAGATATGTCAGGATATCGTAATTGACTCTTGTGTTAAAGTAACCGATTGCTGATGGAATCAGAAGTGCTACAGCTGCGATCAGGATTACATATCTCAGCTTTACAATCAGTTTTGAAAGCTTATTCATAACACTCACTCCTCTTTTATTAAAAATAATTATTGACCGATGGTCACTTTCTGTATTATGGTATATCACATAAATGACCACTGGTCAATAATATTTTTGACCGTTAGTCATAATTTTATTTCATTTTTATAATTTGCTTTAGAAATAAATAGAAACCGGCGTTTTGGCGCTATGCTATAATATGTGTAAAAGGGAAGTGAACAAATGGGAAAAGCAGATCTGAACAAGAAACTGAAGATGGAAAACCTTCTAAATGCCTCCTTTGAGCTTTTTACATCTCAGGGCATCAACAAGACTTCTATCTCCGACATAGTGAATAAGGCAGAGGTTGCCAAGGGAACCTTCTATCTTTATTTTAAAGACAAATATGATATAAGGAACAGGCTCATCGCCCACAAGTCCTCGCAGCTCTTTATGCAGGCCTACAATGCTCTGCAGGAATCAGGCATAACAGACTTTGAGGATCGTATCATCTTTATAATGGACCATGTCCTTGATGAACTTGCTGCCAACAAGGGACTTTTATCCTTCATCTACAAGGATCTGTCCTGGGCAGTTTTTAAAAGAGCTCTCACCACCCCTATGAGTGATGAAGACGTGGACTTTACCAAGGTTTACGAAAATATGATCGCAGAGTCGGGACTAAACCTTAAGGACCCGGAGGTCATGCTCTTTATGATAATTGAACTGGTTGGCTCAACCGGCTACAGCTCAATAATGTACAGCGATCCTGTAAGTCTTGAAGAGTTAAAGCCACACCTTGCAGAAACTGTTAGAGGAATAATAAGAGCCCACACAGGAAAGCCTCCCAAAAATAAGGCAAAATAAAAAAGCCCTACAGACTATCATGAGTCTGTAGGGTTTTATTATGTGCCTTATTTAATTACTGAAGAACAAATCCACCGTTAGGTGAGATAACCTGTCCTGTTACGTAAGGTGCTGTAAGGAGATATCCAAGAGCACCTGCGATATCTGAAACGTCACCGATGAATCCTTCAGGAATAGTTGCTGCAAGAGCATTGAGCTCATCCTGGTTAACGCCGCGGAGCATATCTGTCATGATCATTCCGGGAGCGATAGCATTTACTCTAACGCCTCTTCCTGCGAACTCAAGAGCAAGAGCTCTTGTAAGACCGATGATACCTGACTTGGATGCGCAGTAGTCTGCCTGATTGATAACACCTGTAAGTCCTCCGACTGAAGATGTGTTAACGATGCAGCACTGATTGTCCTTGTTTGAGTGGTTGATCATGTGAGGAAGAACAAGGTGTGTCATGTGAAGGAAGCTCATAAGGTTTGTATTGATAACGTTCTCATACTGCTCTCTCTTGATGTCGATCCAGTTACAGTTGTTTGTGATACCTGCGTTGTTTACAAGAACGTCGATATTCTCACCGAACTTATCTACTGCAGCCTTTACAAGTGCTTCGCAATCCTCATACTTACTAACGTCAGCTCTAACTACTAAAGTCTCTACTCCATACTGCTCAGAAATCTTAGCTGCAAGATTGTCTGAAAGAGCCTTTGAAGACTCGCTTCTGTAGTTAATAACTACGTTGTACCCAAGCTCTCCAAGCTTAAGTGCCATTCCTTCTCCAATACCCCTGGAGCCGCCTGTGATAATTGCTGTTTTTGCCATTTTTTACATACCCTCCTGAAAAAATTTTGTAATCCCCGTGCCCGTTTACGGACACTAGTATATGATAACATATTGATATTTTTTTGTCAATTAAACGAACACAAAAAGCCATGCAAAATTGCATGGCTTATACATCATCTTGTGGATAGGAATATATTTTCTCTTATGGCTTCCTGATCATCAGGGTACTTGGCAAGATAGGTCTCCATCATGCTCTGCGCCACATCAAAATCACCGCTGTACTCATAGGCAGTGATCTCATTGAGCATAAGCGCCTGATTGAGATTCTTGTCATCAAGGGCAAGTCCCGCTTCAAAAGAAGAAACAGCAGACGTATAGTCACCCTGTCTTATCTGGCACATACCCAGCTGATTGTAAACAAGAGCACTGTCAGGCTCTTCGCTTAAGTAGTTCCTGTAAACACTGATGGCATAGTTATAATCGCCCTGCTTTTCTCCGGTCTGACCAAGAAGGATGACTACAGGCTCTTTTTCCTGATTCCTCTCATTGTTAGCAGCCTCCAAATAGCTCTGAGCCTCTGCATTGTTCCCCAGGTAGTAGGAAATCTGTCCCTTTTCAAAATTGGACATAAACTCCCTGCCGTTGTCGATGGCAGTCTGAAGAATAGCTGTAGCCTCATCGGTATAGCCATACTCATCAAGTGCCTTATAAATCATTATGATCATTGAATAATCTCGGGAATTAAGTGCTATAGCCTTGGTAAAATCCGAGTATCCGGCATCGTGGTTGCCTGAAGCCAGTTCTGCTGTGCCTCTTAGGTAATAGGCGTTGCTGTCATTACTTCTAAGAGACAAAATGGCGTCATACACCTCTTTTGCCTTGTTATAGTCCTTGGTGTTTAAATAGGCTTCTGCCAGGTAATAGTTGGTGTCAAAGTCCATATCATCAACTATTCCCTCATCTGCAGCAAGAGAAGCAAGAAGATTCTCAATAGCTTTGTCGTACTCTCCCCTGTTAAGGTATGCAATGCCTCTTCCCCTGTAAATAAGGCATTTATCCTCCTCACCCTTCTCAGCCGCATCAAAGCTCTCCAGAGCGCTCTGATACTCATGGCTCTCGATATAGCTAAATCCCGAATCAATATTGTGTCTGCCGTTAAGACTGCCGCACCCGGTCAAAAGAACCGCTGCAAGCGCCGTGCAGGCAATGATATGATATCTCAAATTGATTCCCCCATGTATATCGCCAGGTTATTACTTAAGGTATGCTACTACCTCAACTTCGCAAAGAACGTTTCTTGGAAGCTGTTTAACTGCTACGCAGCTTCTTGCAGGCTTTCCTGTAAAGTATCTCTCGTAAACAGCGTTGAATGCTGCAAAATCGCTCATCTCAGCAAGGAAGCAGGTTGTCTTTACAACGTGCTCATAGTCTGTGCCTGCTGCGTGAAGGATCTCACCGATATTTCTGCAGACTCTGTCAGCCTGATCAGCAATAGTTGTTGTATCGATCTCTCCGTCCTCAGGATTGATCGGAATCTGTCCTGATGCATAGAGAAAATCTCCTGCCTTGATGGCCTGTGAATAAGGGCCGATTGCCTGTGGTGCCTTGTCTGTTGAAATGTATTCCATGATTTCTCCTCCTTTTATTTATGTGCTCTGCTCTGGGATTCTCACCAGGCTCGAAAATACCTCGCCAGGTGTTCACCCATGGCTCGCACTAAGCTCGAAAATACCTCGCTAAGTGCTCTGCTCACCAAAAACAGCTGTAACATAGAATCCTCTGGCGTTTTCTTCTACCTTGGTCACTACGCCTTCTCTCTCGAGCATCCTCTCACGGAACGGGAAATTACCGCTCATTGCAAGGGATGGATCGATGGTATAGTAATAGTTACTTGGAAGCACTCCCTCCGTTACCGTTACATGATCTCCCTCTTTAAGCAGTCCCGGTCGCTCCATTTTAAAAACCATCTCTCTAGCCATTTTATCACCTCACTATAGCATTATGAAGTAAAAACTCATGCCATCTTTCATAAGCTGAAGCTTTTAAGTGAACATCATCTGAAGAAAGCGTTGAATCAAGGTTTCCTTCCTCATCATCCACCGACTCGTTCATATCTATGAAAAAGATGGTCTTATTGTCTGCAAGCTCCGCAAGTGATGCGTTTCTTGAATTGATCTTTTCATTGTTGAAGTTCTTGTCGACCCTACTCTTTGCAGCAGCAACGTGCATAATGCCCTGAATGTAGATTATTGCATCCGGCTGAAGTTCTCTGATCTTATTTATCACCTCAGCATAGGCATTCTTGAAATACTCGTTGTCACCGGTTCCGATCTCGTTAAGTCCCAGCATGATATACACCTTGCCATACTGATTCTCTGTAAGAGCCTGCTCGAGACCAATCTTGCCGACATCAGTCTTGATGTACTCCTTCTTAAACACATCGTAGATGGTCAGGGAAACCTTGGCATAGAAGGTTGCACGGGTGTCCAGTGGCTCACAGTACTCTGAAAGTCCAACGGTCCTGGAATCGCCTATAAATACTGCATCTGTGAAGTAATCATCATCAACCTCGGTAAACTCGTAGGTTATATCCTCAGAATTTCCCGAAACATCGTTTCCTGAGATATCATTTCCTGAGATGTCATTTCCGGAGATATCAACAACCTCTAAAGGTTCTTCGCTTCCTTCCGGTTCACTCTCCTCTTCAGTAAGCTCTTTTCCCTCATCAGGACCTTGTGTATCCTCAGGTAAAAGAGCTTCCTCCTCTGTGCTGCTCCATGGAAAAATCTCATCTGTCGCGCCCTTAAGTGCCAGAGCCATAAGAGGTATATCGCCGGACTCATACTTATCGGCATATCCGGCATATACAGTGTCCTTGAAAATCAGCGACACTATCGATAATGCAATTGTAATGACCACAATCCCCGCAAGGATCGGGCATTTTTTTAGGATCTTCAAATCATTTGCCTTTCATCAGAACTTAAAATACATAAACGGATTGCCTGCTGCTCCTGCAAGGCTGTAGATACATGCCCAAAACAGGATTAACCAAAGGATGTTAAATATCCATCTGTTCCTGCGATTTACCCAAAAGTCATAGACTTTTGGAATCAAGAGAATTAGCGATGGAAGCAGAACAGTCCAGTAGATACCTATATTTTTCAAAAAGTCGCCCTGATTTACCGCTATTCCCGAACCTGCAAAGGGAAACAGCCTTGAAAAGTATATTCCAAGCATGTCGAAATCAGATATGGCGAATACTACCCAGGTAAGCGGAATAAGAATAAGTACATTCACTTTGCCAACAAACTTTGAAAGAGGCGCAGGAAATCTCTTAAGCACAAAGAGCCTCTCGCAGATGATAAGAAAGCATAGCGAAAGTCCCCAGATGATAAAGTTTAAGGTTATTCCATGCCAGAAACCGGTAACGAGCCAAACAACCAGGAGGTTAAAGACTGTCCTTGCTTCTCCCTTTCTGCTGCCGCCCAGAGGAATGTAGATATAATCCCTGAACCAGGATCCAAGGGTTGCATGCCATCTTCTGTAGAATTCTGATACACTGCCACTTCCGTAAGGGTGGTCAAAGTTTGTGATAAAGGGAAATCCGATCATTACGCCGATTCCGGCTGCCATCAGGGAATATCCCCAGAAATCAAAGTAGAGCTCAAGTGAATAGGTAACGGCTCCAAGCCAGGCCAGAGGCGTTGAAATACTCTCATAGCCTATGGTTCCGATATCCTTCCAGAGCATGGCCAGATGGTCGGCCAGAAGAACCTTCATCGCAAGACCTGCTACAAAGAAGCGAAGTCCGTCCTCTATGGACTCTGCTATTCGGCTTAAAGATGTCTTTTCCCTGAGAGCAGTATTCTCAAGATACTTGTCAAACCTCATGATAGGACCCGATACCACCTGCGGGAACATGCAAAAATAAGCCGCAACATCGACAAATGATGCGTCTTTTTCTACTTTGCCCCTATATACATCCATCTGATAGCTGATCATTTTGAAGATGTAGAAACTGATGCCA
>JAEEGH010029648.1_pt1 | contig 10684 bp, 12 predicted proteins | sample 9134181 | NCBI WGS metagenome assembly JAEEGH01 (sample SAMN16246544, study PRJNA631951) | gut metagenome | biome: gut microbiome; feature: rumen; material: DP-attached | host: Bos | place: Iran: Karaj | collected 2018-10
AAAAATAATCACCAAATAATGTATTTTTATAATGAACAAAACAAAATGTCCCATAATAGTATTAAAAAAACACAGTGGGAAACTGAAGAAGAATATAATGTTAGGGTAAAAAGAAATAAAGAAATTTTGGAAGAAAACAAAAAAAGAGATTTGTTTATAAATGAAGATGTAATTTTACAAATGATGGTAAAATTTACAGATCCGTTTATGGATATGTTAAGATATTTTAATACTGAAAAATTTTCTGATAACAGCGAATCTAAAGCAAGACTTGTATCAATAGAAGAATTCAATGTAAGTGATTTTCTTTTAAATATAGAATGTAACCAAAAAAAATATTTGGTAGAGTTTGATTTTGCCGGTATAGGAAAGGAAAATGCCGAGTTGATGTATCAAACGCAATATCAGTTTAACGTAGAACCGCTGTTTTCCGTAAATGGTGATTTAAATAAAGAATTAACGGCATTCAAAATTAAACATAAAGGAATGAAAATTGAAAAAATTATAGATGTTCCGGGTATATCCGGAATAAAAAATATAAATAAACTTTCCAAATATAGATGTATATATAAGTTAATTAATACGAAATATAATTTGATATCTGCCGGAGGTTATCATTCCGTAGGCTTGAAAGAGGACGGAACTGTTCTTGCTGTCGGTAATAATGATAACGGACAGTGCAATGTCGAACATTGGAAAGATATAAAAGCTATATCTGCGGGCAATTGTCATACCGTAGGACTAAAAAATGACGGAAAGCTTGTTGCTTGCGGCAATAATTATTACGGGCAATGTAATATTATAAAATGGGAAAACATAGTTGCAATTTCAGCAGGTAAAGATCATACGGTCGGTTTAAAAGAAGACGGAACTGTTGTTGCTGCCGGTAATAATGTTTTTGGACAATGTGATGTAGGTAAATGGAAAGATATTGTTGCAATATCTGCGGGGGGAAATCATACTGTAGGTTTAAAGAAAGACGGAACGGTCGTTGCTACCGGTTATAATAAAAATAGACAATGTAATGTTAGAGACTGGAAAGGAATTTCGGAAATATCTGCAGGAGAATATCATACTTTAGGTTTAATGAAGAATAAAACTGTTGTCGCTGTCGGTAATAACGATAATTGGCAATGTAATATAGCAAGAAGAGAACATATAATTGCAATATCTGCTGCGGAAGATCATTCCGTTGCGTTAAAAGAAAACGGAGATGTAGTTGCTACCGGTATTAATAATTACGGCCAATGCAATGTTGATCCGTGGGGACATATATTAGAAGTTTCCGCAGGATTAAATTTTACAATCGGTTTAAGAGAAAACGGAACGGTTATAGCTGTCGGTAACAAGTATTATGACCAATGCGATATTGAAGATTGGAAACTTTTTGAAAAACAATAAAAGTTTGAATATAAAACAAAAAGCAGGAAGAAAATTTTCTTCCTGCTTTTTTTGTTTATTAATTTGAAATTATTTTGTTAAATAAGCGTGAATATTTTTTGCAGCTTGTTTACCCATTCCCATAGCTTGAATAACTGTGCTGCCTCCTGCTATATCACCGCCGGCAAATATTCCTTCTCTTGTTGTCATGAATTTGTCATCAACTATAAGATGTCCTTTTTTATCTGTTTGTAAACCTTTTGTTAATGAAGGTAATATCGGGTTAGGATTTAATCCCAATGCAAGTATAACCAAATCTGTTTCTATTATAAAATTAGAACCTTCGATTTCTACAGGTTTTCTTCTTCCGGAAGCATCAGGTTCGGTTAATTGCATTTTTACACATTCTACAGCTTTTACAAAACCTTTATCATCGGAAATAAATTTTTTAGGAGCTGTTAATTCTATAAACTCAATGCCTTCTTCCAAAGCATGTTTTCTTTCTTCAAGCCTTGCAGGCATTTCGTTTTGTGTTCTTCTGTACAACAATTTTACGGATTGAGCTCCGATTCTTTTTGCTGTCCTTACGGAATCCATTGCCGTATTCCCGCCGCCGATAACAACAACATTTTTACCTTTGTGTACCGGAGTATCATATTCAGGGAATTGAAATGCGTTCATTAAATTTATTCTAACTAAAAATTCATTAGCGGAATAAATGTTATTAAGATTTTCGCCTTCAACTCCGGGGAATGTCGGTAGTCCCGCGCCTGTTCCTACAAATATCGCTTTAAAACCTTCGTTAAGTAAATCTTCTACGGTTTTAGTTCTGCCTATTAAATAATTAAATACAAATTTTATTCCGAGTTTTTTTAATGAATTTACTTCTTTATCTAAAACTGCTACAGGTAATCTGAATTCCGGAATGCCGTATCTTAAAACACCGCCGCTATCGTGTAAAGATTCAAATATTGTAACATCGTAACCTAACTTTGCTAAATCTCCTGCGCAAGTAAGACCTGCAGGACCTGAACCGATAACTGCAACTTTTATCCCGTTAGGTTTTATATCAAATTTTTCTTCTTTAATGTTTTTTGCTGCCCAATCTGCAGCATATCTTTCAAGGTTACCTATTGCAATAGGTTCTTGTTTTATTCCCAATATACATTTACTTTCGCATTGTTTTTCCTGAGGACATACTCTACCGCAAACGGCTGGTAAGTTACTTTTCGATTTAATAACTTTTATTGCCTCTGCAGGATTATTGTTTGCCAACTGGTGTATAAATTCGGGAATATTAACTTCAACAGGGCAACCTGTTACACACATAGGATTTTTGCAATGCAAACATCTTTTTGCTTCCGTCAATGCTTGCTCGTCGCTGTATCCTAAATTTACTTCTTGAAAATCTTTATTTCTTACGTTTGGGTCTCTTTCGACCATCTTTATTCTTTGTGGCATTTGCACTCCATGTTAAGAATTTCTTTATATTTTTCTAAAGCTACTTTTTCATTTTCTTTAAATGCTCTCAAACGGCTTGTAAGTTCATCCCAATCTACTAAATGTCCGTCGAATTCAGGTCCGTCAACACATGCAAATCTTATTTTTTTATCTACACTTACTCTGCATGCACCGCACATTCCTGTTCCGTCTACCATTATAGGATTTAACGATACAAGAGTTTTTAAATTATATTCTTTTGTCATATTTGAAACAGCTTTCATCATAGGAACAGGTCCTATAGCATAAACGATATTAACTTTTTCTCTTTTAATTACATCCGCTAAAACGTTGGTAACAAAACCTTTTATTCCGTAAGAACCGTCATCGGTTGCAGTTAAAAGTTCCGTCGAGTTTGCTTTAAGTTCGTCTTGCAATAACAACAAATCTTTGTTTCTTGCACCTACTATTGTAATAACTTTGTTTCCTGCTTTTAATAAATCACTTATAACAGGTAAAAGTTCTGCTGTTCCTACTCCTCCTGCCATTGCAACAACCGTTCCGAAATTTTCAATTTCGGTAGGTTTACCCAAAGGACCGACGATATCTCTTATAAAGTCACCTTCTTTCAAGTTGCCGAGTTCTGTAGTAGATTTACCTACTGTTTGAAATATTATTTTTATAGTTCCTTTTTCTAGATTTTTACCTGCAACGGTTAAAGGAAATCTTTCACCTTTCTCGTGCAATCTTAAAACTATAAATTGTCCCGGCTTAATATTTTTTGCAATATCCGGAGCTTCAATTTCAAAACTTTTAATTACTGACGATAAAACTTCTTTTTTTATAATTTTAAACATAGCATTCTCACTAATATAAATTTCAAAAATTATATATATTTTATAAAAAATATTCAATTGAAAATTGCTGAAAATATTTTTTTTGGAATCTTGTAGTTGCAGTTTGCTGTTTTTCCATACATCCATACCTCTATACATCCAATCTTCAAAAATCGCAAGGCGATTTTTTAAAGCAAATGTTTTATGTTTTTGTAAATTTTATCTGCTACTAATTTGTAACCGTTTGAATTAGGATGAACCTCATCGGAAAACAAATTTCTGTTATCCCAAAATTCATTCAGTATACCGTTTATAAATAAAACATTTTTTTCTTTTGCCAAAGTTTTTAGCATGTTATGTAATTGGTTTAGTTGTCTATCTTCTACGGATACAAGAGCAACAATATTATTGTTCTGTTTTAATTTATCGACAATTATTTCAATATTTTTTTTAGTTTCGGAAATAGGAATTTGTTGAAAAAAATCGTTGGCTCCGAATTCTACTATTATAAGAGAATTTTTGAATTGTAATATATCATCTATTCTGTTTAATCCGTTTTTTGATGTGTTTCCGTTAATACCTTTATTTATTACGGGAAGATTTGTCAGCTGCTGTAAAAAATACGGGTACGTATTTCCTTCCGATGAACCGTATCCATGTGTTAAACTGTCCCCGAAACAAACTATTGAGTTAATTTGTATTTGATTATTTTTTGAACAAGATATCAGCATATATATAAGAAATAAAAATAAAGAAAATTTTTTAAACATTTATTTTAAGTTTAAAAGTTTTTCGGCGTTTAAATGAAATATTTTTTCTTTGAACTCATCATCTATATTTAAATTTTTAATTAACTCTATTTCTTTTTTATGATTACCTACGGGGAAATCCGTTCCGAATAAAATTTTATCTTTATTATGTTTGTTTAAAAATCTGTAAATCTGATCTTCTTTCATAAAAGATAAAGCCGAAGAAGTATCGATATAAAAATAATCATCACCTATAATGGAATTTTCAACTTCATCCCATAATTTAAATCCGCCCATGTGAGCGGCAATGAATGTTATCTCGGGGAAATGTTTTTTTACATTTAACATTTGCTTGGGACCTGCTTGAATTAAACCGGTAGATAATTCATATCCGCAATGAAACAGAAGGGGAATTTGCAATTTTTGAATTTTTTCATACATCGGAAATACTCTTTCGTCGTCTATATAAAACATTTGGAATTCCGGTTGAATTTTTATTCCCTGAGCATTATCTTTTATTCTGTCAAGCTCGTAAGACCATTTTTCATAAAAAGGATGTATTGATGCAAACTTTATGAATCTTTCGGAATTTAAACCGAACAGCCAATTATTTATATGTTCAACTTGGTTAGGTCTGGAAGCAACAGATGCTATTACACTTTTTGTAACACCGTTTTTGTCCATTGCTTCTAAAACATTTTTCTCGATTGGGATTGCATTCATTGGCATTTTAAAAGATTGTTCCAAATATTCTTTGGCTTTTTCCGCAACTTTTTCCGGCCACATATGAGTATGAAAATCTATTATATCCATGATGAACAAGATTATACTACTAAATAAAAAAAATGTAAAACTACTTGACTTATAAAAAATAATAATGTTTAATAACAAATAGTAAAATAAAGCAACAAAATAATATAAAACATAATTTTTAATAATAAACAAAATATTTTAGTAATAACAGAATTAATTTAATAATAAAATAAAAAATAAAACAATAAAAAATAACTATTGACAAAATAAAATAAATAAAATAAAATAATGCTTGTAATTAAAAAATAAAAGTAGTGAGTGATAACAAATGGAAAATAAAAACGATAAACAAGTTATGGATATTAAGGAGTTAGCAGAATATCTCGGTATCGGTAGATCTACAATATATAATTTAATAAAAAAGAAAAAGATTCCTGCATCGAAGATTGGCAAACAGTACAGATTTTCAAAAGAAGTTGTTGATAGTTGGTTAAAAGATAAAATTATAACTAAGAAAGAACCGACAGTAACAAAATAGTTTTTAACTTCTTGGTTTTAATAGTAATAGTTGAGTAGTCAAATTTAATTAGGAGGATGGAAAAATGGCAGAAAAAGTTGCTAAACTTGGCGTAAAAAGAGAAGATGGTTATCTTTACTTCATCGACAAAGATGGTGATGTTTCAAGATCTGTAATGGCAAGAGGCGGAAAGAAAGGCGGTAAAACAAGCAAAGTTGCTAAAGCAGGTGTAAAAAAAGAATCTGGTTTCCTCTATTTCTTGGATAAGAACGGTGATATCTCAAGAGCAAAAATGTCAAGAGGCGGACAGAAAAGAAAAAAAGCTAAAAAGGCAAAAAAAGTTGCAAAAAAAGCAGTAAAAAAAGCAGTTAAGAAAGTTGCAAAAAAAACTGCAAAGAAAGCAGTTAAAAAAGTTGCAAAGAAAGCTTGTGCAAAAAAAGCTTGCAAAAAATCTAAAAAGAAATAAGTTGAGATAAAGTAAAAAAAAGACTCGGTATTTTTACCGGGTCTTTTTTTGTTTTAGAGAAAAATTTTTTCTAATAAAAAGCTCTTGATTTTTATTTTAAAAATCTGTAAAATATCTATCTGTAACATTTAAATAGAAGATGAGTAATTGATTCCGACATGGCTCAATGGTAGAGCATCCCGCTGTTAACGGGAGGGTTGTAGGTTCGAGTCCTACTGTCGGAGTTTTTTATTTTGAAAAAAATATGAAAAAGAAATATATATCAATTTTTGTTACCGTTCCTAATGTTAAAGTTGCAAACAAAATAACTGAATTTTTAGTGGAAAATAAATTGGTTGCATGTGTAAATATAATTCCTAAAATAAAATCCGTTTATTGGTGGGAAAACAAAATTTGTAAAAGTAACGAACAACTATTGATTATGAAATCAGTAAAAAATAATTTTAATAAGATAGTTAAAGAAATAAAAAAGCTACACCCTTATGAAGTTCCTGAAATTGTTTGTGTGGATATAACGGCAAATAAAGATTATTTAAATTGGATAAAAGAATATGCAAAATAAAAGAATAATATTGGCTTCAATGTCTCCGAGAAGAATAGAATTGTTAAAAAAGTGGGGACTTAAATTCGATATAATACCGAGCAGTATCAATGAAAAACATAATTTGAAAAGGCCGTCGTCTATAGTAAAATATTTATCTTATAAAAAAGCGGAAAATGTTAAATTACAAAATCCGGGCAGCATTGTTATAGGTTCGGATACAATAGTTGTTTTAAACGGTAAGATTTTAGGTAAACCGAGAAACAAAAAACATTCCGTTGAAATAATAAAAGAGTTGAACGGAAGTTTACATAAAGTTTATACCGGTGTTTCAATAATTAGTGATAAAAAAAAGATAGTTTTTTATGATGTAGCTCATGTTAGAATGAAAAATTTGCCTTACGATCAATTAAAAAAATTATTCGGTAAACATATGGATAAAGCCGGTTCTTATGCAGTGCAGGATAAAGATGATTGTTTCGTAAAAAAAATATACGGCGACTACTATACTGTAGTAGGTTTGCCGTATATGAGATTTAAGAAAGAATTAAAAAAATTCGGTATTTATCTAAAATAGAGTTTAAGCTCTGTCTTCGTTCAACAAAATTTGTATCTTCGATTTTTCTTTAACACTGTCAAACCAATCGTTTAAAATTTCATTAGCTTTAATTTGTATTAAGTCAGCTTCATTTAAACCTTCAGTTATTTCAGAGTCTGATATTTTTGCTGCTGAAGCTATAAGGACTTGTAATTTATTTGCCGCAATTTGTTTTCTTCTTAAATTTTCAAAATCTTTAGGTGACATTCTCAAATTATTCAAAAATTGATAATAATTTCTGCTGTCGAATTGTCCGTTTGCATTTAAAAAGTAAGGATAACTTTGAATATCTTGTGCAAGTTCATTATCGCTTACGGTTATTCCGTATTTTTTTGTTTGTTGCCAAATAAGTTCATCTTGAACTAACGTTCTTAATATCTGATTTTGTGTAAGTTTTACCAAATCGTCGGTAAGTTCTTGCCCGGATTGTTTTAATAAATTAAGTGCGTTATTATATAAGCTATAATAATATTTATAAGGAATTTTTGTTCCGTTAATAACTGCTACCGTATCAAAAGAGGAAGCCGAGTTTCCAAAAGTTGATACTCCGAACCCTGCTATAAAGGTTCCTCCGAAAAATCCTATTAATATTACCAATATAATAGCTACTTTATGTTTTCTAAAAAAGTTCATCATGATTGTTTAGTCCTCTTTTATATGTTTTCCTCGTTATTTTCTTCTTCTTTTTCAAGCATCAAGCTTTTACCTTTAAAAACGGCTCCTTCCGTTATGGATAAAATAGTAGTTGTTAAATCACCTGTTACTTTAGATTTCGTTAACAACTCTATGCATTCGCCTGCTGTAATATTACCTTCAACAGTTCCGTCTATAACTACATAATTTGCGTTAATATTGCCTTTTACTTGAGCTGTTTCGCCGACTATAACATTTGCGGCTTCTTTAACGTTGCCAATCAAAATGCCATCAACTCTTAAACTGTTGGAAACCGTAATGTCACCTTTAAAAGTTGTTCCGTTTCCGATTAATGTTTCTATTGTATCAAATAATTTTTTATTTTTCTTGTTACTCATAATAGTTCCTTAATCTAAATAGCTACCTAAATATTTCATTGGATTTATCGGTCTTTTATTTAGATGTAATTCATAATGTACATGAGGTCCGGTAGATCTTCCGGTGTTACCCATTTTTGCTATTTCTTGTCCCTTTGTCACAAACTCGCCTTTCTTTACTAACGATTTTGCAAGATGAGCATAAACAGTTCTGTATTTGTGTCCATGTTCTATAGCTATAACATTACCGTAACCGGACATCCATCCTGAAAAAACTACCACTCCGTCAGCAGTTGCAACTATCGGAGTATTCCTTTTGTTTGCAATATCTATAGCAGGATGAAAGAATCTTGTTCTAAATATCGGGTGAAATCTTATACCGTAAGGAGAAGATATTATTCCTTTGCAAGGCCATATTGAAGGAGTATATCTAAACATTTCTCTTTGTTTTGATATATGATTTATAACTTCGGAATAACTTTTCATTGAAGCTTTATATTCTTCAAGCAATTCAAAAGTTTGTCTTGATATTTCTTGATAATCAATACTATCTATTTTTCCGGACAATAACATAGATAAAGCACTTGATTCTATAGGTGTAGGTCCGCCGGAACCTAAACCGTTTTCTATTATTATTCTTTTAGAATCCATTGCTAAAAGTGAACGAATGTGATCATCGTTCTGCTTTACCTGTGCCAACATTTCCGTTGATTTTTTTATTTGGTCTGCGAAGAATAACATTCTTACTTTCATTATTTTGTTATCGGCTTTTACTGCCAAATAATCTATATGTTTGCCGGATATAAAACCTGCCCACAAAGTCATTCCTGTCCAACCTACAAAAACAACCAAAAGAAAAAGCACGGAAAAATTAAATTTTATAGGTTTAATTTTTCCATGGTGAATAAAGACAATAGTAACCTTTCTTCTTAGTTCTCTAAGAAGGTCTTTCAATTTTCTCATAAAGTCATAAAAGTATAACACAAAAAGATTAATATTTCAATATGTTTTTTATTTTGGTAAAATAATGATAATATTTATTTAAGATTATTTATTATGAAAATATTAATAGTAAAGCCAAGTTCTTTTGGCGATATTATTCAGGCAAACCCTATATTGCAAGCTATAAAAAGTAAATGGAAAGATAGCTTAATAGATTGGCTTGTTTTCTCACAATGGAAACAGGTCGCGGAATTATTTCCTGATATTAACAGTATAAAATGTTGGAACAGAAAAGGCGGGATAAAAGCTTTTTTTGATGTACTTAAAGAATGTAATAAAGAAAATTACGATTTGGTTATAGACTTGCAAGGCCTTTTAAGAACTGCTCTGTTTTGTAAATTATTAAAAGCTAAACAAAAAATAGGTGTAAGCGGAATGAAAGAACTCAGTTGGCTTTTTATAAAAGAACCTTACAAAAGAAACAAAAATGAAAATGCCGTAATTAGAAATCTTAATTCTTTGAGTTATATAACGAAAGAAAAATATGAACCTTGCTTTAGTATAAGTATAGATACTGTTCCGTATAATATGTTAAATAAGTATGGTATAAAAGAAAGAGATAAAATTGTTGCTTTTGTTCCTTTTTCAAGAGGAAAAACAAAAACTTGGAACAGTGACAACTATATTGTTTTGGCAGATATGATAAAATCTTTAAACAAAAATATCAAAATTATTATTTTAGGTTCTCAATCGGATTATGGTAAAATAAAGTCAAACAATATAATTGATTTGTGCGGAAAAACAAATATAAAAGAGTTGGCGGAAATACTGTCAGTATGTGAATTTGCCGTTGGAGCCGATACAGGTGCTATGCATTTGGCAAATGCAATAGGTATTAAAAATCTTTTTATTTTCGGAGGTTCCGATATAAAAGAAACTTCTCCTTTCGGTAATAACTCAAAAGTGATATCGGCAAATTTAAGTTGCAGTCCTTGCAGAGGAAAATGTAAGTTTAATAAAGAAAAATGTTTGGAACAAATAAAACCTAACGATGTTTTCGAGGGTATAAAAGAATGGATAAAATAATATTTTTTCATATGAATCAGTTGGGAGACCTGTTATTCAGTTTGCCTGTTCTAAAGGCAACAAGACAAAAATATCCCGACATAAAAATTTATTGCGTTGCAAGAAGAAATCTTGCAGACTTGTTGGAATCTGCAAAACTTGTAGATAAAATCTTTCTGAAAGTCGGTTCTCTCGGTGCGGAAATAGATTTGATTGCCGCAATAAGAAAAGAAAAAATTGATACGGCAGTATTATTTTCCGAATCTCCGGAAACATTGCTTTTGGCATATTTTTCAAAAATAAAAAACAGAGTAGGCTTTAAAACCGCAAGTCTGAATTTTTTGCTTACACAGACGGTAGAAAAAAAAGGTGTCCCTTCACTTAACA
>JAEEGH010029652.1_pt1 | contig 10682 bp, 8 predicted proteins | sample 9134181 | NCBI WGS metagenome assembly JAEEGH01 (sample SAMN16246544, study PRJNA631951) | gut metagenome | biome: gut microbiome; feature: rumen; material: DP-attached | host: Bos | place: Iran: Karaj | collected 2018-10
CGTGGTTCTTCACGGGCGCGATTATCTCATCAGGAAGGAACTGGTCCTGGCACTGCACGACCGCTCTGTAGAGCATATCAGCACTTCGGAAGTTGTCATTTCCGGAGGATTGTCAGATTACCTGCCCGATGAGGATACCTGCTTCCATGATGTATTTGAGCGTGCGGACTCCCTGATGTATGAAGAAAAGGCACTGCTTAAGGGAATGGGCGCTATCTCCCGCGAAGATGCAGAGACTGAAGCAAAGCCCATGTTCCCTATGGACGAAGATGCGGAGATCCTGCATCTAAAGCGCCATATCCTTGTTGTCGATGACGAGATCGTCAACCAGAAGATTCTCGGAAACATGCTAAGTGATGTCTATGAACTTATCTATGCCTCTGACGGCGTTGATGCTCTGGAGCAGGTCAAGAAACATAAAGATGATCTTGCCATGGTAATCCTGGATTTCAGAATGCCTAAGATGAGTGGCATGGATGTACTTAAGATAATGAAAGAAGAGGAGGAACTAAGGAGTATACCTGTCATCGTGGCTACTGCTGACAAGACCGCAGAAGTTGACTGTCTCAAGATAGGTGCCATTGACTTTATACCGAAACCGTATCCTTCTGCTGAGGTCATTCAGACCCGTGTCACAAGGTGTATCGAGCTTACTGAGAAGCGCAGCATTATTCAGTCCACAGAACGTGACAGCCTTACGAACCTGTTTAATCTGGATTACTTCCTCCGCTATGTTCGGATGTATGATCAGCACCACCATGAAATGCTGATGGATGCAATCGTTCTGGATGTCAATCACTTCCATACGATCAATGAGCGCTATGGAAAACAGTACGGTGACAGCGTACTCGCCCGAATCGGCAAGCAGATACGTCAGATCTCGCGTGAGATCGGAGGTGTGGCGTGCCGGCGCGGAGCTGACATATTCCTGATCTATTGCCCACATATGAATGATTACGAGAGCATGCTGGACAAGGTCTCTGACGGTCTTGTAGATGAAGACGTATCCAGGAATCGTGTCAGGCTGCGTATGGGCGTATATTCAATGGTTGATAAATCGCTTCAGATCGAGCGCCGGTTTGATTATGCGAAGATTGCCGCAAATACAATCAGGAGCGGTTACCGGAAAGCAATCGGTATATACGACACAAAGATGCATGAGGCTGAACTATACAGGGACCGCCTGCTGGAGGACTTTAAGCCTTCCCTGGAGGACAATCGTTTTGTAGTTTATTTTCAGCCGAAGTATGACATCCGTCCTGTTAAGCCCGTCCTTGCCAGCGCTGAAGCACTGGTGCGCTGGGACCACCCTGAAATCGGAATGATAAGTCCCAGTGTGTTCATCCCGCTGCTTGAAGAGAATGGTCTTATTCTGGATCTTGATCAGTTCGTATGGCGTGAGACTGCAGCCAGGATAAGGGACTGGAAGGACCGGTTTGGTTATTCGGTTCCTGTGTCGGTGAATGTATCCCGCATTGATATGCTGACGCCTGAACTAAAGAGCATCTTCGACGAGATCAGGGAGAAATATGAGCTTGGTCCGGAAGATCTTTTCCTGGAGATCACAGAGTCAGCCTATACCGGCGATTCCGATCAGGTCATCTCCACTGCCAAGGATCTTCGCAGTATGGGAATGGGCTTCCGCATTGAGATGGATGATTTTGGCACCGGCTATTCATCTCTTGGCATGCTGACTCACCTTCCAATCGATGCCCTGAAGCTTGATATGAGCTTTATAAGAAGCGCCTTTGGGGAGAACCGGGATGTACGTATGATCGAGCTCATCATAGACATCGCAGACTATCTGCACGTGCCTGTTGTAGCTGAGGGCGTAGAGACAAAGGAGCAGTATCTGACACTCAAGGCCATGGGCTGTGACTATGTGCAGGGGTATTATTTCTCAAAGCCGGTAACACATGATGAATTCGATCATTTCCTTATTGAGCGCGGAGAGGTCAGGGAGGAAGTGCCCCATGCCGGCACGAAGACCTATATGAGTATTTCCAAGGCGCTGACAGGTGATTTTGATACCATCTACTATGTTGATGTTGTCACTGACTTCTATCTTGAATTCTGTACGGGCAGGGACGGGAATCCTGAAATCCGCCCGGGTGGTATTGATTTCTTCGACAGCGCCAGAGAGAAACTGCTGGAGGATGTAAGCAGCGAAGACGAACAGAAACTCAGAGAAGTGACAGGGAAGGCCTATATGGTCAACCTGGCTCAGCAGAACGAGGCAGTTACAATATCTTTCCACAAGATGATGGATGGAGTACCTACGCCTTATTTGCTGCAGACAATTAAGATGAGGGAAAGTGATAACCAGCATATTGTCATTGGTGTGAAGAGAGAATAAGGGCAGCATGTACAGTGACCATTATTTCAGTCTTTTGACTTTCTGAAACCGCAAAGTAAAACGCAGATTTGACAAAAACCCGCAGTAATGCTAGTATGCTATTGGACATTTTAAATTATGCTAGATGGAAAGTGGACTTTCGCGAGTCCACTTTTTCTATGTGATGATAACAGGTCATAAGTATGTTACCCGATGCAAGCTCGCTTGCAACCGGGCAACATACTTCATGACCCGCCGAAACACGAGGAAAAAGTGGGGAAGGGGCCCCGCGGTTTCCGAGTGGTTCGTAGGATTGCGGGAGCGCTTTTTGCGGAGCAATCCGTGTTATCATCGTTACTACTAAATTCAAAAAAAGGAGTGCCTATGTCTAAAAAGAGCGACATTGAAAAGAAGGCCGAAGCCCTGCTGGAACCCATCGCAGAAAAGTGCGGCGTCAGCATCTACGATGTTGAGTATGTCAAGGAAGCAGGCGAGTGGTACCTGAGAGCCTACATTGATAAGGAAGGCGGAGTCAACATAAACGACTGTGTCGATGTAAACCACGCTTTGTCAGATGCCCTGGATGAAGACGACTTTATCGAGGAGGCCTACACCCTGGAGGTTTCAAGTCCGGGTCTGGGAAGGCAACTTAAGAAGGACAGACACCTGGCAAACAGCATTGGTCAGGATGTTGAACTTAAGCTCTTTAAGCCAAAGGACGGCACCAAGGAGTTTGCAGGTAAGCTGAAGGGCTTTGATGACCAGACAGTTACCGTAACTATAAATGATCAAGATGAGACTTTTATAAGGAAAGAAATATCAGTTATTAAGCTTGCTCTGGATTTTTGATCCGGACGGAAATGGAGACTAAGATGAGTAAAGAATTAATGGAAGCCCTGGAGCTGCTGGAGAAGGAGAAGAACATCAGCAAAGATTCACTCTTTGATGCGATCGAGAACTCTCTTATCACAGCCTGCAAGAACAACTTTGGAAAGGCTGAGAACATCAGGGTAGAGGTTGACAGGGTCAACTGTGATTTCAAGTGCTATGCTGATAAGGAAGTTGTGGAGCTTGCAGACGACGTCATGGATCCCAGCATTGAGATCTGCCTGGACGACGCCAAAAAGATAAGCAAGAAGGCAGCCATCGGCGATATCGTCAGCGTACCTCTCAACTCCAAGGAGTTCGGAAGGATAGCAACCCAGAACGCCAAGAACGTTATCCTGCAGAAGATCCGTGAGGAAGAGCGCGGCGCAATATACAATGAATATTTTGAAAAAGAGCATGACATCGTGACAGGTGTTGTTCAGAGATTTATAGGTAAGAACATCAGCATCAACCTGGGAAGAGCAGATGCCATCCTCAATGAGAATGAGCAGGTTAAGGGAGAAGTTTACAGACCTACCCAGAGACTTCGTGTTTATGTACTTGAGGTAAAGAACGGTTCCAAGGGACCAAGGATCCTCGTATCCCGCACACATCCCGATCTGGTAAAGAGACTCTTTGAGCAGGAAGTTGCTGAGATCCAGGACGGAACAGTTGAGATCAAGTCCATTGCCAGAGAGGCAGGAAGCCGTACCAAGATCGCTGTTTACTCCAAGGATCCCAATGTGGATGCTGTTGGTGCCTGCGTAGGTGTCAACGGAAACAGAGTCAACCTCATTGTTGACGAACTGGGCGGAGAGAAGATAGATGTCATTAACTGGGATGAGAACCCCGGTAACCTGATACAGAATGCTCTTTCACCTGCCAAGATCGTTGCAGTATTTGCAGATCCTGACGAGAAGAGCGCAAAAGTCGTTGTTCCCGACTATCAGCTCTCACTGGCCATCGGTAAGGAAGGCCAGAATGCAAGACTGGCAGCAAAGCTTACAGGCTTCAAGATCGACATCAAGGACGAGACCCACGCCAAGGATACTCCAGGATTCCGTATGGAAGACTATCTTGATGATGAAGATTACGATGAGTATGAGGAAGGCGAATACGAAGAGGGCGAGTATGAGGAAGGCGAGTATGAGGAAGGTGCCGAATACGATGAGACTTCTGAGTATGCAGGTGATGAGGCTTTGGAAGATGCCGAATACGCCGAAGAGGACGCTGATGCATCTGAGGATGAAGAAGTTTAAAGCCCTGTAGCGGAGAAATTATGCAAAAGAAGATACCCACAAGAAAATGTGTCGGCTGTGGTGAGATGAAGGAAAAGAGAGACATGATCAGGGTCATCAAAACTCCTGAGGGAGAGATAGCTCTGGACAAGACTCTGAGGGCCAACGGCAGAGGAGCATACATCTGCAATGATGCCGAGTGCTTTAGAAAAGCAGTTAAGAACAAGGGACTTGAGAGATCTCTGAAATCCCAGATACCACAGGACGTGCGCGAGCTGATTGAAAAGGAGCTTGGCTGATATTTTGGATTCAAAAAAGGTTTATTCCCTGCTTGGCCTTTGTATGAGGGCCGGCAAGGTCAAGAGCGGAGAGCTTGCCGCCATGGAGGCGATCCGCAAAAGAACTGCGAAACTGGTGATAGTGAGCGAGGACGCTTCCGAAAACACCACCAAGCAGTTCACTGATAAATGTAAGTATTATGATGTCCCCATAGTTTTCTTTGGAGACAAGGAAAGCCTGGGACATGCAATAGGTAAGGATGTTCGAACGAGTCTGGCAATTACTGATAAGGGTTTGTCTGATGGGCTTTTGAAGAACTTAAATGACGGAGGTAATGTGAATGGCAAAAATTAAAATATCCGAACTTGCAGGGGAGCTTGGATGCGAGGCAAAAGAGCTGCTGGCTTATCTGCAGGAGAAGGGAATAGAAGCAAAACGTTCTAACAGCTCTATCGAAGAGACAGACGCAGCACTTGCCAGAAGTCACTTTGCAAAAGCTTCTGCTCCAGATGTAAAAAAAGCGCCTGAAGTAAAGGAAGTAAAAGAGGCAGGGCAGGAGTCACAGAAACCGGTGTCTGAGGAAAGCAGACAGCCGGCATCTGAAAAGACCATGCAGCAAAGGCCGGAGAAGCCTATGCAGCCAAAGGCAGACAGACCCGGGCAGCAAAGACCTGACAGACCTGATCAGGCAAGGCGTGAGGGCCAAAGACCTGCAGACGGCAAGCTTCCTCCCAAGAAAAAGAAGACGATCATTGTTGTTACCAATAACAATAATTCCCAGAGCCAGAGGAACGACAGGAACAATGGCGGTGACAGGAATTTCGGCGGCCAGAGGAGAGACAACAGGAATCAGGGCCAGGGACAGGGACAGAGAAAGCAGTTTGCACAGTCCCAGAATGTTTATCATCCCATCAAGCCTCTTACGGCGCCATCACAGCTTGACAGCTACAACACAACTGTCAACAAATATGTAGCGCCTCCAAAGCCCAAGAAAGAAGCGCCTGCTCCCCAGCCTGCTGCTGAGCAGACAGTTGCTGCGCAGGCAGCACCCGCAGCTGCTCCTGTACAGGAAAACAAGCAGCCTGAGAGACAGGCTCAGCCGCAGCAGAACCAGGGCAACTTTGGCAGAGATAACAGAGAGGCCAGAGAAAACAGGGAAGGCCGCGACAACAGGGATAACAGAGACAACAGAGATAACAGAGAAGGCCGCGACAACAGGGATAACAGAGACAACAGAGAAAACAGGGAAGGCCGCGACAACAGAGATAACAGAAATAACAGAGACAACAGAGATAATAGAGATAACCGTGACAACAGAGGCGGTTCAAGGCCTGACAGGAACAACTTCCAGGGACAGCGCGGTGACAGAAATGCCCAGGGCGGCAACAAGTTCCAGGGCGGCAAGGACAACAAGTTTGGCGGCAAGTTTGATGGAAAGGGCGGCCGCAGCGGCGGCTTCGATGCTCCTGCTGACAAGGGTCAGTCCGGACACGACGACAGACGCAGAAACTCTCAGGAGAAGGACAAGAGGAACAAGAAGGATCTTGCTTACGAGCAGGAAGAGATTATGCCAAGGAGCAAGCGCGTCGGCAGATTCATCAAGCCCGATGTGAAGAAAGTCCAGGAGCCTGAGGAGCAGATCAAGGTTATCACCATCCCTGAGAAGGTATCCATCAAGGAGCTGGCTGAGAAGATGAAGATGCAGCCATCTGTCATCATCAAGAAGCTCTTTATGGCAGGACAGATCTCTACAGTTAACACAGAGCTTTCATATGAGGAAGCTGAGAATATAGCAATTGAGTATGACATCATCTGCGAGAAGGAGGTTCCTGTAGACATTATCGAGGAGCTTCTTAAAGAGGATGAGGATGCACCTGAGACTCTGAGGAAGAGACCTCCGGTTGTCTGCGTAATGGGTCACGTCGATCACGGTAAGACATCACTGCTTGATGCCATCCGTAAGACTTCCGTAACAGACAGAGAGGCAGGCGGTATCACACAGAGGATCGGTGCCTACACAGTATCAATCAATGATCAGAAGATCACCTTCCTTGATACACCAGGTCACGAAGCATTCACAGCGATGCGTATGCGCGGTGCCAATTCCACCGATATCGCAGTACTGGTGGTTGCTGCCGATGACGGCGTAATGCCTCAGACCATTGAAGCCATTAACCATGCAAAGGCTGCAGGCGTAGAGATCATTGTAGCGATCAATAAGATCGATAAGCCCACCGCAAATATTGAAAGAGTTAAGAGAGAACTTACCGAATATGGTCTTGTATCCGAAGAATGGGGCGGAAGCACTACCTTCGTACCCGTTTCCGCAAAGACTCATGAAGGTATCGAACAACTCCTGGAAATGATCATCCTTACCGCGGATGTACTTGAATTAAAGGCTAATCCGGATCGTCAGGCAAGAGGTATCGTTGTAGAGGCTCAGCTTGATAAGGGACGTGGTCCTGTGGCTACGGTTCTTGTTCAAAAGGGTACTCTTAAGATCGGTGACAATGTGGTTATCGGTTCTGCTATGGGTAAGGTCCGTGCTCTTATCAACGACAAGCACGAAAAAGTAAAGATGGCTACACCTTCAATGCCTGTTGAGATCCTTGGTCTCAATTCCGTTCCCGATGCAGGTGAAGTAGTGGTTGCCACCGCAAGCGATAAAGAAGCCAAGGCTATTGCCAATGCATATATTGCACAGAACAAGGAGAAACTCATTGCCGAGACTAAGGCTAAGCTTTCGCTTGACGGATTGTTCTCACAGATCCAGGCAGGTAATGTAAAAGAATTGAACGTGATCGTAAAGGCAGATGTACAGGGTTCTGTAGAAGCTCTGAAGGCAAGTTTCGAGAAGCTCTCCAACGAGGAAGTTGTGGTGAAGTGTATCCACACCGGTGTCGGAACCATCAACGAGTCCGATGTTTCCCTTGCTTCCGCATCCAATGCCATCGTCATTGGCTTCAATGTTAAGGCAGATGCACAGGCAAAGGCGCTGGCAGACCGCGAAGAAGTAGAAGTAAAGCTCTACAAGGTCATCTACCAGGCCATCGAAGATGTGGAATACGCCATGAAGGGTATGCTGGCTCCTGTTTACGAGGAGAAGGTCATCGGACATGCAGAGGTTCGTCAGATCTTCAAGGCATCCGCGATCGGCAATATTGCAGGTTCCTACGTTCTGGACGGTGTCTTCGAGCGTGGCTGCAAGGTACGTATCACCCGTGAAGGCGAGCAGATCTTTGAGGGCGACTTAAAGAGTCTGAAGCGCTTCAAGGATGATGTAAAGGAAGTAAAGGCAGGCTTCGAATGCGGTCTTGTATTCGATGGCTTTGACCAGATGCAGGAACTGGATACCATTGAGGCGTACAAGATGGTAGAGGTACCGAGAACATGAGAAAAAACAGTAACAGACTGACACGCATAAATGAAGAGGTATTACGGGTTTTAGCGGAGAAGATCCGCGGCGAAGTAAAGGATCCCAGGATCTCCCGGATGACTTCCGTTACGGAAGTCTCCGTGGCACCGGATCTTAAGACCTGTAAGGTATATATCAGTGTCCTCGGCGATGATGCCGAACTGGAAAACACACTGAAGGGATTAAAGAGCGCAGAAGGCTTCCTTCGCAGCGCCCTTGCTAAGGAGATTAATCTTCGAATCACTCCCACACTTACCTTTGTTGGAGATCAGTCGATCGCATATGGTGTCAATATGTCGAAACTGATAGATGAGGTAATGGCAAAAGATGGATCTGAAGAATGAATGTATGGGCGCTGCGTCCATTGCCGTTTCCGGGCATGTCCGTCCGGACGGTGACTGCGTCGGCGCTACCACTGCGGTATACCGGTATCTTAAAAAGGTATTTCCTGCGGCACAGGTGGACCTGTACCTGGAAAAACCGGCAGATATCTTTAACTGTCTGGAGAATGTAAAGGACGTAAAGGATATTAACGATCCGGCACTTACTTTTGATACCGAATACGATGTGTTTGTGGCACTGGATTGTTCCACCACAGACCGTCTCGGGTACGCCGCAGCCTTATTTGACAAGGCGAAAAAACGGGTGGTCATCGATCACCATATCAGCAATAACGGGTTGGGAGATGTCTGGGAGATCCGGCCGGAAGCCAGCTCTACCTGCGAGATCTTATATGATCTCATGGATCCCGCTTATCTGGATGAGGAACTGGCAAAGTCTCTTTATATCGGTATCATCCATGATTGCGGTGTATTCCATTATTCCAACACCGGAAGTCATACGCTGGAAGTGGCAGCGAAGCTGATCGCTTACGGATTTGACTTTGCAACGCTGATCGATGAGACCTTCTATGAGAAAAGTTATCTGCAGAACCAGATCATGGGCAGGGCTTTACTGGAAAGCATCCTGTTTATGGACGGACACTGCATTGTCAGCAGCGTAGATCGTAAGACCATGGAGTTCTACGGGGCAACCCCCAAGGACTTAGACGGTATTGTCAGTCAGCTGCGGATCACCAAGGGCGTAGATGTGGCGATCTTCATGTATGAGACGGCAACTCAGGAATATAAGGTAAGCATGCGCTCCTCCGATGCGGTGGATGTGGCTGTGATCGCTACCTTCTTCGGGGGCGGCGGCCATAAGAAAGCTGCCGGTTGCACCATGAACGGAAGCTTCCATGATGTGGTCAACAACCTTTCCGCCCATATCGCCAGACAGCTTGGAATGGAATAAACCATGTTAAATGGACTGATCAACATAAAAAAAGAACCGGACTATACCTCCAATGATGTAGTTGCAAAACTGCGGGGGATCGTACGGCAACGGAAAATTGGACACACCGGCACACTGGATCCCCAGGCGACCGGTGTTTTGCCTGTCTGCCTGGGAAATGCCACCAAACTTTGTGAGTTTATGACGGAAAAGGACAAGGAGTATGTGGCAACCCTGCGTCTGGGCCTTACCTCCGACACCCAGGATATCTGGGGAGAGGTGACAGAGCATCCTTCGGATAAGGTTTCTGCTCAGCAGCTTAGGGATGCGTTTGGGCAGGTGCAGGAAAAAGGAGAGCAGGTGCCCCCTATGTATTCCGCCATATCCATTGGCGGTAAGCGCCTTTATGAACTGGCCAGAGAAGGCAAGGTTGTGGAACGCCCTGCCAGAAAAGTGCGCATCGATGCCATCGAGATTTTATCCTATGATTATCCCGATGCCACCATCCGGGTATCCTGCGGCAAAGGAACCTACATCCGGACCATCTGTGCCGATGCGGGAGAACTCCTTGGGTGCGGCGCGGTCATGACGTCCCTTATCCGGACCAAAGTGGGAATCTTTCCCCTGGAGGAAGCTTATACCTTATCCCAGATCGAAAACCTGCGGGATGAGGGGCACCTTGATGAGATCCTGATCCCGACGGACCGGATCCTCATGCAGTATCCGGCCCTGCATGTTTGTAAGCAGGCAGAGAAATATCTCTTTAACGGCAATCCCTTAACAAAAGACAGTTTTGCTGAGAAAGACGCCATTAGTAACGGCTGTTATAGAATCTATGACAGCGAAGATACCTTCCTTGCCCTGTATAAGGAGGGAAGAGAAGACGGCAGATTATATCCGGAGCAGATGTTTTTGCCGGATCGATAAAGGAAGATCCATGGAGATCATAAAAGGAACTACTTTGTTTCAATTGCATAAACCCTCTGCGGTAGCCATCGGGAAATTCGACGGGATCCATCAGGGACATATGGAGCTTCTGGATCAGATCCTTGCGCAGAAGGAAAAGGGTCTGCAGGCGGTGGTATTTACCTTTGATCCCCTGCCGGACATTTTCTTCGGAGGACGGGAATGTTTACTGCTTTCCACCAATTCCGAAAAAGAACAGATGCTGGCGGAATTGGGTGTGGACGTTCTGATCGAATATCCGCTGACGAAGGAGAGCGCATCCATCCCGCCGGAAGAATTTGTTTCCAGGATCCTGGTATCCCAGATGCAG
>JAEEGH010029654.1_pt1 | contig 10682 bp, 9 predicted proteins | sample 9134181 | NCBI WGS metagenome assembly JAEEGH01 (sample SAMN16246544, study PRJNA631951) | gut metagenome | biome: gut microbiome; feature: rumen; material: DP-attached | host: Bos | place: Iran: Karaj | collected 2018-10
CCAAGGCAAATTCAAAAGATACGGAATCGTTCCATAACTGGAGCACAAACTCACGTTGGATGGTGCTTAGTTCACGTCGTGACGATGGCCTCTTCACGCGCCCTTATTTCTGTCATGTTGATGCAAAGGGCAATGTAAGCAAGGCGTTTATGCTGCCACAGCAAAATCCGCGCCGTTTCTATCGTGAGCGTTTCCTGTCATTCAATGTGCCTGATTTCATCATTGCTCCAGCAGATTTCGACGGTCATGAAGCCAGTCAAATCATAAACGATGAGTCTCGCCAGAAAATTGGTGTACGTAGTAAGTAAATATAGGTTATAAGGTTTTAGGTTCTAAGGTCATGACGCGAACGACCTCATAACCTTCTAACCTCATAACCTTCCAACCTCCTAACCCAATAAAAAAATGAATACCCTCAAATCCCTTATTTCATTCCTTGCCATTTGCCTTATGATGGCAAGCTGTAAGAGTACTACAATTGATACAAAACCAATGGCTGGTACATTGGATGCGCCTTTGCTGACTGATTCCATCCCTGCCGATGTTCAGAAAGCAATGGATAAGGCGTTAAAGCTTCATAATCATGAAGTTATGAGCGATACTGCTTCAAATGTCGCTGTATTCTCTATCGACGAGATTGACCAGACACCATCCGAGGGTTTCGGCTTCGTTGTGACAAAAGGTGCTGTATCAACCAATTTCCTCAACATTATCAACAGTCGCCAGCCACAGGCAAAGTATAATGCCAAGACAGGTGACCTCTGGCTGACAAGCTGTGCTATGTCAGGTACTGGTGTCAATGTTGAAAAGCTCTATCAAATCCGTTTTCAAGAGGATGGCAAGGCTTATATCAAAAATGAGATTAATCCCTATGCTGTGCAACAGGAACTGCTCCAGCGCATAAGATATACTATTGATGGTGAGAATGTGACTATTTATGATAAAGACAAAGTGTTGAAGACAGTCACTAACACTATTACTGATATGGGCGGATTCGATGATGAGAGCCCTATGTGGATAGGTGAACAGATTTCCTATGATCTTAGCGGCGACGAGCCTAAACTTGTCTTCGTTCCTGGCGTTAAGTTCACCACCGGACTTGCGCTTCTTTATGACGATATGCCCGATTTCTCAGCACCGATTACCATAGACGAAAACGGTAATCTCACCATCCATGAGATTACCGTAATTGATAGTAAAACCGAATAATTTCTTTCAGAAAAACTACATCGCGGGCTTGATATTCAGATTCACGCCAAGCGACTGCTCACTATCTATAATCGTCCAACTACCAGTTGGATAGATATGCTCTACACGTTTCTGATAGCCACGATCTATCAGTTCGTTCACCACAGCATCACGACGGTCGCCAACGGCAAAGCCAAGATGATGCACACCATAGCCGTGCTCTTTTATGAACTCGTTATAGGTGCTCGGATTATCGTCTAAAATCTGGTGCAACTCAATGATGAATCCCTGCGGAGCCATGATAGACGCAAGTTTCAACCCATATTTATAGTTCTTGCCATAGTACATCAGGTTCGGGTCAGTAGTATCAACTGTCTGATGCACCCTTATCTCAGGCACAGGAACGTTAAGAATCTGTGCCCATTCGCGGGCAGCAACTTCTATATCCTCCACTATAATGGCTATCTGAATGAACTTCTTCAGTTCCAACGGATTAGCCATCACCCCACGGTCAGGTTTCAGCTCCAGTTTATGGTTCTGTGCTGCCCAAAGGTCAGGATTCGTAATTTGCAGCGAGTCCTTAACCGCCTCTGCCGTCTCCTTTGTCTGTGGAGCGTTTGATGTGCATGACGCCATCATCATAATAGCCGTCACACCATAAAGTAAAATCTTCTTTTTCATGTCTTATTCATTTAGTCATTATTCTTTACTCTTTACTCTAACCTCTCCCCTCTAACCTCTACTTCCCCCTACGCAGGGGGACAAAGGGGGGCTTCCTTACGCTTTCGCTTGCGGCGAATCAGGATCAATCATCATCAGTTCCACTTTGTTTCCGTCAGGGTCATGAATCCAAGCCTGCCAGTTCTTGTCCGATGAAGTCTTCGGCTCTTGGTCAATCTCTACACCAATGCCACGCAGACGCTCCACATCAGCTAACAAATCGTCGGTTTCAAGACACAGATGCTGGAAACCGCGTGAGTTCCACCCAGTATTCGGATTCTCGCCCTCGCCGTTAGGTATCAGTTCCAAATACACCCCGTCAGCCATCCTCACATAGTGCAGCCAAGGCTTGCCCTCGTCATCATTCTGAATGCCTACGAGCTTCATTCCCAGTTTGTTACAATAGAAATCGAGCGAAGCCTCAATATCCTTGCATACAAAGCACGCATGACCAATTCCCACATACCCCTCATGGCCGAATTTGTAAGGCGCCTCGTTACTCTGCATCTGCACCGATTCAGGCGTATATTCCTGTAATTCAATGCCGTTTCCGTCAGGATCGTAGAGCCAAAGGTTCTTGCATCCGCTCTTCTCAATCTCAGGCTCAGGAGAGTCAATGTAACCCTTTTCGTAAATCTCCTGCAACGTCTTACGGATGTCGCCAACCGTAACGCAGAGGTGGTTATACCCCGTCTTCTTGAAGTCGAAAGCATAGTCACGGTCATTCTTTCCGTCGTAGAAAAGCTCAAGGAAATGTCCCTTGCAAATCTTCAGATACACAATCCACGGATCGCCATTCTCCTTATGCAGCTCGAACACTTTCTTCCAACCGAAAACGTTGTCAAAATACGCTACTGTCTTGTCCATATCCAACGGATTCAAGGCAATATGAGCAATGTCTTTAATCATAAATTAAATTGTTTATGTCAGTTATAATATATCTACCTTAACACTTTTGATATTCATTCAAACGATTCTCCTGTAATCAGTTGCAAATATACGAAAAATAAATTCAATAACCAATCATCTTTGCAATTTTTTCCGAAAAATTCACATCAGGCTTGAAAAACAAACGAAAAGGGCTGCCTCGCAATATTGAGACAGCCCCATGCTTATGCTATTTGTCCTTTAATCAGTTCTTTATGACGCGAATCATATCGAAGAAATGTGAACCGTCAACCTCGGCACCCTTTGTGACCTCGCCTGTGAGGGCGTCGTAGATGTAGATCTGTGAGTTTGTCTCGTCCTTGGCGTTGATACCGAAATAAACCTTTCCGTTGACTACTACTGAGCGCTGAGAGAATCGGCCGCCGCTGTATGGAAGCTGCTTGCCATTGTAGGTGAGGCGAGTGCTTGTGCAGTTCTTCAGGTCGATTACTGAATAGTAATGAGAGTAGCTGTCGATTGCTGTTCCCTCAGAGTCGGTACGGCTATATGCGAATGCCTTGCCGTTGCCGATATACTGCACGGTGAGAAGCTTGCCGTCGGTGTTGGTGAAACCGTTGTATGTTGGGTCGAAGTTCAACTCACCAGGCTTGATGCGATAGAGACGGCCCTGCTCAACTTCACCAACTGTCTGGAATGCAGCGAAATAGAGGGTGCCTGCCTTATCGAACATGGTGAAGTTCTGCATCAGCTCGCCGTATGCGCTGCCAGCCTCCTCAGCCTCCTCAAAGCTGAGGTTATTAGCCTCTACGGTCATGTCAGCTGCATTGATTGCCACGAGGTGGAACTTCTTCGCACTTGTTGACTTCTTGCCCACAACTGTCTTGCTGTGATATGTGTAGAACAGCTTGTTGTCAGCTGCACGATATGCAAGGAGTCCTGATGTGGTGATGGTGCTGAAACTCTCGTCGATAGGAAGGTCAAGAGAACCCTCGGCAAGGATAGTCATATCGTCGGTATTGAGCTTTGTCCAAATCACCTTCTTGTTGTCGCCGTCAGATGACATAAGGATAAGCGTATTGTCGTTGAGCCATGCGTGAGCATAGTTACGTGGCTTGAATGTGTTCTCAACGAAAGGCTGCTCCTGAACCACCTTAACCGCGTTGTCCTTAATCTGATACTTGGTATAGCGGTCGGCGCTTGATGGAATCTGATAGTAGTAACCGTCCTTTGATATTGACTCCATGGTGTATTCGCCAAGCTCTGTGCCAATGCCTGTAATGGTGATAACGCCCTTACTTGCATCCAAGCCATCGATACTGCGCACCAATGTGGTGTTCTTCGAACTCATACCGCCATGCTTGCCCACGGTGAGGTAGAGGTCATAGTGATACTTTGACTCGTCAATAGGGTTTACAATCTCCTGAGCCTCCTTGAACACTACGCGGTCAACCTCGTCCTGAGTGTATTCCTTTACCAATGTCTCGCCCTTGAAGAGCTGTACTGTCTGTGCGCTGATGCTTGCACTTGCCAAAAGTGCTGCTATTGAAAATAATATCTTTTTCATTCTTGTTGTCTAATTAAATGTGATACTTACATGATGATGAGAAAATCGTACTTGTCATCACCTACTTGATTAACTTTCCGCTGACGTCATACTGATGCCCGTCGCGAACGATAATGAGCTTTCCGCCAGAGATATACTTACCCACGCGGCGAACCTTGTCGCTCTTGGCATCCTGTGGAGTGGCAACCTCGATTTCCTCTATTGCCGTAGTCTCCTTATACACGCCATAGGTTATCTCCAACTGCGCCTCGCCTTCGAGCGGAAGCGTAAGCTCAGGGGTTGACTTGCCCTGAAGCGTAAGTACCGCAGCCCCGTTGTCGTATGTCACCTGTGGCATACTTTCGAGCTGGTAGCAGGTAGATGCACCGTCCACCCACACCAGTATGGCGTTAGCGGCCGTTTCGTCTGCCTTTGCCATGACCACGCATAGCATAGCCATGACCGAGAGTAATAGTTTCTTCATAAGCTTTTTGTAGTTAGAATTATGATTTTTATTGTAAGAATAATCTGAACTTTGCATACACATACCTGCCAGGCTTCTGAAGCTTGTAGTTGTCGTATGCCAGATGGTCTGTTAGGTTGTTGCACCCGAGCGTGATGTTATAGCGCCCGTCCTTGAAGGAATATGTCGCCGTTGCGTCAAAGATGTTCTGACGCGGTATTCGCGCCTTTGTCTCTGCATAGCCGTAAGCCTCCCACGTGAGGAAGTACCAATGCACCCATTGATAGCCCATAGCCAGCGTCAGACGGTCTGTCTTCGAGAGGATGTTATGAAACTCGTAGTCGAGGTTCAGGTTGGCATAGAGCCACGGACGGTTAGGCACTCTATTGTCGTAGGTGGCAGATGGCTTGCCGTCCGATTTCAGTTGCATACGGTCACGCGCATCCTGCCAGCTTATGTTTCCCGTCACGTGCATCCGCCTGTTCCAGATGTATCGCAACTCGGTCTCGAAACCCTTCACGTATATGGCGGCAAGATTGCCATACTGTATCATCCCCTCCTTTTCCGAAATGGTAGGTTGGATATAGTTGTCCACATCACGAATGAAACCGTTCACGTCATATTCAAGCCTATGCTCCGTGCCAAGTCCTATGGTGCCATAGATACCCGCATTCCAGTTGTTGCTCTCCTCTGGTCGGAGTGCGAGGTTAGGGTAGATGGTTGAGGCATTACCGAGCAACTCACGCGACAGAGGCAGTCTGACACTACGCTCGTATGACATCTTAACGCCCAGCGCCCTCCATATCTCGAAACTCACCGCGGCACCTGCACCCAGATAGCTGTTGGTGTTGCTGCCCATCACATCCCTCGAATTGGTGACAGAGGGTATATAGGTCTGCTCCACGCTCAGGTGGTTCACGTAGTCCTTAACGAAGAACGTGTTCTTCATCCTGTCATCCACGAGCAACTGATTATATGTAAGGGCGAGGATATGCTTTGCCAGAACATCGTTCGAGGGTATGAACACCTCCGACACGTCATCCCACTGGTCGTTGCCTATGCGGTTCATCGAGTAGTTGAAATCCAACTGATGATGGTCGTTGAACGTGTAGCCGAGATTCAGCAGAACGTTTGTCAGCGGACGGCCATAGTGCCTCCGTGAACGCTCGCGAGAGGTTATCTCATTACGCGACGACTTTATATAGTTGCCGTTCCAGTCGTATTTCCTAAAGCACGTATCTGTGGTTATCGAGTTGTCCCATGTGTGCGAAGCCGACAGCTTCACGTCGAGCTTTGGCAAGATGAAATTGCGCTTGGCGTACCTCATGGCCACGTTCCAAGCCTTACTCTCACGCTCCGCCATACCATACACGCGGCTCTGCGTGGCTCCCGTTTGCAACTCCTTCTGCATCTGCGAATAAGAGGTTGTGACAAAGGCGGCATCTGCCCACGGCACGTTCATAAATCCTGCCTCCACCTGCCCGAGAAACGAGGTATAGCCGTCATGGAAACGCTTTCGTTCAGTAGGTACGTACTTGCGCTGCGACTCATCCCATACCTCCACTTCCTTCATCGTGTAGTTGTTCTTCGAATGGTTGTACGCAACGACTGGTCGGAATATCAGTTTCGTCTTCGGAAACACATACTGCCCATTGACATTCAGCTGATGCGTACCGAATGAGCCGATGCTGTAAGACGCATCGAGGTAGGGGCTCTGCTCTTTGCGGGTAACTATGTTCACAGCACCACCAAGGGCATCAATTCCGAACGATGACGGCACCACACCCTTGTATATCTCAACGCGCTGAATAAGGTTTATCGGAATATCAGAAAACTTCATTCCCGCACCCTTTGTCTCAAGCGGCACACCGTCTATGAAATAGCGTATTGAGTTACCCGAAAGTCCGTTCACGCTAAGGTCGAATTCCGAGCCCATACCGCCCTGAGTGCGCACCTTGACACCAGCCGTACGATTGATGATGTCCGTGATATCGTTGATTGAGTTCGCCTTATCGCCCACGTTGATGGCATTCACGCTGAAAGCCCCCTCACGAAGCCTCTGAGTGCGGTCCTTACCCACGATATTCACATCCTCAAGCTCCTTCTGCTTGTATATCTCCGTCTGCTTCTCCTTCTGTTTCCTTGCCACGACAGAGTCAGGCTGCAGAGTAGTTCCGCAGCAAAGCGATGGCATGAAAAATGAAACAAGAGAGATGAAAATGATACGGTGCATAACCCAACGCTTAGTGTAATTTCTGTTCATTGCTCTGCAAAACGGCAAGTGTAATGAACCGTAAAAAGTCTTGCGCTGAAAGCACCACACAAACCCAGCGTATGCTTATCGCAGCATACACTCTTCTGGCACTCGGCCGAGATCTCCGCCCTGTTCCTGGGACGCACAACCTCCACAAGACTTCTACGGCAGGTCTTCTGACTCTCCCCAGACTTAGGAGCCTTCCCGTCTTTTCTCTTTGGTTAGGGTTTAGCGGTTAGTGTCGGTTGTTGGTGGGGTAGGTGATAGGTGTTGGGTGTTGGTGGTTTGTTCTCTAACCTCATGACTCTAACCCCTAACCTCTCCACTCTAACCTCTAACCTTTTTCCTCTAACCTTCTCCCCCCTAACCTCTAACCTCTCCCCCTATGCAGGGGGATTAAGGGGGTCTGTGGGGTCTTTAACAGTGGCATCCTTCCCAGTCTTTTATCTTCCATAAGGAAGACGTGGGGATTACAGCTGCAGGTACAGTCCCGAACTTACATCGGAGTTCCCTTGCATCACGTCCCGACACCCGCCAAAGTCATAAGTGCGAAATGCCGAAACAGATTACCGTCAAGCGATTGCAAAGTTAACTATATTTTTCCAAATATCAGCACAGATTAATGGATTATTTTCAAAAAACACCCTCAATAGCCGTCATTACAATCGCATTTCCTGTCAGAAACATTCGTGCCACCCAAGCAAAGGCTGTTAAAAACGGGGAATAAGGAACCATTTCGATAAGCCAAAAGAGCAATGGCAAGCTTGCTTGATTATTGCCTTGGCGAGAAATGGTCGAATAAAATTCAAAAATAAAAGCCGTAAAAGTTGCGGATTAGGTAAGAATTTAGTAATTTTGCGACGGAATTTGCGCCCTTGATACCGCAAAGCATCATCGGCAACATTCATTTTTATTAAAAGGTATGGATAAAATATACTATAAGAAAGCAGCCTTGTTACAGGGACAGGATGCAAGAGACATCGTAATCGGTATTGCTGATTGCAATACTTCTGTAAGGCATTATGATGACGATCAGGGATGGGTCAACACGATGAAAGCCATCGAGTATGGCATTACAGAAGACCACCTCACATTCTACGAAGAAGACATAGAATTCGAGTGGATGGAAGAAGAGACCGATGACATCGACTTCATCTCCGAGCAGGAGTTCAAGGAAACCCTTCTCGCAATGAAGGAATACGTATCAGCCAGCAGAGCAGCCTACGACAAATACATCAGCGTCGTAACTCTCTAAAGCGCGTTTTATATCACAAACGTTATCTGTATTCCAAGCGTTATTCGTCTCGCAAGCGCTTTTATTAAACATTGCAAGCGTAAGTTCGTCTCGCAAGTCTTTATTTATATCGCAAGTGTTTATTTGTTTTATATTTGGTTAAGAATTACGTCTAAACCGTAAAGCCCCATCTCTCAACGAGATGAGGCTTTTTTATTTTCAATTCATTTCACCCTCGAGGGCTGAAGGCCCGCCACCTAATAGGGCAGTCCGTAAGGGCTGTTATACTAAGCGTTTATACAAATTAGAGCGCCGTAGGTGCGATACCTATTATAAGTGCTGCACCTACGGCGCTCAATTAATCATATCTGTCTGTTTTAACGGCGCTTACGCACCGCCCTTTTAGATGTCGCACCTTCGGTGCTCGCAGCTCTGTGTCTCTGTGCCTCTGTGTGTAAACGCAAAGTCGCTAAGTCGCAAAGTTTTTCTTTTTTCTGAACACAGATCCCACAGATCAGAGAGATTTTTCGCTTACGCTCGTAATTAATATCTCTACAATCCCGAATATCTGTGGTTGTTTTTTTTCAGAATGCAGAGACGCGAAGGCGCAGAGATTTTATTTTTAACCACAGATACAACAGATTAAAGGGATAATCTCGCTTACGCTCGTGATAAATATCCCTATGATCCCGAATATCTGTGGTTGAAAGTAATAAAATTAATGCGAAATTAACGTGAAATTCGTGGTTATTAATGTTTCCTCACGGAGTGAGACATATAATATCGCATTAATAACACATTAATACCGCATTAATTTCAAGCACCGCAAGGTGCGCATTCCGTTATTTTCGTGTCTTCTGTGTTCAAATTATAATTATTCTCCGTGTCTCTGTGTCTTAGCGTTTGAAATAATTTTTACTTGCTGTTAGCTTGGTGAGCCTAAGCGAACAATTATCAATTTTCACTTGCTTTAGCTTGATGAGCCTAAGCGAAGAACTTGCATAGCTTGGTGAGCTATGCGAATAATTATCAATTTTCAATTATCAATTTTCAATTCAAATATGGGGTGTCTGTAAAAAATATGTGTATTATGTGTACTATATGTACCCAAAAAGGCTCTCGCTATCATAGCGAAAGCCTCTCTGTCTATACATTCACAATTATCACTTTCACACCCTCTTCGCTTTTTATCGCCTTGTAAATCAAGTCGTTTATCTTATTGAATGAATCTCGCGAAGAGACAAGACGAGGCATCACAATTCCGTTACTGCCTCTCGGATTCACACCCACCAGAATACACCCCTGTGTGTCCTTCGGATTATTGCCTGTGTGGATCATTATCCCCTTGAAATTCGGAACGTCTTCAAGGTATGGCATGTTCTGATTGAATTTCATACTCATCCTGTATCTAACGTCGTACTCCCCGCAAGGAATCGCGGTCTTGCCTTTCACCTTTTTCACTTTCTGCAAATCGCGAAACGTAGGCTCTAACGTGTCGCATACATACACACATTGCAAGGGATTATCCTCGTAGCATACCTCCAAATATTCTCCCGTGTTTTTGCTTTTCAACTGATTTTTTCAGTTTCAAATTTCTTGCGAGAGCCTTTTCGGTACAATGGTACAATAGTACAATAATTATTAGAGACACCCCATAGGTACACATAGTACACATATTCCACATTTTCTACATACACACCCTCTAACACACGCTCTTCTCCCCAATAATAATATATATTATTTTATAATATATATTATTATTGAAGTAAAAGTGAGGGGGAAGGGGATATAGGGTGTCTGTAAAATATATGTGGAATATGTGTACTATGTGTACTTTTACTTGATTTTTTAATGCAACACATTGAAAATGTGTAAGTTATATAGTTTTAATACTTTTTAATGAAAGAAATCCGAAAATGCCCTCAAGACTCTCGGGGAATGTAAGTAATTTTGCAAATGGAAAACGGAAAGACCCACCCCAACCCTCCCCAAGGGAGGGAGTTGGTAGATAGGAAGCTAAACCGTTACAGGTTCGCTACAAGTCCGTTTCAAGTCCGTTCCCTATAAGTTGCAAAAATGGTACTGCAGGCTGTTGAGCAATCGAATGGGAATACTATTACTAACAAATTTCATTATTAACAATTTTCTAACAAATTCATTAACTAATTACTAACTACCCACACGCTCCCCTTCAGCGTTCAAAGGTAACTTCCTCCTTGCCCCGGGCGGGGAAAGGATGTCCGAAGGACAAGAAAGGGGCTGTGGCTTAAGACTTTTTTTATGGGAAAACTAACAGGTATTATCAGTAAGATTTCAGGCTCAGCAGGAAATGTTACATTCAAGCTGCGTAGTGGCGAAACAATCGTTTCAGAGAAGGTGACTCAGGTTCGCA
>JAEEGH010029658.1_pt1 | contig 10681 bp, 9 predicted proteins | sample 9134181 | NCBI WGS metagenome assembly JAEEGH01 (sample SAMN16246544, study PRJNA631951) | gut metagenome | biome: gut microbiome; feature: rumen; material: DP-attached | host: Bos | place: Iran: Karaj | collected 2018-10
CTAATAAGTTAAGAATAATGCCGAGAATTGTCTCGGCTTTTCTTATATAATTAAGATATGAAAAAGGTCATCGCTTCATTAATCGTCACCGCTTTAAGCACCATCGCGCTTGTTGCTGCTGTGGCGTATTTTGTCTATCAAGGCATCTATGTCGAAATAAATAAGGCGCATACTTCATTCCCTAGTTGGGCTTTCTTTATTCCCGCTGGATTATTTGGCATTGTCTTAGCGCCTTTCATCGTCTGTTTAATCAACCACTTCAAATCATTGAAGATTATTAAAGCAAATAATAACGTTGTTAATAGAACCGCTATTAGTCCAATCATAGTTGGCTATCTCTTAGTGTGTGCTTCTATCATCACAGTCGTTGTCTATTTGATATTCGATGGCATTTTCACACAAAGAATGTCAACATACGAAGCGCCATTGTCTCTCTTGACGGTCTTAGTTATTGCTCACCTCTTATATGTCGTCCCAATTGTGATGATGATAATCTTAATACATGAAAAAAAGAAGGCATAGCCTTCTTATTTTTTTATAGGAGCTCTTCCGCACCAACTTCTGGAGTAATGATTTTTACTTCGATATTATCAAGCGCTTCTTTGATTAAAGACTCATAGTCGAACTTCTTTTCGAATTCTTCTACTTCATCTAAATGAGGAGCGGTCTTAGGAGCTTTTGGTGTAAAGATCGTGCAGCAATCTTCATATGGTCTAATGGAGATATCATAAGTTCCAATCTTCTTACTGAGCTTAATGATTTCTGTTTTATCTGATGTCGCTAACGGTCGGATGATTGGAGTGTTAGTCACTTCATTAATAACATGCATCGATTGAAGTGTTTGGCTAGCTACTTGACCAATGGATTCGCCACTACTAATGACTGGGCATTTTCTTCTTTTGGCCAAGGCATCAGCGAGTCTAAACATCATTCTTCTCATGAGGGTGATGCAATAACTTTCAGGTGCGTTATCATAGATCGCTTCTTGAATCTTAGTGAATGGCACAATATGGAGTCTAATTCTATTTTGGTAATGGTTTAAGACTTTTAATAAGTCTTCAAGTTTATAAATCACACCTTGTTGGGTATATGGAGGAGAAGCAAAATGAATGCATTCAATAGAGACACCGCGCTTCATCATAAGATAAGCAGCGACTGGAGAATCAATACCACCAGAGAGCATATGCATGGTCTTACCACCTACGCCTAAAGGATATCCGCCTGCGCCTAATACGGTTTTAGTAAAGATATAAGCGGCTTCATTTCTCACTTCGATTTGAAGGAGGATATCCGGATTATGAACATCCACTTTGAAACGGTCGTTGGAATTCTTTAAGATATAGCCCGCGACAATACGAGTGATTTCATCAGAAATGAGAGGAAATGATTTATCGCCTCTTTTGACTTTAACTTTAAAGGTTTTGCCTTCTTCTTCGCTGATGAGCGCTAGAGCGCTTTTCTTCATTTCTTCGATGTCTTTAGGGCAGCGATACACTAAAGATAAAGCGTAGATACCAGAGACGTCTTGAAGGCGTTCTAAAACTGGTTCATAAGGAGAATTATTTAAACCTACATAAATATGGTCATATCTAGTTTCAAAAGAAAGATTATCAAAATCTTTTAAAGCATTATGAATGTTGACCGCGAGGGTTCTGATAAACTCTTTTTTATTTTTGCCCTTGGTGTTTAGTTCACCAAAACGGACCATGATGTGATCATAATTAATCATTACTGTTTGATCTCCTTAACGATTTGTTTTAAGGCTCTAATTAAAGCGTTAACATCATCGACAGTGTTATCGTATGAGAAAGAGACTCTAATCGTATTATGAGCGAGTTTCATATCTTGATTCATCGCATAAACGACATAACTATAGTCTTCGTTTTTAGAGTGGCACGCAGATAAAGAAGAAACCATAATTCCTTTATTAGATAAGGCTTCAACAATGACACTTGCTTTACTCTTTAAGACTGAGAAATTAACGATATATGGATTATCTTTAGAGAAGGAATTGAGACTATATAAATCAGGATTATCTTTTAGATAACTTACTAGGTAATCTCTTAAGTTTGAGACTTTTTGATAGTTTTCTTTTTGTTTATTAATGGCTAAACGAAGGGCCTTCGCTAACGAAGCAGAGAGCGCTAATGTATTAGTGCCACTTCTGAGATTATTTTCTTGCCCGCCTCCACTATTTTGCGCCTCTAAAATAATCTTCTTATCCTTGATGAGAGCGCCGCTCCCTAATAGGCCATGAATCTTATGTCCAGCAAAGGAAAACATATCGATATTTTCTAACGATATATCAACCTTACCAATGGCTTGAGTCATATCAACATGGAAGGCAATTTTTGGATAAGTTTTTAAGAGCTCACCAATCTCTTTAATTGGGTTAATGGCGCCTGTCTCATTGTTAACAGACATGATGGACACTAGGATAGTATCTTCTTTGAGCGCTTCTTTTAAGGAATTAACCTCCACGACGCCACTTTTATTGACTGGAAGGATAGTTACTTCAAAACCATAGTTTTCAAGTTGCTTGAAGGTGTTTAAAACAGATGGGTGTTCTATCGCACTGGTGATGATACGATTGCCTCTATTTTTATTAGCAAAAGCATAGCCTTTAATAGCAAGGTTATTAGCTTCAGTAGCGCCACTAGTAAAAATGACTTCGTGATGAGAGAGATTAAATAACTTTAAAATCTGCTCACGAGATTTCTCTAGTAAGCGGTTGCTCTCTTGACCTAAACGATGGATGCTACTCGGATTAGCAAAGTATCTTTGTGTAATTTGATTAAATGACTCTAAGACCTCAGGATCAACTTTACTAGTGGAAGCATTATCTAAATAGATAATATTATCCATTAGGATTACCTGATTCCTCGACGTGCATGCGTTTGAATATCGCGTTAGCGTCGTGATAGACTTTGACAAATTCCCCGTGGTAGAACGAGTCTTCTAACAAGCATAGTTGTTGATGGACATCGTCTTGATGGTTTCTGTCTCTATTAGCGTACACGACTGCGCTTTCAGCGAGTTGCATTTCTCTGTATTTATTTTCAATTTCATCGAATAAAGCGTTCGCATTGTTCTTTAAGATATCGACCTTTTCATTGATGAGATCGACAGCGATTGGTTGCACTTTCACCGTTCTATCAATTTCATTTAATAAGTCATAGCAATCTTCAATACGGACTTGATATGGTTCAGTGAATAATGGGAGAGCCATTTCTCTAAGGACTGACTCAACTTGTTTTAAACGATAATAATAAACGAACACTAAAGTATAGGCTTCTTCAGAGGAGCCTTTTAAGAATTCAACATAGGACTTAAATTCTTCGATACCTTCTTTAGCTTTAGCGTATTGATCTGATAATTCATCTAACTTATTCTTCAAAGAAGAGAAAGGTTGTTTTAAGGAAGAATGGACATAATTATCTAAAGATTGCTTGATAGTACCAAGCATATTCATAGTTTGTTTTAATTCTTCCATCTTCTCTTTTTTATCTTCTGGGACGACATATGTCTTGTAGACATCTGGAAGTAAGGAACAAATCTTTAAGAAGACTTTTTCAAGTTCAATAACAGAGTTATAAATTCTTTGATTGTTATCTTCAAAATACTTCTTGTCCGCTTGTTCGTGATTGAGTTGATCTTGTACTTCTTCGATTTCGCTTTGCAAGGCGTCTAAAGACTCCATAATGTTAGCGAGTTCTAATTTGATTAATCTCTTGCGAATGATTTCTAAATCGCTCTTCCATTCGCCCATTCTAACGGAGAAGGCTAAGTTATAAAGAGGCAAACCTAAAGATTCGACTTCTTCATAGTTCTTCTTTAAGTTAGCAATCTTTTCTGGAATGACATTAGTCACTAAGATGCAGAGGTTTGGAAGTTGGCTTAAAGCGGACTCTAAAGCATTCACTACTTTACCAATAGTTGGAATAAGGGATTGTGCTTCATCATATTCCGCACTTTCGATATGGGTTTCAAAGTCGACGAACATTTGATCTAACTTATCAAAGACTTGGTTGATGGATGAACTCACTAAATCTAAGTCATTGGAGTTAGCGTAGAACGTTTGTTTGACTCTGCGGTAATCTTCTTTGAGTTTTAAGATTTGTTGACGAGAATCTTCTTCTGGCTTAATCAAGTTATATAAGTCATTGTCAATAGCGTTCACTTTGTCTTCTAAGACTTTGACCGCTTTTTTAGTGTCACTAATAACGGATTTGATGTTCTTATATTGCTTATTGTTCATCAAAGCGTTAAGTTGACGAATCATGGATTCGGCGAACCTGTCGTCATTTTCATAGATTTCTTTGAAACGACGAGAGAATTGTTCGTGTTTATCAACATATAAAAGATTGGTTCTAGAAATGATTTCTAAACGATGGATATATTGGCTATCTTGACCGATAAGTAAAGCGTCTAAATAAGAATATTTCTTTTCGAGTTCTCTCACTTGTTTTTTGATACGGTTTCTAGAGATGACGAAGTGATATAAGAGAAAAGCACCTGCGCCTATGACGAGGATACCGACAACGACGAGGACAATAATTAAGACACTTTGACCAGTGGAAAGCAATATATTCATGGAAGAAAACCTCCTATTATTTGTTTGCTAAAACTAATGGCTATAAAGCCACACTATTATTCTAACGATTTTTATAATAAATATAAAAGTATTTTCCGCAATATTGTCATTATTTTATAAATTGAATTGCGTTATCCTTTTAGGCAAAAGTAGGTAACAACATGGCATTTTTTGGAATCTTCATACTAGCGTGGGTCGCACTATTGATATTCATTATCATCATCTGTGCTATCCTCTTTGTCTTTATCCCTAGTTTGGTTTTATCAATTGTCTCTTTGGTGAAAGGTCTTAAGAATAACTGGCCTATATGGACACGAGTGGTCTTAGGCATATTCGGCACCATTGTTCTTATTTTCATCGCTTTCTTTATTTATTATCTCGTGTGGCGTTTTGCCATATATGATCCAACCGCAGTGGATAGCAGTTCTTCTTCTGAAGAAATGAGTAATCTCATCCTCTATTTAAGCTTGCTATAAAAAATTAATTTTTTGATTGACTGGATTAACGAATTTCTATATATTATTAACTGCATGTAATGCAGCATGTGAATACGATCCGTCCGACGTTTGATACGGCTGTGACTGAGTAACCTAAGCTATACGGTGAAAAGATTAATCAAACATCCGGGAAAAGGAATTCACACCATTCATTATTTTGCAAAAGAAATAAAGAAGGGAGAAAGAACATGAGATACACAGGTTCAGATTGGAAAAGATCTCGTAGATTAGGTTTTTCCACACTTGAAAATGGTAAAGAATTAGCCAAACGTCCTTATGGTCCAGGTCAACACGGTAATACCCGTCGTAAAAAGAATTCTGAATACGGCAAACAATTGATCGAAAAACAAAAATTAAGACAAATGTATGGCGTTAACGAAAGACAATTCAGACGTTTATTCATGCTTGCCTTATCAAGTAAGGAAGTCACCGGTGTTGCTTTCATGAAGTTACTCGAATCCCGTTTAGACAACTTAGTCTACAGAATGGGTTTTGCTAGAACAAGAAGAGGCGCTAGACAATTAGTCAACCATGGCCATATCGAAGTTAACGGCAAAAAGTTAGACATCCCAAGTGCGTTATTAAACGTTGGTGATGTTGTGAGTGTCAAAGAAAGCAGTAAAGACCTTAAAGTGATTAAGGAATCCTTAGAAACCCTCGGCACAAAAGTCGGTTGGGTCGAAGTCGATGCCGAAAAGATGTCCGGTAAATACATTCGCGAAGTCGAACGTAAAGAATTACCACAAGATATCACCGAATCACAAATCGTTGAATACTACAACCGTAAACTCTAATATCAAGAAAAGCAAAAACATCCATCAAGCCGGTGGATGTTTTTTTGTACTTATTATTAATTCAAATAATCTTTAGTAATTCTATCTAAGAAAGATCCTAAGCATTTATTCATTTCAGTAGTATCAAAGTTTATCAGTTCTTCTTCGCTTTTAATATATGGGCCTTTCAATGTTTCAATTTCCTTTTTGTTGACTTTAATGCCATCAAGAATTGATTGATGGGTAAACTCCATATGTGTTTGGAAACCATAGGCATATTTAGCGTACTTCACGATTTGATGAGGGCAGCCATCACTACTCATGATTAAAATGGCATCATTAGTAAGACCTGGCATATCTTCATGCCATGAGCCAATATTTAATTCATCTGGGAATTCTTTAAAGAACGGGTCTTCTCTTCCTTCTTTGGTAAATCTAGCTTTCACATAACCGACTTCTAAAAATGGACTATGGAGATGTTTAGCTCCTAAAGCAGAACCGAGAAGTTGAGCGCCTAAACAAGAACCAATGACAATTTTATTTTGATAAAAATATTTTCTAATAAGTTCTTTTTCTTTTTGGTTATCGTAATATGGATATACATCTTTTGATGTATCAGGAGATTGTGGTCCCCCTAAAACTAAAAGCATATCAGCGTCCACGTTTTGTGGTACTTCTTCATAATTAAAAACTTTAGTCCATAATAGCTCGTGCTTATTCTTATTAGCCCAGATGATGTATTCGCCACCATCGAGCCAACTTTCATGCTGAATAATTCTAATTTTCATAACAACTACTAGGATATGCTATTTTGTTAAATATGTCACTTAATTAATTAATATAAAAATAATAAAAACATCCATCATTTAGATGGATGCACCGATAAATCATTTTTTGCGGTTTTCAAATGCCGCTTTAATAAAGCTTAAGAACAACGGATGTGGTTTATTAGGACGTGATTTGAATTCCGGATGGAACTGGACGCCAACATAGAAAGGACGATCAGTGAGTTCAATTGTTTCCACAAGTAAATTATCAGGAGACAAGCCGCTTAAGACTAATCCTTTATTTTCTAAAATGTCACGATATTCGTTATTAAATTCATAACGGTGACGATGCCTTTCGTTCACACATTCTAGCTTATATGAGCGTGACATTGTTGTATTAGGTTTAATTAAGCAAGGATAAGAGCCTAAACGCAAAGTTCCACCTTTATTAACTTCATCATTTTGTCCAGGCATGAAATTAATGACTTTATAAGGTGATTTATTATCAAATTCGCCACTATTGGCACCTTTTAAATGAGCGACGTTTCTAGCGTATTCAATGACCATGACTTGCATACCTAAACATATACCAAATAAAGGAACGTTGTTTTCTCTAGCGTATCTAACAGTAGAAATCATCCCTTCAATACCGCGGTTACCAAAACCACCTGGAACGATGATGCCATCTAAATCTTTGAGGTATTCTTTAGCGGTTTCATCATTTATTAATTCTGAGCTAATCCAATGTATTTTAATGTGTGTATTTAAAGAATAGCCAGCGTGTCTCATCGCTTCGGCAACCGAAAGATAAGCATCGTGTAGTTCAACGTATTTTCCCACTAAGCCAATATGAGTGTAATAAGGTCTTTCTTTGATTCTTTTTACCATGGCTTTCCATTCTTTTAAGTCTGGTTCTTTAGTAATTAAACCTAATTCACGACACACCACTTCAGAGAAATGGGCTTTTTCTAGCATTAATGGAGCTTCATAGAGATTTGGTAAAGTGATGTTTTCAATCACGCAGTCTTTTTTGACATTGCAGAACAAAGAGATCTTTTCGAAGATTTCTTTTTCTAAAGGCTCATCGCATCTCAAAATGATGATATTAGGATTAACGCCCATCCCTTGAAGTTCTTTAACACTATGTTGAGTTGGTTTTGTTTTGTGTTCTTCTGAACCATGGAGATAAGGAACGAGAGTGACGTGAATAAATAAACTATTTTCTCTTCCCACTTCTAAAGAAACTTGGCGAGCGGCTTCGATAAAAGGCTGACTTTCAATATCGCCAATTGTGCCACCGATTTCAGTAATCACGACATCAGCATCACTAGTTTTACCAACGTTGTAAATAAATCTTTTTATCTCATCGGTGATATGTGGAATAACTTGGACGGTTTTACCAAGATATTCACCTTTTCTTTCCATGTTTAAAACGTTCCAATAAACTTTACCAGTTGTTAAGTTAGAGTATTTATTTAAGTCTTCATCGATAAATCTTTCATAGTGACCTAAATCTAAATCAGTTTCCGCACCATCTTCGGTAACGTAGACTTCCCCATGCTGATAAGGAGACATTGTTCCTGGGTCGACATTAATATATGGATCTAGTTTTTGTGCGGCGACTTTTAAGCCACGAGCTTTTAATAGCCTACCTAAAGAAGCGGCAGTTATGCCTTTACCTAAACCAGATACAACTCCCCCTGTTACAAATATGTACTTACTCATATATATAATCCTAAAATATATAAAATATATTGTTCAATATTAACGCTCTATTATCTACCTAGATATTTTCTTAATTCGAATTCGCTAACAGTGGTATGGTATTCTTTCCATTCCTTTTCTTTAGCTTCAATGTATTTTGGGAATAAATGTGCACCTAAAACATCTTTTAAAATATCGCTATTTTTGAATACTTCTATTGCTTCATGTAATGTTTCTGGTAAACAAGTAATCTTTCTTTCTTTTATTTCTTCACTCGTCAGAGTAAATAAATTATCTTTAACTGGTGGAATGATATCTTTTTCTTTAGTAGTATCAATGCCTTTTAGACCACAAGCAAGGATACCCGCTAGAGCGAGATAGGGATTGGCACATGGGTCAACGTTTCTCAGTTCAGTTCTTGTTGAAGCTCCTCTAGCGGCAGGGATTCTAATCAAAGAGCTCCTATTCGCGTCGCTCCAGCAAGCATAAATTGGGGCTTCATAACCACTCACTAAACGTTTATAAGAATTCACAATTGGATTAGTTAAAAGTGATAATTCACGGGCATGGTTCAATATACCAGTAATCCATTTTTTGCACATCACTGATAGTCCCATTGATTCTTTTGGATCATAAAATAAATCACCATTTTCTTTATTATATAAAGAACAGTTTGTGTGCATACCGTTACCGGCTTGCTTATTTAATGGTTTTGGCATGAATGTTGCTAAGTAGCCGTTTTTACGAGCAATCATCTTCACCACTTGTTTAAATGTTTGGACTCTATCGCAAGCGGAAATAACATCGGTGTATTTGAATGTGATTTCGTTTTGACCTGGGCCAACTTCGTGGTGACAAGCTTGGACATTAAAGCCCATATTTTCGAGCATTAAAGCGATTTCTCTTCGGACATCTTCACCACCATCGAACGGGGATAAATCGAAGTAGCCCGCTCTATCGGAACAATTCGTTGAAACACTGCTATCTGCATTTAATTTAAAAAGATAGAATTCTGGTTCAAAGCCAACATACATTGTTTCAATGCCCATATCATTCATCTTTTTAACTTCTTTTTTAAGAATGTAACGAGGGTCACCAATGAATGGTGTGCCGTCAGGCATATAAACATCACAAATGAATCTTGCTACACCACCTTTAGAAGAATCTTCAAATGGGAGGACTAAGAATGTTTTTAAATCAGGATGTAAATACATATCCGCTTCTTTGATACGGACAAAACCTTCAATAGATGAACCATCAAACATAATTTTGTTATTAATAGCATCATCAATACGACTAGCGGGTATTTCAACCGCTTTGATATCACCTAACATATCAGTAAATTGCATTCGAATGTAAGAAATGTTTTGATCAGCAATAATTTTTTTGATTTCATCCTTATTCATAAACTAGCCCCTCAAAATAAAAAATATGTTTAAATCTATAATGCTAGAAAAGTGATGTCAATAAAATACTATGTCAACTTTTCTTTACATAGCAAAAAGAAAACACCTTTAACTATGTTATTTTTATCAAAGGTGTTGCAAGTTTTATTTTACACTGTCTAAATTAAAAGATTGGATAGCTAACTTTTTTGAGTCTAGAACTTGGATAATTAGCGCGTCCTTCTTTAGCTTCGGGTTTACCGTCAAGCATGACTAAATCACCAGTAAAACCACAGGTCATATTATTAACAAATGAAGTACCCACACCAAACATATTGACTGGAACACCGAGCTTTTTCCATTCAGCAATCTTTTCTTTAGTGAAGGAAGAAGAAACGGTAATATTGACATAGTCAAAGCCTTCTTTATCTAAAGCATCTCTAAGAGCGAAGATAAGTTCTTTACAGACACCATGTGCATCAAAGTCAGATGTATCTTTATAATCAAAATAATGGTCGATAAGTGATTTAGAAGTGTCCACTCTCACGCCTTTAAGTTTGTGCCCTAAATGTCTAGCGATGATAAGAGTATCTCTTACGACATTGTTGTGGTAGTCAATTAAGGCTGTCACTTGTTCATCTGGATAGCTCTTTAAATAGGCGTCCGCAGCTTTACAAATATCGCCACCACAGATTTGAATTAAAGCGTGTGGCATAGTGCCCATACCTTTTCCGCCCCACCATAAGCCTTGAGCGTCGGTAGAGACTTTAGTGATTCCTGCGACATATGTGGCGTATCCATCACCCACTTGAGTAAGGTAATCATCTTGTCTATCCGCCATAGAAAAGACTGGAGTGTCGCCAGCGGCTTCTAAGACTTCCATGACGTTTGTGGCTACACTACTTCTGCGTGCTAAGATACCATCTATTACGCTTTCTAAAAAGCCGAAATTTTCATATTT
>JAEEGH010029662.1_pt1 | contig 10680 bp, 21 predicted proteins | sample 9134181 | NCBI WGS metagenome assembly JAEEGH01 (sample SAMN16246544, study PRJNA631951) | gut metagenome | biome: gut microbiome; feature: rumen; material: DP-attached | host: Bos | place: Iran: Karaj | collected 2018-10
GTCAATCGACATATATACCTCCTCCATCACATTTATATATACGAATTAAATCTGTCAAAATTGACAGGTTCTCAAAAATTTTATTAAAGTAAGTATAAACCGCCATAGGAAGAGGTGTCAATGTTATATAGGTAGGGGAATCCATAAGTCAACAAAAAGGAAAGCGGCAAAAAAAATCCCCCGCTGCCGCACAATTAAGTACTTTGCAGACCGGGGGATTATAAGGCAACAGGGGAAGTATTGTAAAATAAAAAAGCCCCGATTAAGGGGCTTTGATTTGTCAATCGGCATAGACGTTTCCTCAATAAGCCTGACCGTGCTTTGCGCAAGCATCTGATGTAAAAGATCCACCAATAAATTTTCCACCAGCCACATTTTCAAGGGCTTCTGGGGGCAGTTCAAAGTCATCTAATTCATCCAGATAAGCCTCTGCCTGTTCCTTGGTAATCTCGATGCCTGCTTTCTTGGCAAGTTCAATAAGTTCTTCGGGAGTTTCACACTCCATTGCCATTGCTATCTGCTCTTTTGTAAGTGAGGTTAAGTCAAGTTTGTTCATAAATACCTCTATGCGACGTAGAACTCTGCCTCTTCTTTTGTCAATGTAATACCGTTGGCTTCTGCAGTGATTAAAGGCATAATTAGGGATAAACTGTACAACTAGTGATAACAACTGAACTACACGAGCCTCTTCCGTTATAACCGCCAGCCACATTATCCAGTGCTTCCTCGTCAAGTTCTATGTTGTCCATCTCGGACAAGTAGGCCTCGGCCTCTTCCTTTGTAATTTCAATACCTTTGATTTTAGCCAGAGCAACCAGATCATCAGCGTTCTGACACATTGCTGCTTTCTCAAGCATCTCTTTTGTAAGTTTTGTCTTGTCAATTGGCATAATATTTTTCCTCCAACTCATTTATATATACGAATTTCATCTGTCAAAATTGACAGGTTCTAAAGATTTTTATTACTTTTGTCTTGTCTGTAGGCGTTTGAGCCTTCTCACATAGTAAGTATAAACCGCCATAGGGAGAGGTGTCAATGTTTTATAGGTAGGGGGGAAGTATTGTAAAATAAAAAAGCCCCAGATTAAGGGGCTTTGATTATCTTCATCAATCAAAGACTTGCCAACAATTAGTATCGTGCATCCCACCAGCAACCTTATCCAGAGTATCTGAATTCAGTTCAAGGTCTGCCAATTCAGCCAGATAAGCCTCTGCTTCGTCTTTTGTGATTTCAATTCCCTCGGCCTTAGCCAGAGCAATCAGTTCATCAGCAGTCTGACACTTCATTGCTTTTTCAAGCATCTCTTTTGTTAATTTTGTCTTGTCAATTGGCATAATATTTTTCCTCCAACTCATTTATATATACGAATTTCATCTGTCAAAATTGACAGGTTCTCAAAAATTTTATTAAAGTAAGTATAAACCGCCATAGGAAGAGGTGTCAATGATTTATAGGTAGTGGGGAAGTATTGTAAGGTTCTTCTTGATTTGTTTCTTTACCACGAATGGAAGGGGAAACAATTAGCCTACAAACACCGCTGATTTGTTTGCTGGACTGTTTAGGTCTACCTCCTTTGGCTTACCTGTTTGTGCTTAATAATCAGACTTGGATAACGATGGACAATCATGGCTACGATGCGTTTTTCCACCAGCAACCTTATCAAGGGTTTCTTGGTTAAGTTCTACATCCTGTAGTTCTTCAAGATAAGCCTCAGCCTGTTCAAGTGTGATTTCAATTCCCTCTGTCTTAGCCAGCGCAATAAGTTCTTCTGGAGTATTACACGCCATTGCTTTTTCAATCTGCTCTTTTGTAAGTGAGTTTAAGTCAAGTTTGTTCATAAATACCTCTATGCAATGTACAGTTCAGCCTCTTCTTTGGTGATTGAAATTCCGTTGGCCTTAGCAAGGGACATCACCTCATCGGCTGTCTTGCACTCCATTGCTTTTTTAAGAAGTTTGCGTTCTTTCTCTGTCAAATACCCTTCGGCAGCAATTCCAGAGACAAAGATGACATCCTCATCCTCTTCCTCGCCAACCAAGACATCATACACTGTTTCGCGCTTTCCTGTGAACTTGACATCTGTTACAGTGACAGTTCCGCCATTCCGGAGGAGTGCTTTCTTTCCTTTAGCAAACTTTACCAGACAATGCTGCCCATGAGCCAGATACAAGGGCTGGCTTTCGGTTGTGCGCAGCAGAGTGCCGTTGGAGAATGTGACCTCTACAATTTCTTCCTCAGCCGGTGTCATAACTTCGGTAACAACACCTATAATCTCCTTTCCAGATGCATCCAGGGTAATAACCTTGTCGCCAACCTTGAGATCTTTGATAAGTTTTACACCGCCAGGAACAGCAACCTCGGAATCGCCTGCAAAACAATTACTATGACCATTTCCTACTTTTTCTCCGCAAATAGCGCCATTGCACAAATATCCACCACCAGCCACTTGATCAAGTGCTTGCTGATCAAGTTCCATGTTGTCCATCTCGGACAAGTAGGCCTCGGCCTCTTCCTTTGTCAGAGTGAAACCGCTGGCCTTTGCAAGGGCAATAAGTTCGTCGGCTGTTTCGCACTGAGCTGCTTTCTCCATCATCTCTTTTGTAATTTTTGTCTTGTCAATCGGCATATATACCTCCAGCAAATTCTGATTTGTTATTGTAATTATTTTTTAAAACCGCAACCGTCGACTGCGTAACATACCCTTTTGCCACCAGCTACTTTATCCAAATCAGCACTGTCCAGCTCCAGGTTCTCAAGCTCTGCAAGATATGCCTCAGCTTCTTCCTTTGTCAGTGTGACACCGTTGTCCTTTGCAAGGGCAACCAGCTGGTCGGCAGTTTTGCAGTGTGATGCTTTCTCCAGAATCTCTTTTGTGATTTTTGATTTGTCAATCGGCATTTTTCTTCTCCTTATTTTAATGAAAATCCTGCATTTTCTATTATTTCCATAATCTCTTTCAGGTTCCGGGTCTCCATAATGGTTTTCCGGTCCTTCTCTGTCAAACGTGACACAGGTTCTGCCAGGGATAATGTCAACTCCTCGGTATGGTTTTCCTCCCAGGCTCTGCCAGCTGCCCTGGAGGCTACATACTGGGTGATTCCTTTGAAATCCTCGCAATCTGCCAGGAAAAAACTGCCATAACGGGCCATGGCTCTTGCTGCACAGCCACCTCGGCAGATAAATGCATAGGGACATCCCTGGCAGGATGTCATAAGGTCTGTGGTCCGGGTACACCATCTGGCTTTGTCAAAGCTCCATATTATGCGTCCTCTCTCCTGGTCCACATAGCCTATGGCTGCCTCTTCCTTGGCTACAATTTCCGTGCATGTAAACACATTTCCAAAGGGGTCAAAGACTATCCTCCCTGCCACAGCACTGCAATAGCATGGATTGAAGTCCGGGTAGTTCTCTTTCTTCATCAGTTTCTGTATCCCATCGGATAGTCCTCTGTACTGCATCTGGTGCTCAATTGCTTCCTGTGCTGTAAAACCTATGCTTATCAGTTCATCAATGATCTCATGTTCCTGTAAAATGTTCTCAGGATGGTCATAGTCGCTGATAGCCTTGAAGTAGTATGAATAATTTTTGTATTTCGTAAGACCCCGGGCAGTGATGTCATCAATCAGATCTTTGATTTTATGCAGGTTGTCACTGTTCACATTGACCCGCATTTTTATCCTGATACCCTGCTGCAGCGCCAGCTCAATATTCTTAAGGATTTTCTCGTAGGTGCCGCACCCGCTCTTGTGGTGCCGCATCCGGTCATTCACTGGGCCTGCGCCATCCACGGTAATATGCAGGCTTGTAAACTTGAATTCTTTGATCAGATCTATGAAAGATTCAAGCTCATACCCGTTGGTTAAGGCTCTTATTCCAATCCCCATCTCTTTGCAGTGCCGGCATATCGACCGTACTGTCTCAATATTCTTGGCCAGGAGTGGCTCGCCGCCATACAAGGTGCATCCAGAGACTTTGTAACCTCTGTTCTTGTAATCTTTAAGGGACTTGAATACAGCCTCGATCATACCGGGGCTCATGTTCAGGCCAAGCCACTGCTGTCCGTGATGCAGGCGGTAATGCTCAAAGCAGTAGGGGCAGCGGAAGTTGCAGTCGAATGTGGGCATGATGAAAGTTTCAATGCTGCTTCTGGCAAAGACAGTCCTGTATATCCTGCCCAGAAGTTTCTGGTCGGCCAGCTCTGCATCCTTATCCTTGCAGGTGATATGTCCCCGTAAAAGAAGCTTTTCCCGCAGAGCCAGAGGGAGCAGGTCAAAGTCTCCCGATTTTACTTTGTCGGCATCTTCTTTTTTCAGGATATCCAATGCACCGTACAGGCCATTGAGGAGCAGAGTTCTCTCTTTTATTTCTTCTTCCTTTTCACCTGTTAGAGGAAGAAAGAGTTCGTATGTGCTTACTCTCATTTAGAAAAGATCATATCAATTGATGCATTAGCACGGCTACTTAAGGTTCATCACCATAGCCATCTGAATAACTACTTCCACCTGCCACATTATCCAGTGCTTCCTCGTCAAGTTCCATGTTGTCCATCTCTGCCAAGTAGGCATCAGCCTCTTCCTTTGTCAGTGTGATACCGTTGGCCTTTGCAAGCGCAACCAGGTCATCAGCTGTCTTGCACTGTTCTGCTTTATCAAGCATTTCCTTTGTAATTTTTGTCTTGTCAATAGGCATATTGATTCCCCTTGTTTTAATATATGATTTTAGTAAATACTTTTCACTTTGATACAACCGTGAGAGCAGGTTTTTGGCAATCCGCCAGCCACATTATCAAGTGCTGCATCGTCCAGTTCCATGTCCTCAAGCTCTGCAAGATATGCCTCAGCTTCTTCCTTTGTCAGGGTGAAACCTTCGGCCTTTGCAAGGGCAACCAGTTCATCGGCTGTCTCGCACTTCGATGCTTTATCAAGCATTTCCTTTGTAATTTTTGTCTTGTCAATCGGCATATTTTCCTCCTTGTCGCCAACCTTAAGATCTTTAATGTACTTTACACCGCCCGGAACAGCAACCTGGGAATCGCCTGCAAAACACTTTGAGCACTCCATTAGTAAGCTGTATAACAGGTTCCTCCTCCTGCCACTTTATCAAGAGCTTTCTCGTCAAGTTCACAGTCATCCAACTCGGCCAGGTAAGCCTCGGCTTCTGCTTTTGTGATTTCAAAGCCTTCAGACTTTGCCAGTGCCATCAGCTCGTCGACAGTTTCGCACTCCAATGCTTTAGCAACCATTTCCTTTGTGATTTTTGATTTGTCAATCGGCATATTTTCCTCCTTGTCTATCAGCTAAGCGATGTACACTTCAGCCTCTTCTTTGGTGATTGTAATTCCGTTAGCCTTAGCAAGAGACATCACCTCATCGGCTGTCTTGCACTCCCTTGCTTTTTTAAGAAGTTCGCGTTCTCTCTGTGTGAAATACCCTTCGGTAGCAATTCCAGAGACGAAAAATACATTCTCATCCCCATCCTCGCCAACAAGGACGTCATATACTGTCTCCCGCTTTCCTGTATATCTGACATCTGTTACAGTGACTGTTCTGCCATCCCGGAGAAGTGCCTTCTTTCCTTTCGCAAACTTTACCATGCAATGCTGATTATGAGCCAGATACAGTGTCTGGCTTTCGGTGGTGTGCCACAGAGTTCCGTCTGAGAAAGCTACCTCAACAATTTCCTCTTCTGCAGGTTGCATCACTTCTGTCACCACGCCGATGATTTCCTTTCCTGATGCATCCAGGGTAATAACTTTGTCGCCAAGCTTCAAATCCTTAATGCACTTTATTCCACCTGGTACAGCAACCTGGGAATCGCCGGCAAAGCACAAATGTTCATTTTTATCACAACCATCTGTACCCCAGATGGTCACCTTGTTACAACTACCCCCTGCCACTTTCTCCAAAGCAGCACTGTCCAGTTCCATGTCCTCGAACTCGGCCAAGTAAGCCTCTGCCTCTTCCTTTGTCAGAGTGAAACCATAGGTCTTGGCCAGGGCAATCAGTTCGTCGGCTGTCTTGCACTCCAATGCTTTAGCAACCATTTCCTTTGTAATTTTTGTCATGTCAATCGGCATGTTTTCCCCCTTATTTTTTAGTTATATTATTGCATATTAAATTTGTCAAAATAATATATTTAGATGCCTTTTCTTTGCAGAGTTCTGCAACTTTGGCTTCTGCAATGTCCAGAGCTCTGTCTACAGCCTGGTATACTTCTGTCCTTTCCCCGGCCGCCTCTTTCCACAAAGCGGTAAAAGGTTCATCTGGCAGGGGAAGAAGGGCCGGTTCATTCAGAACATCATATCGGTAAGATAGGTACTCTTGGGCAGAAATAAATGGCATATATTAATCAGATCAGATTCTGAGGACAGTGTTTAACCATATAGCATCCACCACCGGCGATTTTATCCAGCTCGGTCGTATCCAGCTCCACATTTTCAAGCTCAGCCAGGTAAGCCTCTGCCTCAGCCTTGGTAATTTCAAATCCTTCAGTTTTGGCCAGAGTTATAAGCTCTTCAGCAGTCTCGCACTGAGATGCTTTCTCAAGCATCTCTTTGGTGATTTTTGTCTTGTCAATCGGCATTTTATTTCTCCTTTTTAAATGTAAATCCTGTCTTTTCCAGAATATTCATCATCTCTTTCTGGCTCCGGGTCTCCATTATAATCTTCCGGTCTGCTTCTGAAATCCTGGAGACAGGTCCTGCCAGAGACAAAGTAAGCTCTTCCTGATGGTTTTTCTCCCAGTCGGCACCACATACCCTGGAGATTACAAAATCTGATATTTCTTTGAATTCGCCGCAGCATTCCCTGAAGAAACTGCCATGTGTATACTTGGCTCTTGATCCGCAGCCACCACGGCAGGTAAATATATACGGACATTTCTGGCAGGCTTCCATAAGGTCTGTTGTACGGGTCTTCCATTTAGCCCTCTCAAAGTTCCAGACTGCCTGGCCTGTCTCCTGGTTGATATATCCTGCAACAGCATCTTCCTTGGCCACCACGTCCCAGCACTGGTACACTTTTCCAGCTGGATCAATGACCATCATTCCAGATTCGGAACCACAATAGCATGGATTGAAGTCCGGGTAGTTCTCTTTCTTAAGCAGCTCCATCAGCGCCTCTGCAGGGACACTGTACTGGCTCTGATGCTCTATAGCATCCCGCATTGTGAATCCTATGCTCAGAAGCTCATCTATGATCTCATGCTCCATCACATTGTTCTCGGAATGAGCATCATCATTTATGGCTTTGAAATAGTATCTGTAATTCTTATATTCCAGGAATCCATGGGCTTTGATATCGTCAACCAGCTCTTTAATGCCATGTAGGTTCCCACGGTTTATGTTGACACGCATACTTATCTGTATATCATTCTTAAGTGCCAGCTCAATATTCTTAAGGATTTTATCATATGTGCCACAGCCGCTCTTGTGGAGCCTCATCCTGTCGTTCACATCTTTCACGCCGTCCACGGTAATCTGCAGGTTTACGAATTTGAATTCCTTGATCAGGTCTATGTAAGATTCAAGCTCATACCCGTTGGTGATGGCATTTATCTTCAGGTCCATATCTTTGCAGTGCTGGCAGATTGAGCGTATAGTCTCCATGTTCTTGGCCAGGAGTGGCTCTCCGCCATACAGGGTGCATCCGGTGACTTTGTAACCCCTGTTCTTATAATCTTTAAGAGTCTGGAATACAGATTCAATCATTTCCGGGCTCATGTTCAGGTTCAGCCATTCCTGGCCTTTGCACAGCCGGTGCTGCTCAAAGCAGTAGGGACAGCGGAAATTGCAGTCATAAGTAGGCAAGATTACTGGTCCTATACTGCTTCTGGCAATGATAGTCCTGTATATGCGGCCCATCAGCTTAAGATCGGCCAGCTCATCTTCCCCGGTCTTGCAGGTGATATGTCCCCGCAGAAGAAGCTTTTCCCGCAGGGCCAGGGGAAGTTTATCAAAATCCCCGGATTTTACCTTGTCGGCATCTTCTTTCTTCAGGATATCCAATGCACCATAAAGGCCATTGAACAGAATAGTCCTATCTTTTATCTCTTCTTCTTTCTCATTGATAAGAGGAAGAAAAAGCTCGTATGTGCTTACTCTCAATTTTTACCAGTCTCCCCGTATTGTACCGTCATCTTATTCATGTTTTGTTTGTGCAAGGAGAATATCTAGATTTATCGCAGCCACCGCCGGCAACTTTATCAGCCATACAACTTTGCATTTATGGTCCTAGTTGTTCCATCACCACCGGCGACTTTATCCAAAGTCTCTTTGTCCAGCTCCATATTCTCAAGCTCATCCAGGTAGGCCTTTGCCTGTTCTGTTGCCAGTTCAATACCTGCTTTCTTGGCAAGTTCAATAAGTTCCTCAGGTGTCTGGCACTTGGAAGCCAGTGCAATCTGCTCTTTAGTTAAGGAATTAAGGTTTAGTTTTTCCATTTGTTGTCTCCTTTGATTTAGTATTAATTAGACCAACTCTTATTTTGGGATTTTTTAACCTGGCAGGCACCGGGGTTATGGCCTCCGCCGGCAACTTTATCCAATGTCTCTTTGTCCAGCTCCACATCCTCAAGCTCCTCAAGATAGGCCTGTGCCTGTTCTGTTGTCAGCTCAACGCTATGATGCTTCATAATCCGATTCCATATCCTGGTCTCAAGGCCTATGTTCTCTGATGAGAAATCTGACTGCTTAAAAAGATTTTCTATTTCGTCCATCTCACTTATATATACGAACCTTATTTATCAAAATTGACAGGTTTTAAAAAAAATTATCAATTTTTTCCAGAATATACTCTCAAGTTCCCATTCACATTTTCATCTGATTTCACAACCAGCTGTTTTACGAAGCGTGGCTCCATTTTGTCTGTCCTCTTAGATTGCACCCACCAGCAACTTTATCCAGGGAAGTTTCATCCAATTCTGCATCCTGTAGTTCATTAAGGTATGACTCTGCCTGTTCTATAGTCAGCTCAACACCAGCTTTCTTGGCCAGTTCTATGAGTTCTTCCGGTGTCTTGCACTTAGAAGCCAGTTCAATCTGCTCTTTAGTCAAAGAGTTAAGGTCAAATTTATCCATTTGTCGTCTCCTGAATTATAGATTAGTGTATAATTTAAACAGTTGTCAATAAATTGGAAGCTTTCTCCAGCATCTCTTTTGTGATTTTTGTCTTGTCAATCGGCATATATACCTTCAGCAAATTCTGATTTGCTATTGTAATTAATTTTTATAAGCGCAACCGTCGACTGCGTAGCATACCCTTGTGCCAGCAGCAACTTTATCCAAATCAGCACTGTCCAGTTCCATGTTCTCAAGCTCTGCCAGGTAGGCCTCGGCCTCTTCCTTTGTCAGCGTGAAACCTTCGGCCTTTGCAAGGGCAACCAGTTCATCGGCTGTCTCGCACTCCATTGCTTTCTCAATCATCTCTTTTGTTAACTTTGATTTGTCGATAGGCATAATATATTTTCTCCAACTCATTTATATATACGAATTTCATCTGTCAAAATTGACAGGTTCTAAAGATTTTTATTATTTTTGTCTTGTCAAAGGGCATATTTGCCTCCTCATATAGTAAGTATAAACCGCCATAGGAAGAGGTGTCAATGTTCTAAAAAAAAGCCCCAGATCAAGGGGCTTTGATTTATCAATCGGCATAATATATTTCCTTTTAAGCAACCTGAAAATTATTACAAGTATGGCTAGGACATTGGTCGAATTCAGAATTACGTATCCCACGGGCCAGTTAAGTCAGAATAACAGTTGCCACCGGCAACCTTATCCAGGACAGCCTCATCCAGCTCCACATTCTCGAGCTCCTCAATATAAGCCTGTGCCTGTTCTGTTGTCAGCTCAATACCTGCTTTCTTGGCAAGTTCAATGAGTTCCTCCGGTGTCTTGCACTTAGCAGCCATTGCAATCTGCTTTTTTGTAAGTGAGTTTAAATCAAGTTTGTTCATAAATACCTCTATGCGACGTAGAACTCTGCCTCTTCTTTTGTCAATGTAATACCGTTGGCTTCTGCAGTGATGAAAGGCATAATTAGGGATAAACTGTACAACTAGTGATAACAACTTCACTACACGAGCCTCTTCCGTTATAACCGCCAGCCACATTATCCAGTGCATCCTCGTCCAGTTCCATGTTGTCCATCTCGGCCATATAGGCCTCAGCTTCTTCTTTGGTCAGTGTGATACCGCTGGCCTTTGCAAAGGCAATAAGTTCGTCGGCTGTCTCGCACTGGGTAGCTTTTTCCAACATCTCATTGGTAATTTTTGATTTATCAATAGGCATTTTTCTTCTCCTTATTTTAATGAAAATCCTGCATTTTCTATTATTTCCATAATCTCTTTCAGGTTCCGGGTCTCCATAATAGTTTTCCGGTACTTCTCTGTCAAACGTGACACAGGCCCAGCCAAGGATAATGTCAGATCCTGGGTATGATTTTTCTTCTCACCTACCAGAGGAAGAAAGAGCTCGTATGTGCTTACACGCAATTATGCACCTGCTATGCCACCGCCTCTATTGCAGCGTTCATTTGCTCCTAATCCTGCACTGTAGCACATACCGCCAGCCACATTATCCAGTGCATCCTCGTCCAGTTCCATGTTGTCCATCTCGGACAAGTAGGCCTCGGCCTCTTCCTTTGTCAGAGTGAAACCGCTGGCCTTTGCAAGGGTCATCAG
>JAEEGH010029664.1_pt1 | contig 10680 bp, 3 predicted proteins | sample 9134181 | NCBI WGS metagenome assembly JAEEGH01 (sample SAMN16246544, study PRJNA631951) | gut metagenome | biome: gut microbiome; feature: rumen; material: DP-attached | host: Bos | place: Iran: Karaj | collected 2018-10
GGGCGGCGTCCTCGGGGATTGGGACCCGGAAGGCGCGCTGTGCCGCATGGGGCTGCCGGAAGAAGAAGCGAAGGAACTTGCAAGAAACACAACTTTTTCGCCGGAATGGAACGAAGTTGACCGCAGCGCAATTGCAAAAGAAAAGCTTTTTGCAACAATGTTGGCAAATGTTCCGGAAAAATACCGCGAGGACGCCGACCGCTTTTTGAACGGTGGGGTCTTTGATGGTATCCATTCGTTCAGCTATTCGGCGAACTGGCTTAAAAGCCTAAAAGAACGTGGACTTTCTGTATTTTTGCTTACAAACTATTCAGACTGGATGTTCGATTATCATTTTAAGAATGAGTTTACATTCACAAAATACGTTGACGGCATGGTTGTTTCTGGCAGAGAGAAGCTTCTTAAGCCCGAAAGCGCGATTTATGAATGCTTGCTAAAAAGATACGGACTAAAGGCCGAAGAATGTGTCTTTTTGGATGACCATGCGGAAAACGTGGAAGGTGCAAAAAAGTGCGGCCTTAACGCCATCGTTTTTACTGATTTTGAAACAGCACGGGCGAAACTGAATTCTTGCCTTGAAATCTGAAAATATTTGTGGTAAAGCTTTTTAAATCTTGTTACACTCATCACAAGGAAAGAACAGATGGGAGCAAAGAAATCTCTTGATAAAATAAAGCGTAAATCATTGTTGCCCGATTTATTGGGTTTCGTTGTTGTCTGCGTAGTTTTTGTTGTCATAGCTTTTTTTATAATCGATATTTTCTCTCTCAGTATTCTTGAAGAAAAAAGCTGCGAAAGCTATGAAACAGCTTTGTCAGTAAAATCATATTTTGATGAAAACAAAAAGGCGTTACAGAGCATTTGTACGGTGAATTCTGAAAACGAGATTTTATGGCAATCGGATAGCAATAAACCTGATTTTCAGAATAATCTTGAATATAAGTTGAATGATTTTATCATTCTATTTGATCATGGGATTGAAGACTTTTTTACTCAAATAAATAATACAGATTTTTTCCTTAAGAATTATTTACGGTTAGTCCCGCACGAAAACAATTTGATTTTGAATTGGCGTCATATTCTGATTGACAGCAAAACACTCAAATTGTTAACAGATATTGTTGATGATCGATATCGAAAAATAGCAAGTATTCCATGTTGGGTTATTTTGAACGAAGACGAAGCAGGAAATAGGTTTTGTGTAAATACAGAAATTTCTTTGCGGGTTTCTGAGGTAATACCATTATTTCTGCTAATCTTAATTTTTGCGGTTTTTCTTTTCGTACTGATAATGTGGTTCATACTCTCTTCTCTTCGTTTGCATAAAGACAGACATCGGCTTGAGAAAATTCTTGCGCTCGATCCTGTTACAGGCGGAATGAACTGGGTTTATTTTGTGAAAACAGGAACACGTCTTTTGCGGCGCAGACCCAGAAAAAACAAACACTATGCTGTAGTTTCTTTTGCTATGCGTCATTATACAAATTATTGTACATATTACGGAGTTAGCAGCGGAGAGGAGCTGTTAAGCAAGTTTTATTCGATTTTGCAAGAGTGTGTTGGTAAAAAAGAGCTTGCTGTAAGACACGAGCGGGCAGAGTTCGGGCTTTTGCTTTTGTTTGAGGACGAGGCAGAATTAGAGCAGCGGCTTTCAAAAATTACTTTCATGCTAAACGCGGCTGCAGCGGATCAAAGCTTTCATTTTTCAACGGGCGTGTATATCATTGACAGAAACGAGGATAATATCACGGAGATTTACAACTCTGCGGTTGTCGCGCGAAACCGTTGTTCTGACGACGCGACAAAGCAGATTTGCTACTTCTCTGACGAGTTGTACAAAGAACAAGTTTGGGAACGCAAGGTTGAGAACGACATGGAAAAAGCGTTGTACAACCATGAGTTTGAGCTTTATCTGCAGCCAAAATACGATACAAAAAACGAAACTCTTGCGGCGGCAGAGGCTCTTGTGCGTTGGAATCATCCGACGGAAGGTTCCGTTCCCCCCGGAAAATTTATCCCGATTTTTGAGTCAAACGGCTTTATTATCCAGCTTGACGACTATATGCTCACCGAAGTTTGCAGAATGCAGGCGACATGGATAGCCCGAAAAGAACGAATTGTTCCTATTTCCGTGAATGTTTCGCGCGCTCATTTTACAAAAGACGACCTTGCAGAGCATATCTGCAAGATAGTTGATGCATTTAAGGTTCCGCATTCAGTAATTGAGTTGGAGCTTACAGAAAGCGCATTCTTTGATGATAAAAGAGTGTTGCTCAATACTGTACAAAAACTGAAGAAAGCCGGTTTTAAGATTTCTATGGACGATTTTGGCGCGGGCTATTCTTCGCTAAATACGCTTAAAGAACTGCCGCTAGATGTAATTAAGCTTGATGCAGAGTTTTTCCGTGGTAAAGACGAGATGAACCGTGGAAACCTTATCGTTGAGGAAACAATACACCTTGCAAAGAAGCTCGCAATGACGATAGTTGCGGAGGGCATAGAAAACCGCGACCAAGTGAACTTCCTTAAGAATATTGGCTGTGACCTGATTCAGGGCTATTATTTTGCAAAGCCTATGCCCGTTTCTGAGTTCGAAAAACGGGCATTTAACAAAGCGGCTACCTATTAATCTAAATCAACCAAGTATTTCTTGCTGTTATTGGGATCGAAGTAAAAATCAATTTTATCTCCAGGACGGTATTTGCATGTACGGGAGTATGTTTTTGTATTGACCGTATACATCTTGCCGTCAGCAGAGCATGTGAGCTTCACGGGGTTTTCTCCGTTTATCTCTACCGATTCGTTTACGCTTACATCTAAGATGATACAAGTTGTTTTAATGCCGATTTCTTTAAGAGACTGTTTCCCTTTGCGTTTTTTTGTTACGACACAGATTATAATGCCCAGAAGTAACCAGAAAACAATAAAACCACCCCAAATAATAAGCCCAATACCCATATCTCCAGAGTTAGTGTTCAATGAATTTGTGTCGATTTGAGACTCATTTGCGTCAACAATAAAGCCAATTGAGCCAAACAAAATACCGGCACCAGTGAATATGATAAGAGCAAAAATACTGAATATGAGTTCGCCTTTAGTAACAATTGTTTTCGGCTTTTTTGGATTTATTCTTATTTCCATTTCAGACCCGACAGAAGGCTGGGATGAACTCCATGAATCGAGTTGAACTGTATAAGACTCGCCATTGTATTCGTATTTCACGATTGGGTAAAACACAGGACCGTGTTTGTTTATGATGTTTTTGAAGTCAACTACTGTTGCCTGAATCTTAACGGCATTGGCGGCTTGCCTGAATTTCGGAATAGTCATTGCCAAAATCAGGGCGATTGTCAGCACTCCTGCGTACAGGGAAATTGAGATTATCACCCCTCTGCTGGACATCTGGATTAATCCGCTGTGAAGGCATAGCACAAATAAAAGGGGGATAGCGAGCGCGACCCCCGCGATTATACATGCGATTCCAAACACGTATGGATTATCCTTTCCATACGTGATACCGTAGCTTGCTTGTTTTTGCATTACTGTCATAGCTTTCTCCTTTTATGTTCAGTATTTCGGGAAATATATGTCGTAACGGAAAATCTTTCCGTTGTTGTCTACTACAAACAGATAGAACTCGTAGAAATTAGCCGGAAGCGGGGTGACGCCGCTTATGTATTCTGGCGCTGTTTTAAGATAGTTCTCTACATCTCCGTCAGCAATATAATCGGCGCTGTAATAAACAGCCTTGTATGTTCCGTTCGCTCCTATAAGGTTGAGCCTGTAGTTCGTCGGATCTTTGCCGTTCAGATGGATTCGTACAGTATTTCCGCTTCCTGGCAGGATGGCTTCTGGGGCGCCGAGCGCGTAAACTGGGGTTTTCAGCGTGAAGTCTGGCCCATATGCGTAAGTAGAGTTTCCTGGTGCTTGCGCCGTAATGTTCGTAAATCCTGTGAACGTCGAAGTCGTTGAGTTCTGTCTGTCGTAGAAGTCCTGTGTTGCGCGTGTTCTTTTCCTTACGGTGATTGAGTAATCATGGATAGTGTTGTTGTAATCAACAAAGAAAAGATTTACGTCCTGTGTTCCTGGCTTAGAGAAGTCGAACGTTGTTGTCTTAAAGTCTACAAGATCTACGTCTTTTGTAAGAATTATGCCGAAATCCATCACGATTGATGTTGCTTCAAAGCGTTCTATTTTTCTTACAAATATCGGATCGTATGTCACAGAAAGCTTGCACTTTGACAAATCCACATCATCAACAACATAGTACATGTACGAGTTTTTATACTCCTGCTTTTCCTTTGTCACTCTTGTTCCATCCGGTAATATGAGCGCTATGTCGTCAACGCCTTTGAAAACTTTTTCCGGTGACTTGTTGATGTTGTCTTTCGTGATGACGATGCGCGAAGCGCCTTTCTGGAAATCGTCTTTTGTGTACATGAGTGTTCCACCGAAAAAGGCCTTCTCTCCGGCAATTATGTCTTCCGAATCAAACCAGGGTGAAGCGTAGACGATAGGTTTGTCTTTCTCTTTGACTTTGATTATTATCTCGCCGGTAGACTTATAATCGCCGAACGTGATTCTGTATGATGATAATGCGTTCATCGGGTTTCCACCCTCAAGTTCAATCTGTTCAAAAGCTATTATCTTTGCTCCGGCTGTATTTTTGTCGAAGATAATGTCATCTTTTGTAAGTTCGCCGTAATTACGCAGAATAAGCGTAATTGAGCCAAGATTATTTTCGTCCGGGTCAGTCGCTCCGTAATAAAGCACGATTGCAGGCTCTGCTAAAACAAGCGTGTAGCGGCTTGTTCCGCCGGATGTGTCTGTAACGACCATGTCAGCTGTGCCGTCCGCTTTGAACTTGAAGCATGTTTTTCCGCTTGCCTGCTGTACTCCGTTCACGGTGACTTTGGAAATGTTGCTTCCAGCAAAGTGCATCATAACGCTGTCGTGTTTTGTGGAGTATCCGGCGACATCGTAGTTGTATTGATTGAACCATGCTCTTGGGATATAAACGCTTATTTTGCTGCCGTCCATCTTGTATGTGATACCGGTGTGCATTTCTACCATGTCTTTTGTTTTGATAAGCTTCTTGTGAAGCGCAAGCTTATGACCGCCATCTATCGCGTCTTGTATAGAGTATCCTACGCTGAACGAAAGACTCGTGAAGCCTTTGAACGATTTCGCTATGTTCGCGGAATTGGACTTAACCTCGCTTTCTGCGACATAATTCGGCAGCACGGTGGACTGAACACTGCTGAACGAGTCTGCTTTTAGCTTTGTGGTGTCGGTGCGCACGACACGGAAACCAGTGTAGTTCGTGTATGCGTTTATGTCGTCGAGCTGCTTTTCGACTGTCGGATAGTTGTCAAAGAAGAATATGTTATGATTGTTCATCTTCCAAGAAATGCCGTAAGGCTTCATTTCCCACGTCCATTCCGCGACGTTGCCCTGAATGTTGTATAGGCCGGATGGAGCTATATCACCGTCATCAATAGCAGCTGTTTTTCCACCGGAATCTATCCTTCTTCCTTGGCCGTAGCTCTCGTTCGTTATTATTTTGCCTATAAAAATGAAAAGGTTCCGTGCGAGTGTTGAATCTTCTGCGGATGTCGGGAGCCTGTAGCCGTTTGCTTTGAAGTTGCACGACAAGAAGCGAAGGTCATCAAGAGTTTTTATCTGCCATTTGTCGGTGTTTGTCTCGCCTTTGAAAGAATAGCACGGCGTATATCCGCTGTTTTTGCTGAGCTTGTTGCAGAAAATAACTGCATCAATCCAGGAAACTTGCTCTACAGGAAGATTATCCCCACGGAAATAGCTTGGATTTTTGCCCATAACGTCTTTGTAAAGTTTTTGCGAAACTTCGTAGCGGCCTACGTAAAGCGGAGCTTGCAGCAAATCAGATTCCACGCGAATAGTCTGGATGTTTTTCTCCGTATTGAGTTCTTTCGGCTCACCGACGTTTATGTGAATTGTTTTTTCGTCATTAAAGCCAATTCTTACAGGCAAATCTTTGCCTACCCAACCGATAAGGCGTGAAGAGCCGTATGTCTCCGTCATGTTGTACGCCCAGATCATTTTGATAAGGTGGTTCGTTAGGTCGAGTCCCGCAAGATACGCTCTGCTGCCGTATTCTTTTTGAACGGTAAGGTTGTATCCCCAATAGTCGAACCCGACAGAAGCGGGATCTTTGCCGTATTTCTGTGTGTTCCAGCCTATGCGTGAATTAACAAGAGCGTATGGAGTCATGGTGAGTTCTTCTGTATCTTCAAAAACAGGATAAATTTCGTCATCAGTGTAGAAGTAGAAAAGTGAGTATTTCTTGACTTCGTTTACGCTTGGTTTATAGCAGTCTGTTACGTAGCGGATAATGTCTCCATTCTCCGCTTTTGCCATAATCTGTTGTTTCGGCTTCATGCGCGAGTAGCTTTCTATCGTCTTGTAGAATGTGTTGTAGCCCATTTTGATGCTGACTGTTTCGCCTACAAGTTGTCGTAAGTCTATTGGATCATATTTGTAGTATATGTCGCCGTCGATAATTACATAATTGTAATTGTTCTTGTATGAATTGTTCCAATAGACATAGCAGTTGTTAAGGTCTTCGTCACAGACGCGGATTGTGTCCGAGAAATCGCTGTCGCAGTAGTAGCCAGTGTCTGAATAGAAAGCGATTGCATTCTCCATATAGATGGCGAATTTATCGAGTTCCTCGTTATAATTGCCCATACTGTTTACTTGGATGGCAGGAGTGTCTGAATATTTAAGTGATATTTCGGCTTGCCCCGCGGTTGTGAATCTGTAGAAATTGTCGTAGATTTTGTCTATAGCGACAAGTCCGCTGTTATATTGCCAGGTTTTCACGTTTATATCGTCATAAGAAAGAGTGTCTAAACCGTAAACATAGCAGTAAGCCTCTGTTCTGTTCATGTTATTCATGTTTGTGCCGCATAAGTACATGCCTTTGTAAAGGTCCATATTGCGGAAGTCGTCGTAGGAAATGTTGTACGTAACGTCGGCTGTGTTATATATTTCATAAACGCTCATTGAATCACGGCGACTTTCTTTTTTTGTGTACAAAATCGTTTTACGGTCTGGACTGTAGGCAATGGAGCCATCCTGATTAATGGAGACTTTGAAATTAATGTCTTTCGTTATGTTTTTTATGCGGATTACATATTCATCGATGTAATCATGGGCTACGATTTCGTAGTTCGATCTTGGGAGCCCTGTAACGGATACAGCGCGTTCAGAAAGCTCGTAGTAACCGAAATCTTCTGGATTAAGGTAATATCCCCAGATGTCTTTAGGTGTAATTGTTATGCCTATTTCAAGCGTTGTGTCCGATGTTTTGCGGATGCTGGAAACCGATGGTCCCTGGAATGCGCGCTGGAATACGATTTTGCGGTTGTAAGTTTTTCCGTCGTTCGTTGTAATGGAAAGCGTCTTTGGTGTGTTCAGCATTCTATCCAGATTTATCTGTGATTGTTCGCTTTTCATCTGGATTCCATCGAGTTTTATAGATGATACTGTTCCGCTTAAATAGAAGAATGTATTGAAACTGTATGGATTGTCTGTAATTGTGGTCGGAACTGCGACATAATATGTGTCCGAGTCGTATTTATAAAAGCTGTATTCTTGTCCGTCGGAGTATAGTCCGAGTGCCAAGAAAAGCTCATCTACTTGCTTGGAGCCGGACGCAACCGCGGCTTTGTTCGGCTGCAGATTATATGTCGGGTTTTTGGGCACCGAAGAGTTACCAATGCTTGCATCATCCTGCCCAAAGTTCGGAGTGTATTTTCCTACCGGGAAGTCTGTGAAAGTAATGTCGTAAAGGTTGCGTCCGTGCGGACCTTTGCCGAGTGATGTAACTGTCGGTGACACTGTGACATAGGTTGTGTCGTTTACGAAAATGTCGGCGTTGTATGAGCCGTCCGTTTCAAGCGTCTGTGGTGTTTCTACTGTAAGAACCGCCGCGAATTTGTCTGTCGGGTATGTTACATCTGCGGGGTAGGACGCCACTTCTTCAGTGTTAAAATCGAGCTCATATTGTATGTGCTGTCCGTTATTATCAACGATGTCGAAGTACGTTGTTAAAGTCGCTTTCTTTCCCGGTTTAGGATAAAACTTTCCGTTTGCGTAAGTCTGCTCGTAGCAGTTCATGTTCAATTCGCTATTGCTGTACCGCTGGAGCTCTTTTTCAATCGTCATGTCAATTACGGTAACGCCGGAAATGACGGGCTTTCCGAACCAGCTGATAGACTTTATGTTTGTGCCGGCGGTACTGAATATCGGTATTACGCGGGTAAAGTCGTCGTATGGAGAAACAGTGAAATACGAACCGGTTACTGTGGCGTATGTTTTTTCTTCGTGTTCTGGGTCATAAACTGAATCAACCCATGATGAGCCTGAGCCGGTGTAAGTTTTGTTTCCTACTTTTACAGAGAACGATGAGAACTGCTGGAAAGACTTACTGTTTCCCATGAACTCGCGCGAAGTAGTTTTGGCAAGCTTCATCGCAATGTATGGATATTCAGTTGAACAGGCGACAGGGATTTCCTTGTCTTTCACGAAAAATTCGAAAGTTCCGCTTTCTGTGGGGTTTTTAAGCGTAAGTTTGTACGTGTCGCCCTTGTATCTGGTCAGCGAGTCGATTTGTGCGCCAAGCGTATTCTTCGTTATGTATATGTTGTCCGTCGTTATAGGATTGCAGCCGGTGAGGTTAAAGTAAATTACCGGTTTTTGCCTGTTCGTTGAGTCGCTGCCCAGAAACTGCAATTCGGCACAGTGCGTGTTTATAAACGTGTAGGTGGAGGTTTTGCCATTTTTGTCTGTCAGCATGAATTTAGCTGGTTTGGTGGGATCTAGCCAGCGCAAAAGAATATATGAATAAGTGTCGATCAAAGAGGCGATATATTGCGTGTTCTCACCGGATGAGAAAGTGCATGTGCCAAGCATTGTCGGGACTATGTTGATGTAAGGCTGTTTAACTGTACCGGGGATGTCGCAGATTATAAGGTCATCGACGAGCGCAGAAACACCGAAAGATCTTCCGTCTGAAGGATACGGCGTCCACGGCGGTCCGTCCGGGATTTCCGGCATTCCGTCGTAGAATGCGAAATTGATTTCTTCGCCATACTCAGTAAGCGGAATTCCGTTTTCCGCCTGCAGGTTGTCAAGGTTTGTAGTTATGTTGAGCGGAGTCCACACTACATCCGTGCGCGCGGAGCTTTGTGCATTAAGAATGCTGGATGAAATGTTCGGGGATTCCCTTAGTGTATAGTCTTGTGCAAGTGCGCCGAAAACAAAAAGTGACGCGAAAATTATTCCTAATAATATTTTTTTCATATAACCTCCGTGGGATGTTTGGCAATGGATCAAGAACAATTTAATAAGAACAGTTTTTATTCTAGCACATAAATCTAAAATCTTACTAAACTGGAGAGATTTTTTTGCGGGTCTTAGGGCGGGGGGGAGCCCTACGAGCAAAGCTCTCCGGGAGACTCGCTGAAAACAGTCCACTGGACTGTTTTCACCCTGCGCATTGAAACACTTCGTTGGCAACGCGCAGGGTCGCTCCCTAAGGGGGAGGCTTCCCCCTTTATATTACTACATTTAATTAATTTTCAGATAGGTGCGAAGTCCGTCAAAGAAAGCGGTTTTTGCATCCGGATTTGTAAATGTTTCTTGGAATCCTGCCAGCGGGATATTTGATGCGGCTGCCCAAAGTCGTGCGTTAGAGGCTTGCCTGTCCGGGGATTCTGCCGTTGATGTAGAAGGTGCAAGACTGGTTGCATCCGCGATTTTTGCCTGGTTTTCAAGCGTAAGGAGCTTTTGAAGCATTTCCATGCAGAGTGCACTTTTTTCGTCGTACTTGTTTTTAAGGACTGTGCCAGAAAGAATCGAGAAAACAAGGCTTCTGTCATTGCCAGCCCCTTCAACGCGACCGACCGGGAAAAAGTATTCCGTATATCTTTCGATTGTGCGGTAAGGTACTGTTCTGTGCATGGAAAGAGGCATGAACACAACAGAAAGAATCTCTGTTTCCATAAGATATTCAACTTCCTGCTGAGTCATAGCGAACCATTCGGAGTGAAGAAGCCCGTCTTTTTTCCATTGGCACAGCGTATCGAGTGTATTTTTGAAGTTTTCGTTTCCGGCGGCTTCCAAAACGGTGTCGAAAATCTGGCTTGTGTCCGATGCTTTTTCCGCGTTTTGAATTGCTTTTTTAAGTTTTTCGAGCGAAGCGCTAGAATAAAGTGATTCCATGCACGATGAAACGAACATTCCAAGTGTTTTGTCGTCTTTTCCGGCGCATCCGAATGTAAAGCGTCTTGTTCCGGTAGCATTTTTAGCGAATGAAATCATTTCTTCCATCGAGGCAGAGGGCGAGCTTTCGTTTTTGCTGAGTGCCTTAATGTTGTAAAGGGTCTCAAAATCGTCTATGAGCAACGGCACTGATGTTTTTGAAATGCCGCGGACTGATATTGGCATTACGGAGTAAACGGATTCTGCCGGTTTTACGGCAAGGTTTTCGATTGTAGCGGCTGTTCCGGCATCGGAAAAAAGAAGATTTATTGCTGTATCGTCGAAAATCTGGTCAGATGCTGGTTTGGAGCTGTCCAGAGTTACGAATTCATAGTCGAATTCAGGTGATGCGGCTTCCCATTCAGTGCGGAG
>JAEEGH010029669.1_pt1 | contig 10679 bp, 10 predicted proteins | sample 9134181 | NCBI WGS metagenome assembly JAEEGH01 (sample SAMN16246544, study PRJNA631951) | gut metagenome | biome: gut microbiome; feature: rumen; material: DP-attached | host: Bos | place: Iran: Karaj | collected 2018-10
AGTCTGTCTTTCGCATGCTCACGGGACCATCCGCGCGCAATAAGACGTTGCATTTGAGTTTCCCTGTCGCACCAGACAGAGATGATTTTGTCTGCTGTTTCTTCCCATCCCGACTCAAAAAGGAGCGGAATTGCGCAAAAGAGCGGCCTTGCGTCTTCATTCGCGCAATCTTGAATGGCGTTTCTAACAAGAGGGTGCATGACGGAATTAAGCCAGGCGAGTTCTTCCTTTGATTGGAAGACGATGCCGGCAATTTTTTTCCGGTCAAGCGTGCCGTCCTTCGCCAGTATGCCGTTCCCCCAGTGCTGGAGAAGCGTGTTGTAGGCTGGACGATTCGGAAGATACATGTCATGGGCCACGTCATCGGCGTCAAGAGTCTTGGCTCCTAGGCCCTGGAATTGGCTGAGAATGGTGCTTTTTCCCATGCCGATTCCGCCAGTGATGGCAATAAGCATAATCGGGAAATGTGAAGGGGGCTTGTTTTCGCTTACGCGGCTTGCCTGCCGCAGAACTTCTCGGAGTTGTCCGAATCTTAAAGGATTCCGAAAGCGTCTGTCTGGTCTTCAGGCCGTATGCCGCCGCGCTTGAAAAAGTAATGCATTAAATATACCATATGAAAAAACACTGTCAAATTTTCCCACTTGGCGAGGCTGGAGTTTTCAAGAGGGGGCTGGATATTCTGGAGAAACTGGATGTTCTGGATGTTCTGGATGTTCTGGAAAAACTTTTTTTGCTCCTTCCAGCAACTCCAGAACTTCCAGAACTTCCAGAGTTCTTTCCCACTATAGAGTCTGCAAAAAGCTCCACTGGCTCTTCGGAGCCTTCACCGACAGATGAACGCCGTCGTTGTCATACTCTTCGCTGATGATGGAGCAGTTGGCACGAATCTGCGTGACGCAGCTGTAGCGGTCATGCGGAATTACCAGCGAAAAGACTTTCGATTCCGCATCGACAAACGCTTCGACACGTTCCGCCAATTCGTCCAGCCCTACGCCTGTGACGGTTGAAGCGAAGACGGCGTCTGGATAACGCGCTTTCAGACGGTTGATTTCAATCGGTTCCGTGACCAAATCCATCTTGTTGAGCACCATGACGATCGGTTTGTCTCCTGCACCGATTTCGTCCAATACGTTTAGAGTGGTTTCATGACGGTCGTCAAGCCCTGCGGCGGATGCGTCACAGACTTCGATGATGAAATCCGCGAGAGCCGTCTCCTCCAATGTCGATTTGAACGCTTCGACAAGCGTGTGCGGCAGTTTGCGGATGAAACCGACCGTGTCCGCCAGCAGGATGTCCTGTCCGCCCGGCAGACGGTAGCGGCGGACGGTCGGATCCAGCGTAGCGAACAGTTTGTTCTCCGAAAGGACGCCCGCATGCGTCATCGCGTTGAGCAGCGACGATTTGCCCGCGTTCGTGTAGCCGACGATCGCCGCGACGGGCACTGGCTTGCGCAACCGTTTGGCCCGCTGGATCTTGCGGTGCTGCTGGACGTCTTCCAACTGCCGCTTGAGCTTGGCGATGTTGTTGCGGATGACACGCGAGTCGATTTCCAGCTGCTGTTCGCCTTCGCCTTTGGCGCCCATGCCGCCCGCCTTGCCGCCCTGCCGGTTCAAATGCGTCCAACGGCGTTTCAGCCTCGGAAGGGAGTAGTTGGCCTGTGCCAACTGGACTTGCAATGTCGCTTCGTTGGTCTTCGCATGGGCGGCGAAGATGTCGAGAATGACCTCCTGCCGGTCGATGACGGCCAATGACGACAGTTGCTCCCAGTTACGTTGCTGCGACGGCGTGAGGAAGTCGTCGAAGACGATGACGTCCGCCTCAGCGTTTTCGGCCAGCTGGACGATTTCCTGCGCCTTTCCTTCGCCGACGAGCAGTTTCGGGTTCGGTTCGCGGATTCGGACGACGCGGGAGCCGACGACTTCCATTTCGAGCGTGTCGGCCAGTTCGGCGAGTTCGTTGACGAGTTCTTCGGCAACCGCCGCTTCCTCCGGCTGTGAGAAGATTCCGACTAAAAAAGCTTTATGGGGCATATATTATGGTAGGAAAGGGATGGTGTCTGATGGAAAAATCGCGTTTAATATGGCGTGTAACTTGACAAATGCAAAAGATGGGCGATATTAATGGCGTTTTCAGACGTTTTTTCAGGATGGTGCTCGTAGCTCAGTTGGCTAGAGCGTCTGGTTGTGGCCCAGAAGGTCGTCGGTTCGAGCCCGATCGAGCACATCCACCTTTTTCCCGTAATTCCAACGAGTTACGGGATTTTTTTGCTTTGTTTGCGGCCTTCCTAACTTCTTGTATCTTCCGCATATTTAAGTATAAATCCGATGTGTCAAAATGGCGAAAGGGTTACCAAAGGGTTACCAATCTTTTGAGCCTAAAGACGCTCTTATTGAAGGCTGTCGGAGTCGTCAGAATTAAGGCGAAAGGGTTACCAGAAGACGCGAAAGGGTTACCAGCTATTAGACAATAGCTCCTATTTTATTGTCAATCGATGTCCGCGCCTTTGTCGGCGTGAAAATTTTTTCACTCCCCCAGTCAAGAAATAAACTATCTATGAGGCGTGAGTCCTTCCCGCGCGACAATTGGATTTGGTTTGACGTTGGAAGAACCTACCTTCACCCCCTCGGAGTCCTGCCCCGTCGCCTCCCGTGCCTCCTACGGCCTCCAGATTGCCGTCTATGGCCGTCATCGTCTAGAAGCCATCAAATACACCCCCTGCCGACAACGTTGTCTAGAATGGTCGTTCGTGGCGTTTCGTCGCCGTGATTCTCCGTTCATCGGAGAACATGCCATCATGTCAATGGACATCGGCATCGTCGGAGAACTACGGCGGAGGCGGAGAACATGCCATCGGCTTGAATAATCCATGACGAAAGACTATATTTTCAGTAAAAACAACCACAAATAAAACTGAAAATAAATGAATAAAACCAATAAAAATAATGCAATTCACTCTTTTTTATGCTTGAATGACGTTCAACTGGAATGGCGTGAATATTCACAACATATTGAAAATACGATAGATAGAGAAGTCGTGTCGCATAATACATAATATGTTTAATTCACGCTCTCAAAATATGCTAAAATATTGATAATCAATAAGATAAAACATTATACAGAGGCTTTTCGACATGGAAAACGACGCGAAAAACACAACGAAAGACAACATCATCGCGGATGTGGTCGAGAATCTAGGAATCTCAAACCAAAAACTGGCGGACATCCTCGGAGTCTCCCGCGCCCGTGTCGAAAACTGGCGTTATAAAGCCGTCGCCGTTCCTGCCGACATGCTGACGGCCATCATTCGCCTTCTGCTTGACGAACTCCATAAACGCCAGCTTGCACCAATCGCGGCCAGATACGCGGAGCTAGCGGCCATCAAGAAGCGCAAGGGCTGACGGCTTCATCCTTCACCTTGCATCTGGTTGAATGAGGCTTGAAGCTCCGCCTCCATTCGTGCGAGTTCTTCCGGATTGCCATCATCGAACACAATCTCGCCGTCATCTTCGACGCTTGCATCTTCGACGGCGACGATGTTTTCCGTCTTGTTTACGGCGGGTTTTCCTAGAACTCGGTCGAGAAGAAGGGCGGCGGCGCGAGTGTCGCCTCCCTTCGCCTTGTCAATCAGCATGGCGACTATGGCCTCGATGTCGCTCGGAGCTACTGCCGACAATAAGGCTTGTTTCAGTTGGTCGGCCTTTCGGCATCTGGCGAACTGGTTGCCATTGGTGAATCTGCCTTGTGAATCTCTTTGTTGTTCTTCCATGTGGTTCTCCTTCTGGTTACATGCCGACGGCGAATTGAAGACGCTTGAAGCGTTCCTCTTCGTGTCGGAGAAAATGACGTAGAAAACTAAAGGTCGCAAATGCTCCGTCCTGCCGTGACTCCGCAAAGTAGAAGGGTAGTCTATACCTCTGCATCCAAGAAATGATAGACTGTACTGCCGCGTCTGGATTCATTTGGCTTCGATACATTCCGCATCGAATAGCGGTGAACGGAGCTTCGACAACTATCATGGCGGAGCTGTACCCCCGCAAGCGTTCAAGTTCGCGTCTGAAGCGTTCGCGGTCGTGGGTTAGACATCCGATAAGGTCGTCAATGCTTTTGCGTTCTACGGCGATTTCTGAAGCGAATCCATAGAGCGAGTAGTCGCCAGCTTGAAGCGTTCCGATTGCGACTTCAACATCTGGAAAAGGCGAGAAATCGAACGGAGTTTGTTCTCGACTGTCAATAACGATTTTCAATGGCGGTCACCTCCTAGAATGGTTGCTCTTCTGACTTGTTCTTGTAGATTCGTTCGTATTCATCCATTTGCTTCTTGTATTGACCTTGTGAATCCTCGGAAGCCAATGAAGCCAACACCTGCAAACAATAATAATGCTCATCGTCGAGTTTTTTGTCTTTCCCAAAAGGGAAGTCTCCATTTTGTCCAAAACGGTCGGCCTTCTCTTCAAGCACCTTGTTAAGCCTTTTGTCGGCTTGGCATTTAAGCCAATTTCTGAGGCTTCCCTTCCAGTTTACCATTGGAGTTTTTGTGCTGTAACATATCCAATGTCTATCATCATTCTCCTTGTACCATTGTGCTATCTGTTCATACTTACATAAGAATTTGAACTCCATCGCATAATTAAAAGCATCCTGCACATTGTACGGCTTGTTCGGTTGTGAATTTGACTCTATATTTGACTCTGTATTGGTCATATAATTATTACAGTCATAAGATATAGTATTACCATTTTCATTTTGATTTTGATTTGAATTATGGATTGGTATGGCATCGGTAAGCGATTGGTTACCGATAACAGTTTGATCCTTTCCACCATGCCAGCGAATATCATTTCCCTTCCTGCCGCCTTCAGATTTTGTCTGTGATTCGGCTTGCTTCTTCTGACGATACTGGTCTCCCCATTCGAACACTCTGTCTTCAAGTTTTTTGGTTGCTGGCTTGACTTCATGCTCGGCATCGTCTCCCCTAGCTCTTGCAAAGACATTCAGCAACATGTTCAAGGCTTCGTCTTTGTCCATTGTTTCACATGCGAGAACATAATCGAGATTCACCAAAATGGCGGGCATCTGCTTTTGTTTGGTCATGCTTCAACCTCCTTCGGCGCGAGTGTCCGCGCCTCGGCGTGTTCCTTTGCGTCCCGCCAGTCTTGGAGCTTGTCAAGGTCGAGTCCGCGAGTCCGCGCGACATCTTCCAGTAGTAGAGCGTTCAAACCATCTACATCGTCGATACAAGCCCAAATGAGCTTGGCTGTCTCCAGTTCGACGGCGGGATTCTGGAAGGTCTTTTCTATGGCCTCTTGGAGCATCGGCAACGTTCCGCCAGTACGTTTAAAGCTCCACATAAACAAGGCGATTTTAAGGAAAAGTCTTTCGTTCATGGTTGGTTAAGCCTCCTGCTTCATGCCTTCGTATGCAAGCCTTTCGACTTCGGAGGCGGGAAAACGGACATAACGCTGACTGTGCCTTACTCCGTGCATAAGTCCGCGCCGTTCGTATTGAAAAAGCGTTCTGCGGCTAACGCCTCATAACAGCTCCATTGCTTCTTTCGGAGTGAGCATTCGCTGACGTTCGACTGTTCCATTCAAGGCGGAGCGAATACGGCTCTTGTCTTCGGTCGTGACTCCAGTATCGGCTAAAATCGCGGCTTCTACAATTTTCTTTGTGGCATCACTAATCATAAGTAATTCTCCATTCTATAAACATTAATTAATAGTCAATGTAAATACTTTTCTTTAAGTGGTATGATTTTTGTAAGAATTTGATTTTTAAGTCATTGTGATTTATTCCTCCTTGTTTTTTGTGATTACATGTAATTCTTTAAAATTTCTTGTAATATTGTTTGCAATCCTTAAAAATATCTTTGATTATCAATAAGTTATGGCTTTATGATAACTCTTTAGGAATGATTCGTCAAATATGGAAAACAACTTTTTTTAGCTAAAAAATATTTGTGACAAGATATAGAAAATTTAAACTTGTCACATTTCATGTCACAACCTCGGCGGACAACAAAAAAGGCAAGCCCCAGACTTCGGAGCTTGCCAGCATAAAGAAGAATATAGAGAAGTATTATCTTCTTCTGGTATAGTATTTTACAATGTCTCGGACTTCATCAATAGGAATCGTCATCGCCAGTCTTGCAAGCTCGGCGCGAACATCTTCGTCGCCGTCTTCGGAGTCCGTGGTCTCGGCCTCGGCTGTAATGCTTTCATCCAATGGAATCGTCTGGACTTGACGCTGACGGCTTTGACAAATCGCGGCGAACGTCCGTTCTATAACCGCGCCGACGGAGCTTTCATCCGCTGACTGTCGCATCAAGCGGAGTCCTGCATCTGCAATCAAATCATCAATACCAACGGCATCGACTAGCGGCCTCCAATGCTTCCATGCAATTCTCCGCATAAGTTCGACAACTTCATCGGTCAATTCAATTCGTGGTCTGGTAGTCGTGACAAATCGCGGATTGACTAGGATAAAATCGACAACATTTTCAAGGCGATAGACGGCGCGATTACAAGCCGACATGTCGCATTTTAGACGGCCAGTCTTGACGAATCGGCGAACGCTCTGAACGTCACGATTCAGAAGTTTGGCGACGGCGCGAGTGTTCAATACTGCACCTGCTCCGCGTTGGATAAGATACGCGGTGACGCTCTCCCGTGTGAATTTCTGCAAGATGATTTCAGTCATGCTTTCGCCTCCGTTCCATACTGGTCTAGAAATGCTTTGACGGCTTCAAGTGGCAAGGTGTCCAGAAGGTCGTGCGCTTTCATCCGTAAAGCGTCCGCCGTGATGTCCTTCGGCTGTTGTGGAACGTCCGCGCCGATGTCTGGCAACGCCTCTATTGCCGCCTGCTTCGCCTCCTTGCTAGCGTTGAAATAATGCTCCGTCATGGCTGGTGAGCCGTGGCCGACAATCTGCTGGACTATAGCCAAAGGAACGCCAGCGGACGCGCAAAAGCTGACAAATGAATGTCTGAAGCTGTGCGCCCCAAACTGCGCCGCGTTCCTTGCGCCCCCCTTCAAGCCTTCGGTTTTCATTGTGATTTCAAGCCCCGTCGCACATGCCACTATTTTCTGGATCGTCTTGTAAACGCCCGTTCTATTGTATGAATAACGGGCCGCAACGTCTGGCAGGATATAGCCGTCGCGCTTCCATTCCTGCGCCTCTTGAAGTCCATTCTTCAACATTGGATGTAATGGCAACGAAACGACAACGCCAGAGCTTTCCGCCGTCTTGTGAGGCTTGAAGGTGATTGTGTTCGTGGCAAGGTTCACGGCCTCCCATGTCATGCCGCAAGCGTCGCCGCATCTGCACCCCGTGAACGTCATCAGCAAGACAAGCAAACGGAACTGGCGTGGATATTCTGGTCTGTATTCGAGACGCTTTACAACTCTTTCGGACTTGCGCCCCGTGGTCAGTCTGACGACTTCCGCATCAAAGAAAAAGCCATCGTCAAAGCCTTTTATAATGGCCTGCACCTGCTCCGCCGTGAACTCCTTGCGTGATTTGGTCTTCAACGCCTTTCCTTCTAGGTTTTCTGCGGGATTGGCATCAAGCCCCAACGCCTTGTAGGTGTGTTTGAAAACGTGCCTCATAATCGTTATGGCCTCGCAATAGGAACGTCCAGACAAATCACCATATACATCCGTTAGGAACTTGGACAACGCCTCCGCCGTGATGTCGTTCATGGCTGTAATGGTCGGTGTCTGCTGACTGCACCAACTAACAAGGCGGTCGATGACTAGCTTCTGGTCTCTGCGCCTCGCGTCGCTTGTGTCCTGCGGACGCGTCGGAGACGATAGGAACGTCGGCCAAATGTCGTTTATTGTGGTCGTGAGGCTGGTTATAAGGTCTCTTTGTCTGGCTATGGCCTCGACTGCCGCCTTATGGTCTTGGATTTTGTCCAACTCGCGGCGGAGTTCGTTGATTTTGTCGGCGGCGGTCTTCGCCTGCGCTTCGGTCGTGCATGGCGTTCCGTCTTCGTTACGGAGCATTTCACTTGAACGCCTGCCGTTTTCCGTCCTGCGGAGATAGAATCTATTGTTTTTCTTGAAAATCGAGCCTTCGCCTTTCTGCCGTCCGCGTCCTACCGTCTTGCTTGCCATGATGATTAACTCCTTTTGTCTGCTTCTTGTATCTTCTTAAACGTTTTCAACCTCTCCTATAAAATAGCACATATTGATAAAAGGGCTACTAAAGGGTTACCCAAAAATCATTTTTAAGTATGAGAGCGTCTGGTTGTGGCCCAGAAGGTCGTCGGTTCGAGCCCGATCGAGCACATCCACCCGATATGCCCGTGATTTATCTAATCACGGGATTTTTTTTGTTTGGTTCACGTATAAAAATTTCAACCATCATTTTTTCTGATTTGTTTGATGTGTTTTTAGCGACGACAAGTTATAGGTTGTTTTATAGTAAAAATTCGTGACCTCGATAGCGGTTGGGTGGAAAAAAGGAATTTGGATCATTTGAATGAGAGGATGGCGAAGCAAAGGTGCGGGGGAAGGCTGTTCAATTTTGCTTTGCATGGATGAATTATTGGCTTTTGACGAAAACGGCGTTATAATATGATAAATTTCAGTTGAAGTGTCGTTTTTCTTTACCATAAGGATTAATGTCATGAGCGAAAAACTGTCTTGGGTGTTGACGGATGTGGAAAACCGCATCTATGTCGAAGAATTTTCAGTGAATCCGTCCGTTCTGGGGCCGCGTGCGGCGGCTGGTTGCGGCGGCGGCTGGTCCATCACGAAAACGCGGCTGAAAGGCGGCGTGTCGGACGGCGTCGATGTCATTGACGTGAACAACGGCCGTCTGTCCTTCACCGTCATTCCGACGCGCGGCATGGGCTTCTGGCACGGCAGCTGCGACGGCAATTTCATCGGCTGGGACTCGCCGGCCCGCTTCCCCGTTCATCCCAACCAGATCAACATTCTGGAGCAGGGCGGCCTGGGCTGGCTGAAAGGCTTCAATGAATGCGTCGTCCGCTGCGGCTGCAACTCCAACGGCGCGCCCGGCATCGACCGCGTCCGCGACAACAACGGCAACATCGCGGAAGTCATGCTGACGCTGCACGGCAAAATCGCCTTGACGCCCGCCTGCTACGTGAAAATTGAAATCATTCCGGGCGATCCCGCGGAAATCGTCATCACCGGCGTGATGGAGGAATCCCGTTGCTTCTGCCCGCAGTACAGACTGACGACGCGCTACTCCACGTTCGTCGGCAGCAACAAGCTGTCGTTCAAAGACCAGGTGCTGAATTTCGCGGACAGCCCGACGGAATTCATGATGCTGTACCACTGCAATTTCGGTTCGCCGTATCTGGAAGGCGGCTCGACGATGGTCGCGCCTGTTCTGGAAATCGCCCCGCGTGACGCGCGTGCGGCGGAGGACATGGACACATGGCCGTCCTACCGCGCGCCCGAGGCGGGCTACGTCGAACAATGCTATTTCGTCGATATGGGTGCGCGTGCCGATGGCACGACGCTGGCCATGCTTCGCAACGCGGCGGGAGACAAGGGGACGATCGTCCGCTGGAACAAGAATCAACTGCCGTGCTTCAGCCAATGGAAGCACACGACGGGCTTGAACGAAGGGTATGTGACAGGTCTTGAACCTGCTACCAACTATCCGAACCAGAAGGTCTTCGAACGTGAACGCGGCCGCGTGGTCACATTGCAGGCCGGACAGACCTACACGATCGACATGGGGCTGGAATTCGTTTCGGACAAGGCGGGCGTCGCCGCCATCGAAGCGGAAGTGAAGGACGTTCTCGGCGGCCGCGCCACGAAGGTGGATCCGCAGCCCGTCGCGAAGTGGAGCGCGATTTAATCGACGTCTGGCGGGAACATGTCTGAGACTGACAGCAGGCCATTTCCGCCAGGAGCGCAGTGGCGATTCTTCGTCATTTACGTCTCGCTGTTTGCACCGTACGCGATCATCACACCGTATTTTCAGCAGTTGCTGAAGTACTTGAACTACAATGATATCCAGATCGGGGCGATTCAAGGTGCATTGGAGTTTATGGCGGTGGCGGCGCCAATCCTGTGGGGCGTACTGGCGGATCGCCTGTCCGCTCCTCGCGGCGTGCTGGCGTTCACGGTCATCCTGTCGCTTCCGATGTTCTTTCTGTTCCGTTTCGTCAATGGCGGGATGGCGGGCATGGCGGTCGCCGTGCTGTTCGGGTTGTTCTACAAGCCGAACATTCCGCTGACGGACGGAATGACGTTCCGCTATATCCGGACGAGTGGCGGTGACTATGGAAAGATCCGCATAGGCGGGACGTTTGGCTACATAAGTTTCATCATTGTCTTCGACGCCATCTGCTGGCTGACAGGCGGTGTGACGGTCAATAAGCTGATTGTGGAATTCAGCGTGGCCGTGGCGCTGCAATTGGCGAGCCTGTTGCTGGTGCCGAAGTTCATCGATACTTCCGCCGTGTCGAAAAACACGGCTAGAGAGAAGACGGATGCCGAACGGAACGACTTCCTGAAGTTGTTCCTGCGTCCGACGTTTCTGGTCTTCATGCTGGCGGCGTTTCTAGGGCGTTTCTCGATGATGAGCTACTACAGCTTCTTTTCGAGATACTTGGATGATGTCTATGGCGTGAAGGAAGTCGGCTGGATCTGGGCGCTGGGATCATTGTGCGAAATGCCGTTGATTTTCTGCAGTAA
>JAEEGH010029670.1_pt1 | contig 10678 bp, 9 predicted proteins | sample 9134181 | NCBI WGS metagenome assembly JAEEGH01 (sample SAMN16246544, study PRJNA631951) | gut metagenome | biome: gut microbiome; feature: rumen; material: DP-attached | host: Bos | place: Iran: Karaj | collected 2018-10
TCTGCACCACGTTCGGCCACAGGCCCATCATAGCCCGCAGGTCGGTGGCTTTCGGTTTGCCTTCATAAGCGCCGAAGCCTTCCACAGCCTGGATTACAGAGTCGGACATGGCAATGGCCAGTTCGCCTTTGCCCGTCAGGATGGCGTTGATGTTTTCACCGGTAGCGCCGGTAGCCGTAGCGCTGGTCTTGTAGCCCATTTCACCCACAACCTTGGAGAACGCGCCGCCAATCGGGAAGTAAATACCGCTGGTAGGACCGGTCAGTACCGTGATAAACTCTTTGCTGCGGTCTACTTTAGCCGTTGCGGTAGCAGCCGGTTTCGCGCCGTCTTTCGGGGCGTCTTTCTTTTTGTCTCCGCCGCCGCAGGCTGCCACACTCAGGGCCAGAGCTGCGATCATAGCCGCGCTTACAACTTTTTTCATCATAATTTTCTTCCCCCTTTTCACATAACTGTGATTTTTGTTTGATTCAGGAAAAACAGTTTACATCGCCGGCGCCCGGCCGGACTCGTTGCATCCGCATTTCCTTACAATGCTTTTTCCAGCATATTACTTTAATTATTATATCATACTTGCAGCGTATTGTGTTAAACCGAAATTGTTTTTTTATGTATTTTTTTAATTGTAAGGTTTCGTGTTATAATATAAACGATTTCATTGTGTTTCTGGAGGCAAGGTGATGAAAACTAACCGGAAGAAAAGTTCGGCCCGTTCGGTCCGATTGCTCTCTGTATGTATGCTGTCGCTGTTCCTGTTTGGCAGTTTCGGCTGCGCCCAGGACAAGCCCATCGTATTTGATTACGCGTCCCAGCCGGAAGAGTTTGTGGTGAAACTGAAAGCAAACCAGAAGTACACCATTGTACGAGGCAAGGACCGGTTTCCCTTTTCCCTTACGTTAAAAAACGATCTGGTTTTTGACAACGGCACCTCTCACTTAATCTGGAATAAAATTGACAGGGAAGCCCGTATGCTGCGGGCCAAAGAGAGGGTCCCGTATCTGATCCATTCCAACGGAAAAGACTACCTGTATATTTACGGGGACCGGGTCGGCGACCTGAATTTCATCGAGCTTTCCGACACCAACAGTGTGAGGGGAGCCGATAATGCCATGCTGCATTTTTATGAAGAACCGAAGGATCCGAAAAACCTGCCGGTCCGGATCGGCATCAACGTGCTGGGCCCTGCGGCGGCAGAGCTTCGCTACCATGTAGGAAAGCTTGGCAAGCCAACGCCTAATGAAGATCCGGAGGGGTACCGTTACTGTACGGCAGCGTACCGGAAAGAAAAGCTGGTGACCACGAAAGACGCGCGGGTCCTGATTTTTGCCAACGCAGACGCAGCGGAAGGGAAAGAAGAAACACTTCCCTCCGGCAGCGTGTTTACACGGCTGCGCACCAGCAAACGGTTGTATACGGACCTGCTGCTGGAAGACGGCCGGGTGTTCCGGGTAAAGGAACGGTATTTGTTCAGCGAGCCCCATTCCATCATGGATGTGACTGATTTTGCAGACAAACCGTTTGAATACAAGAAAGCAGATGGGAAAAAAGGGTAGGCCTGTCCCGTGGCTGCTCCGGCCGCAAGGTTCGCAACGGTGCGCCGCGTCCGGCTGTATTCCGATTCACAATCTTATCATTGCATTTACTCTTAGCATAGTTTGGAGGCCTTTTCGTTGTCCTTAGATATTACATTTCTTCATTTAATTATTATGCTGCTGACCATTGCGGTCGTGATTTTTGGCGGTATCTATGTTGCCCGGGCGGTAAAAAGCGCGGAAGGCTACAGTCTGGGCGGGCGCAGCGCCAGTTTTCCTCTGGTAGCAGGCAGCATCGCCGGTACCGTCATCGGAGGCGGGGCCACCGTAGGCACGGCCCAGATGGCTTCCACCGTAGGCCTTTCCGCCTGGTGGTTCACCCTGTCCAGCGGCATTACCTTTATTGTCATGGGCTTTTTATATGCCCGTCCCCTGCGCAAAACAGGGTTGGAGACCATCTCCCAGTATTTGGTGTTGAATTACGGGAAGACCGCCGGTTCCATCGCCAGCTGGGTCACGACCATCGGAATCTTCTTCAGCGTGGTGTCCAGCTGCCTGCCGGGTATTGGCATCATCTGCGCCGTGTTTGACGTTTCCGTCTGGACGGCGGCATTGATTTTAATGCTGCTGGTAGCCAGTTACGTGTTTTTCGGCGGCATGAAGAGCGCCGGGGTAGGCGGCATCCTGAAGATGCTCATCCTGTTTGCCAGCCTGTTCGTGGCAGGCGGCACGGCGTTCTGGGCCATCCATACGGACCCGGCCATCAGTGCGGCGCTGCCGGACTTCCCCTGGTTCAGTCTGCTGGGGAACGGTACCGGCAACGCAGCGGCGAATCTGTTGTCCGTGTTTGTGGGAATCATCTGCACCCAGACCTACATCCAGGCGTTGTTTTCCGCCACAGACCCCCAGACGGCAGCCTACGGCGCCTTTGCCGCAGCTTTGGTAGCCATCCCGGTAGGCCTGCCCTGCGCCATGATCGGCATGTATATGCATGTGGCGGAACCGGGCGTGCAGCCGCTGCTTGTGTTGCCGACCTATCTGCTGCACCACCAGCCGGCCCTCATCGGCGGCATGGCCATGGGCGGCATCATCATTTCTCTCATCAGCTCCATCGGGGGCCAGTCCCTGGGCATCGGTACCATCATATCCAAAGACATTGTGGCGCCCCTGTTCCAGATTAAAAACGACAGCACCCTGCTGAAGCTGAACCGTTGCAGCTGCGTCCTGATCATGATCATCGGCTGCGTCTTTTCCATCATATTCCGGGATACACAGATTTTATTCTGGAACTATTTATCCATGGGACTCCGGGGCGGCGGCATCTTTCTGCCTCTCACCCTGGCCGTGTTCCGGCCTCGATGCGTCAGCGGCCGATGGGTGGCGCTTTCCATGGTATGCAGCACGGCCGTGGCGATTCTCACCACCTTCCTGAAGACACCAGTGAAGCCCATGTTCCTGGCGGTAGCGGTGAGCTTCCTGCTGTTGCTGCCGGGACTGATGGGAAAGAAAGAATGATGGTGGAACGTGTTTGATAATAGTATTAATAAAAGGTGAACGGTTATGTCATGCAAAACAGTTTTTGTTAAAAACTCTGCCAAAAGGATACTGATGGCGCTGTTGCTTTTGCTTGCGGTATGTAACGTTACAGGGGTAACGCGTGCAGAGGCGGCCGGGAGCCGTGTTTCAGGCATTAAAGTGGAACAGAGCTTGAAATCCCAAAAAGCTGCAACGCAGCACGCGAACGTGCCGCAGGCTGGGAAAGTGGAGTCTGCAGCCAAAGATACTGCAACCCTGCCTGCAAAACCGCCGACGCCCTCCATTGTGCGCAAATCCGTTAAAATTTCCGCCGTAGGCGACTGCACCATCGGTTGGGATGACCGTTTTAGCTGGGGCAACCGTTTTGATGCGTATCTGGAAGGCAACAACGGAGATTACGGCTACTATCTGGCGAAGGTGAGGGATGTATTCAGGGAAGACGATTTTACCATCGCTAACCTGGAGACAACCTTTACTTCCTACCCGGTAAAAATGGAAAAGACGTTTAACTTTTCCGCACCGGATGCGTACAAGAACGTGTTGTTGCAGGGCTGTGTGGATGCGGTGAGCCTGGGCAATAACCACACTTATGATTTCGGTGAAAGAGGCTATCTGGATACCATGGCCGCACTGGACAGCATCGGCATCCCGTATTTCGGTCACGATAAATATCTGGTGAAAGAAGTCTGCGGAGTAAAAATCGGATTATTCTCACTGCTGGATTACGGATGCCAGTTTTATCACGAAATTGATAAGGCGCTGACGTATCTGAAAAGTCAGAAATGTGATCTTATCATCGCCTGTATGCACTGGGGGGTGGAGCATACCTACGAGCAGACATGGTCGCAGGTTGCCATGGCCCATTACCTGGTCGATAACGGTGTGGATCTGGTGTTGGGCAGTCATCCCCATGTGCTTCAGGGAATTGAGAAATACAAAGGGAAGTACATTTTGTATTCCATGGCCAATTTCTGTTTCGGCGGCAATACAGATCCCGATGACAAAGACAGCATGATCTTTCAGCAGACTTTCACGTTTGTAAACGATAAGCTGCAGCCGGACGATTACATTAAGATCATTCCGGCATCCGTTTCCGGCGTGAGCTATTGCAACAATTACCAGCCGGTGGTGCTGGAAGGTGCGGAAAAGGAACGGGTAATGCGTAAGATTATGAGATACAGCAGCGGATTCGAATACAGGGAATAAACAATAATAAGGCGTTGGCTTACGGGAGTACTATCCGCGTCAGGTAACGCCTTTTTTAATTTGCGGTAGCGCATACGGCAGCATGGCTAATACCTGCCTGCAACTTCGCTTAATGTGGCTTCGCCATCCCCATAAATCGCCGGCGAAGTCCCGGCGTCAGACAGATAAGGTGTCAGCAGCATGATGACTTCCGTTTTGCTTTTACTCCGGAAGTGATTTTTGAAAAGGAAACCTAACAGAGGGATTTTGGAAAGAAACGGAATCTGTTGCAGCTGCTTTTGTTCTTCTTCGCTGATGAGGCCGCCTATTACCAGTGTTTCACCGTTGCGCATGCGTACATTGGTATCGGCGGTCCTGCTGTTGATACGGTAGTTTTTCAGCTCGCTGATGAGAGCGGGCGTGCTGACCTCGGTATGGACCGCGGACGTGATGTAACCGTCGCGGCTGACAATGGGCGTATATTTCAGTTTGATGCCTGCGTCTACGTATTCGGTGGAATATGTGCTCTCGCCGTTATTGTGCTTTTCCGTAACAACGGGAATATGGCTGCCGATAAATATGCTGGCTTCTTTTCCCGGCAGGGTGATCAGGGAAGGGGTTGCCAGTACTTTTGCCTTACCGCTAGTGATAAGGGCGTTCAGTGTGGCGCTGAACTGGAACTGCGCGCCGGTTCCGCGCCACAGGCGGAGATGTCCCTTACCGTCTGCGTTTTCGGCTCTGTTTCCCGATGAAGAAGTGTTGTCGCGTTCTTCCTTGTTATATTGGGGCAATGTGTCCCAGTTCCACTGTATCCCCAGGCTTTTTTCGTCAGACTTGCTGATGGAAAGGATTTTTGCTATCAGCGTGACCTGTTGGGTAGTCTTATCCAAAGTCTGTAACGCTTTTTTGATCTTCCGGGCTTCGGCAGGGCTGCCGTTGAACAGCAGGCTGTTACTGCCGGCGTCTGCTGCCAGTTTTCCAGCGTTCAGGACGGCGGACAGCGGTTTCTGTAAATCTTCTGCTCTGGCGTAATTCAGGGGAAACGTGTAAAAACCGGCGGATAGTTTTTTCAGCGTATCATCCCGTGATATGAAGATTACACTGCCGTTTTCCGCATAAGTGAGGCCCTGTACGGCAGCTAGGGTTTCCAATGCGGTATGCAGGGAAACGTTTTCCAACTGTAATGTTACCGGTTCCTGAACCTTTGTGTCAGCAATCACGTTTTTTCCTGACATTTTTGTCAATGCTGCTGCAATTTCTTTAAGAGAAGCATTTTTTACAGACAGGGAAATCGCGGAAGTCCCGTTTGGCCTGTACCCGGGTTTGCTGTTATACTGTTCCTCCATGTGCTGTGAAAAGGATTCAGCAGACAAAGGTCCGGCAGGAACTTCGGCGCCGGCCGTTTTTGTCAGGGCAATTGCGAGAAAAAAAGCAAAGCTGGTGATAAAAGCTTTTGAAACATAAAACAGATTCAACTTGAACGGAATATTCAATTATTAAAATCCTCCTTTGGATACCATTATTGTTTTAATGTCAGCGTAATGGGATTTATACCGGAAGCGCTCTTCTCCGGATAAAGCGATACAGCCGTTGCTGTGATTTCTTTGACGTAATATCCGTTCCCTAAGGATTCGCCGCGGCGGAAGGCTCCCTGTATCGCCTTCCAGTGAAGCAACGCAAGTTTGTCTTTTCCATTGTCAAAGATGCCGGTAACGTATGGTTGCTGCGAAACGGGAGCAGCAGGGGTTGCGGACTGCTGTACAACAGTTTTTTTCATGGGAGCCTCAAAATGAGTATTTCCTGATGTAACACATTTATTCCCCCGGGTGACGGTCTGTTGTTTCCGCAATGCCGCAGGCAGGGCAAAAGGGTCGCGCCGGCCGGCAGCATCCAGATTCTTATCGTCCGGCACGGAATCGTATATCATGTTTTGGTTCGCCTGTTTTTCAGGCAATAAAATACCAGAGGCACCGTGATCAACAGGTGTCTCTGGTTTCTTTTTGCGTGTTTTCACTATGCTGTCAGCCTGTATTTCCCCAGCCTGGTTGCGATTGGTTGCTTCTTTTTTTACCGTGACCTGTGTAACAGAAACCGGCTCCTCACCGGTGTGACATCCCGATACAAAAAAAGAAAAAACCATAAAGGCTGTAAGGTTTCCGAAAAAAGATCTATAAAATTGTAAAATGTCACGCATGCGTTTCCTCCTGAAAGCGCGTACGCAATGTCTGTATTTTCGTTGCTTTTGCCGCAACAGTGTCATTATAGCGCTGCCGGGGAGAAAAGAAAAGCGGTTGTGTAAAAGTTCATAAATTGTTTTCGGATTTATGCGGATTTGTATGAAAACGGGGAATTTTATCAATCTTTGGGAAAAAAGTTCACGAAAATTTTAAAATCTGCCTTTGTGCAATATTTAAAAAACTGGAGCGCGCTGGTAGTATAATCTGGTGTTATCAGGAAACCGGACAAAATAGAATAGGAGATGATTTGTTGTTACAATACCAGCTGAAAGCAGAAGACGCACCGATTTTGCGTCTGCTGGATGGGATTATCGTACAGGGATTGGAAGCCGGGGCCAGTGATATCCATCTGGAACCGGGAACGGAACATAACCGGGTCCGGTATCGGGTTGACGGTGTGTTGCAGCAGACGCAAAGGATTCCGATGGAACGCCATACAGCGCTGATTTCCTGTGTAAAACTGATGTCAGGTATGGATATAGCGGAAAAACGGAAGCCGCAGGATGGAAGGTCGCAATTCACCCATAGCGGACAGAAGGTCGATCTGCGTATTTCTTCCCTGCCTACAATACAGGGAGAAAAAATCGTCATTCGTGTGCTGAATTCGGAAACGAATCAGCTCCGGCTGGAGGATATGGGTTTTACCGGGGATAACATGACCTGGTACCGGACAATGTACAAAGCGTCGTACGGACTGGTTCTGATTACCGGACCCACTGGCAGCGGAAAGACTACAACGCTGTACGCGACACTGCAGGAACTGAATCAGCCGGAACGGAACATCATCACCGTGGAAGATCCCGTGGAGTACCGTATGGAGGGCGTGAACCAGGTTGCGGTCAATGCGAAAACCGGGATGACATTTGCTAATGGGTTGCGTTCTATTTTACGGCAGGATCCCAATATTATCATGATAGGGGAGATACGTGACCGGGAAACGGCAGAGATAGCCATTCAGGCTGCACTGACCGGACATCTGGTATTCAGCACCCTGCATACCAATACGGCTGCCGGCGCCGTTACACGGCTGCTGGATATGGGCATAGAACCTTATCTGGCGGCATCAGCCCTGCGGGGGGTTGTGGCTCAGCGCCTGGTACGGAAACTTTGTCCTGCCTGCAAAGAAAAATACATGGCGGATAAAGCCATGTGGGGATGGAAGCGTTTTCGAAATCTGGTCTGTGGAGGAAATAAGGGGGATGAAATGAACCTGCCGGATGGTCTGGCGCTGTACCGGCAATCCGGTTGTGACGCATGCCGACAGTCCGGATACCGGGGGCGTATAGCTATCCATGAAGTACTGCCGGTCAATGCGGTTTTAAAAAATAAAATCATCAGCGGCGCTTCTGAACAGGAACTGTGTAACACGGCAAAAACAGAGATTCCGGGCATTTCTTCACTGGAAGAGGATGGTATGCAAAAGGTAAAACAGGGCATCACATCGGTACAGGAGTTACTGCGTGTGCTGGGGGCGGTGTGAGATGAGCTGCAAGGTAGACGAACTATTGCTGAAAGCGGCGGAAAGGAACGCATCCGATTTGCATATCAGTGAAGGGGGAACCGTAATTGCGCGCATTGCCGGGGCGTTGACAAAACAGGGAAGCATACTGTCTGACGTTTTTTCCCTGTTTGAACCGATTCTGCCGGATAAACAGCGTGCTGCACTGAGTCAGGACGGTGAATGCGATTTTGCTTACGCGCTTTATTCCGGGCACCGTTTCCGTATCAACTTATACCGCAGCATGGAAGGGCTGGATGCCGCTGTCCGGATTATCCCCAACAGTATTCCCACATGCAATAGGCTGCGATTGCCGGAAGCGCTGCGGAAACTATCAGAATTAAAAAGCGGCCTCGTGTTGCTTACCGGTGTTACGGGTTCCGGTAAAAGCACGACACTGGCCGCTATCATTAATGAAATTAACCAAAACAGGGCTGTGCACATTTTAACGCTGGAAGACCCTGTAGAATACAGATTTGCTTCAGACAGAAGCCTGATCCATCAGCGGGAAATTGGCAGAGATACCGTGGATTTTGCATCTGGGCTCAGGGCGGCGCTGAGGGAGGATCCTGATGTAGTCGTCGTTGGGGAGCTGCGTGACCTGGAAACGATTTCTATTGCCGTAACAGCAGCGGAAACCGGTCATCTGGTGCTGGCTACGCTCCATACCCGCAGTGCGGTAGAAACAGTTGACCGCATTATTGATGTGTTCCCGGAACAGCAACAACGGCAGATACGTGTCCAACTGGCCGGCTGCCTGCAGGCGGTGGCTTCACAGCAACTTTTGCCGGATAAGAAGGGCGGGCGGAGGGCAGTATTTGAAATCATGATAGTTACGCCCGCTTTGCGCAATCTGATCCGCGAAGGAAAGACACAGCAGATGGGTTCTTATATTCAAACCGGCGGCCAGTATGGCATGCAGACCATGGAGGCCGCCGTTGAGGAATTAAAACGGAGCGGAAGCATCTGACGGGGTTTGCGTTTCTTTTTTCAGAATGTCCGAAGCCCAGTTCCGGTCAATGACCGTATCATTTTTATGAGAGCCTTCCAATGCAACGCTGTATTGATCGATTATCTGATTATAAACATTTGCGACGTACCGGTCAAAAGAAACGGTGGCGGTCCGGTTGCTGTTTTTGTCCAGGAAGAGAAGCTTCCTTTCCTTTGTTTCTGTATTAATCGTAAAAAAAGCTCCTTTAACACGAAAATTGTATCTGGATAGCTGACGTTCAGCTTCGGCGCTTAATATGACTTTGGCGAGCTCAAGGATCCTGTCATCCAGGCCGGAGTCGAAAATGGCAAGCTTTTCCAGAAACTCTTCATGGGTTCGTACAATGCGGTATCTGTAATGTGCTAGAGCATTTTCCAGCAATCTGTCACCGGCTTCCGTGTCTGAACCGGAATCTGATTTGTCGTCCTGAGATGTTCCGGCGAATATGCTTTCCAGCAATTTTTGTGTGTGTTTTACTTCTTCCTCTTCCGAAATGAAATAAATCATCAATGCGCTTTCCATCTGATGGTATAAAAAAGAATAATTGATTGTAGATGTCTTTCTGCAGTAAGGACAGCAGAACCTGAATAATGAAAGATTGCGAACCTGTCCGTATGTTTCCGGATGGGTTTTCGTGTTGATGCTGTTCCAAATGTTAAAGTAGGCCGTGCGATGGCAATGGGGGCAGATTATCATTTGTTTTGCAACGTCAGACATAAAAAATACTCCTTGCTTTAATCCGGTGATGATGCCGGGTAGTAATGGGAGAAAAGTTCATTGTTGTTTTTCAGTTTTTATACGCAATAACACTATTGATTATATTTCATTATATCATGTATATTGTGGGAATTAAAATCACATTTTTGACGCAAATTAAATTTGCGTCACAGCCACTGTTCAAGGTATAATATAAATAACAGTATTGTGCTAATTATTTTTTTGCGATGTAAAGGAGATGCTATCATGAGTTTACTGGAAACGTTGTTAAAATCGATGACCTCTTCCTCTTCCCTGGATACCATGTCCAGACGGACCGGCGGCAATAATGACCAGATGGCCGCGCTGATCACGGCTGCGCTGCCGATCCTTCTGCGGGCCCTTACTGCGAATGCTTCCACAAAGTCCGGCGCTGAGTCCCTGCAGCAGGCTCTGACCGAGCATACGGAGACCGGTTCTGTTGCGGAACAGTTTGAAACAGCGGATATTGATGACGGCGCGAGAATACTGCAGCATATTCTGGGCAGTAATTCTTCTTCCGTTATGAACGGTTTGTCCCGTCAGAGCGGGCTGAGCAACGACCAGGTAGGATCCGCCCTGGGAGCGTTGGCTCCGGTATTGCTCAACAGTCTGTCCGCTGCGTCCAACCGGGCGCCGGCACAGCCCCAGAAACCGCCTATCGATCTGAGCGACGGGATCGACGCGACGGACATCATGGGCTTCATGCAGATGATGTCCCAGGCTCAGGGCGGTGTCCAGCAGAGACGTCCCCAGAATCAGGCTGCCTTTGACGGAAGCGACCTGCTGGGACTGCTCTCCATGTTAAAATAATGGAGTCGGCTGATTGATCAGTGGTTCCTGTACGAAGAGAATCAAAAGGTGTTCGGTGGCTACAGCATAATTGTATACTGTAGCCGCCTCTTTTTTGACGGGAGGCAAGACAGATGGCGGCGCGTAAAGGCACCCGTTTGGCAGAAAAGTT
>JAEEGH010029672.1_pt1 | contig 10678 bp, 8 predicted proteins | sample 9134181 | NCBI WGS metagenome assembly JAEEGH01 (sample SAMN16246544, study PRJNA631951) | gut metagenome | biome: gut microbiome; feature: rumen; material: DP-attached | host: Bos | place: Iran: Karaj | collected 2018-10
GTTACTGACAGGCTGAATTTTGAACTGCAAATCATTAAGCAGAGAGCGGCTTCGGGTTATTTCCTCTTTCTACAAGATGTAGTCAATACTGCCCAATCTGAGCTTGGCGTATGGGTCGGCCCAGGTCGCGGAACAGCAGCTGGTAGTCTTGTGTGTTATTGCTTAGGTATTACCAAGATTGACCCATTGAAACACGATTTACTCTTTGAACGTTTCCTAAGTCCAGAAGGTACGATGTTCCCAGACATAGATATAGACTTCGACTGGGAAGGAAGAGAACGTATCCTTGAATGGCTCCAACACAAATATGGCAAGGAATGCTGCGCTCATATTGTTACTTTCCGCGCATTCTCAACAGCTAATGCATTCAATACGGTAGCAAGGGCAAACCAAATGCATACTCCTGAGACTCTGGCTATTAAAGAAATCCTATCAGGTTATTCTTGGCGTTCTATAAAGAATTACATCAAATATGAACCAGAGATAAGAAAAGCTATTCGAAAAGTCGGAAATCCTTTGCGTAATGCCTTTGCTAATACTGCTATATTAGAAAGAAAAATCTGTGGATTAGGTGTCCATGCTTGTGGGGTTGTTGTAGCGGACAAGCCTGTGTCAGATTGGGCACCTGTTTCAACTTGTTCAATAGAAGACTCAAAGGGTAATGAACAAATAGTGAATTGTACTCAATACGATGGATGGCATGTGGAGTCGTCTGGTCTTATAAAATTTGATTTCCTTGGTCTTAAAACTCTTTCCCTAATGAGGGATATATGTGCGAGTGTCAAAGTTCACTATGATAAGGATTTCGATATTGAAAAGATTCCGATTGATGATGAGAAGACGATGGAACTTTTCCAAACAGGCCAAACCGATGACGTGTTTCAGTTCAACTTAAAAGGAATGCAGAAATACTTGCAAAAACTTCACCCTACATGCTTTGAGGATTTGGTCGTCTTGAACAGTATGTATCGCCCAGGGCCAATGGAAGATATACCAATGCTCATCAAACTAAAAAAATCAAAGAAAGGAATAAAGTATATCATTCCTTGTATGGAAAAGTATCTTCACAATACTTATGGCATTATTGTTTATCAGGAACAGATTATGATGCTTTCCCGATTGATAGCCAACTTCGATAGAAGTGAGAGCGACTTGCTAAGAAAAGCCCTCGGTAAAAGGAAAATGGATGTGCTTTCTGTTCTGAAACCAAAATTTATAGAGGGTGGAATGAAGAATGGCCATAAGAAGAATGCTCTTGAAAAGGTATGGAATGAAATGGAGAGGAAAGGATTGTATGCTTTTAATAAGTCTCACGCTGTTTGCTACACTTGGCTGGCCTATCAAATGGCTTATTTGAAAGCCAATTATCCAGAAGAGTTCAAGCAAGTTATCGAGAAGTATAATCCCAGCTGATTTCAAGACGATAATAAATCATGGAGTAGGGGACTTTGTTATCTTTGCATAAAAACATATTTTTAACAAGATAAATTTGGATTGACTCATTCTTTTTATTAACTTTGTTCCTGTAAACCATAAACAATATGCAATATGGAGAAACTAAATGAATTGTTGAAAAAGGTTTCTGAAATTATTCAGAAAGAGAAAACACAAAAGGAAGAAAAGCAGAAACGTGGTGAGTACTTTAATATCTTTTCTGTCTTAAGATTAGAGACAAAGGAAGTACGACTACATTCCGCTTTCCTTGCAGAGTTGTTGAACCCAGAAGGTAGCCATGGTTTAGGGAAACAGTTTTTGGAATTGTTCTTAAACATGGTTCTACGGAAGGATAAGGATAATTCTTTAGATTTCGCAGTCGAAAAAGCCAAAGTTTATGTTGAATACTATATAGGTCCGATTTCGGAAGACAAGAAAAGTGGAGGAAGAATAGACTTACTTATAGAAGATGGTAAGGGTAATGCAATAATAATAGAAAATAAAATCAATGCTGGTGACCAAGAATATCAATTGTTGCGCTATAATAATTTCGCAGAAAACAAATACAAAAACAAGGTGTTATTGTATTTGACAAAAGAGGGATACGAAGCCAGCGAATACTCTACTGACAAGGAGAATCTCGAATATATATGCATTAGTTATCGAAACGACATTCTACCCTGGCTTGAATGTTGCGAAAAGGTTGCGGTGCGGCATCCTTTAATAAGAGAAACTATTCATCAATATATAATCAACCTAAAAGAAATACTGAACATTATGGAAAAGAATAAACAAGACGAATTGATTAGTAGCATAGTAAAAGATGAGAAGCAAATACTAAGTACCATCTTCTTAAAAGATAATTTAGGAGAAATACTACATCAAATGTGTGAGGAGAAATTAAAATCTATATGTAAAGATATCGCTTTGAAATATGATATGGAGATACAGTATTATGGAGAAAAATGGTGCATACAGTATTGTGGAGTTTCCTTTAATAAAAAGGAATGGAAGAATATTACTATCAGTTTTGAGTTTTATAGTAATAATCTCAAAAATTTTGGTTATGGGATAAAATTCCAAAACTTGCAAATAGATAAAGGCATACGCGAGGAAATAAAAATGAAACTTGCTAATATAGAAGGGGGACAAGCCAGTAATTGGTATCCTTGGTATAAAATAGATGAACAGTATCAGGACTGGTCAGACATTAAAGCTATTGAGGCTTTGTATAATGATGAAATGAAAAAACACCTAAAGTCAAAATTGGATTATCTTATAGGGTTAATAGATAAAAATTTGGGTGATATGTCATGAACAAAATAATCTTTCTTGAATAGAAATGTAAGAACTGATACGAAATAGGAAAGATGTTTTCCAAAAAGTTTCTTTTTTCCAAGACCTCCGCCACGAGTTGGCGGAGGTCTTTGTTTTCTTTGCACTCAGAAATATAATATAACGTGTGGTATGGAAAAGGAAAGAAAGAAAACGAGGGAGTTGAAGAAGATGAAGCTCCATGTATTTGACATTGATATGGAGGTGAATGTGCCTGTAGGGGAGGAGCAACGATATTTGAAGGCTGCAGAGAAGGTGAACCGGAAGATTGATGCCTATTGCGATGTGTTTGTTAGGCGGCAGTATGTTCGGATGAAATGTGAAAAGGAGATTCTTCTTATGGTTTTACTCGACTTTGCTGTCATAGGGGGAGGGTATATTCCTCTGCCCCCGGTTATAGTGAAGAGGATGTCAATGACTGAAAGGGTTAACTCTTTATGGGATAGTATGATTAATTTCTTAAAATACAAGCAGGATTATGGTTGATATATATGATTATGACATTTGCTGCGTAGAGCAGGAAATTTTTAGCAAGTTTTATTATACTATGAAGTGTGACTACACTGACTATGATTGCTTGCTGTCTTTGCGGAAGGATATGATTAACGAACGGGCGTTGGCGCATCAGGAGGAGATACTGCCTGACATCATTGCCTTTAATGATGCTCTTAGCAATGCTCTGCGTGAGATGTATGATAGGGCGCATGGTATGTGGGACGCTATAAGGGAGAATAAGTGTTTCGGAGAGAGTACAGAGTTGACTGCGAAGTGTTTCCTATCAAACGATTATCCTAAACTGCACCCCATACAAGGAGGAGATGAGATGCAGATGTTGTGGAGTGCTCTTTGTGACATTGGTTGGAATAAGCTATATAATGATGGTGTAACTTTGAACACATTACGTTTCCCGTCTGATGAAAAGGAGAGTTTTAATGCCCTGATAGGCATGGAGTACCCACCACCGAATTGGAATGAGGGGCTTGACCGTGAACTGACAAAGGACTTGCACCTGACCAGTGCATTTCATAATCTGTTTGAGCATACGATGTTTGCTATTACGGATTTCATCTATGTACGTAAGTTTGAGACGGAGATTAATATAGAGACACATAACAGTATTTGACATTAAAAGATGGGGACGATGTATGAAGACAAATATTGAACGGTTGAGGGAGGCTGTTATAGCAGGAGTTGACTCAAAAGAGAAACATGACGTGAAGAGGATGACTCTTGAGAATGAGTTGAACTTTATTGAGCGTAGGGGGATGGAGGAATATTTCCTCGTAGCGCAGGAGTTGATAAATGGACTTAAGGGGCATGAGGGAATCATCTTAGGTCCGGGACGAGGCTGGATGGTTAGTTCACACGTATGCCGCGCACTGGGTCTGACAAGTTTTAGACCTGCCGGGTTGACACCTATTGTAACATGGGGTGACGATGAGTGCACGCCGATGATTAATATTGATGTGGACGCTGATTCCTATGATTTCGTAAAGAAGAAGGTGGATGAATACACGCAGAAAAGCGGGTACCACTTCGAAATTTACTTACCGCTGGAGGTGACAAAAATAAAACGCGTGCTGGCACTTATAGAAAAGAATGGGAAGGAGGCACCGCAGTTATACAAGTGGATATGGCATGAAAACTACGATTTGTTTTATAGTGGGAATCTGGACGGCATACCGAGGTTTGGCGGCACAGTAATCAAGAAGATGACGAAGGCGTTGATGCAAAAAGCAGAATTTGGAGCATTTGATTGTCTGCTTGATGTTATGGGGTTATACAACAATGACATAATTCTTTGTGACGAGGAAGAAATTGTCAGATATAAGAAGAGATATGGACTGCTGGATGTCTTAGGCAGGAAGTCGTTTCCCTTCGGATTCTTATACAAGGAAGATGTAGCATGGTTCCTGAATGGCTGGACTGGATTCTCATGGAGGCAAGCCGCACAGGTAGTAAAGCTTGCTGACAAAAAGATGTGGCGAGAGGCAGAGCCATTGAAGCATTTCTATCTTAACCAGGGGATAGACAGTGGCTTTCGTGAGCGAGAACTGAACAGCATCTGGGACTCATGGTTTGGCAAGGACAAACCCTTCCTGAGTGTGGCGGAGGTAGCTGGCGACGTGTATATATCCGTAGTCTTGGCAAGATTGAAGAAGGACTACCCCGAGGAGTTTGGAAAAGCCCTAAAAAATTTCATCTAACGTTATATTATAAAGGAATAGAGTATGAGCAATCAAGAACAAACAAGTGGCAGAGTGGAGAAATGCTGTCAAAAATTAGGTCGTTTCATAGGCGAGTATGCATATAAGGTGTTGCATCCCCGGTACTGGATATGGTCTGTCTTCCACTCTGAGTGATACGACTCAACTTTCGTGAGCTACAGTCCCGACCACGGATTACATTGACTATAAAGGGATTGCACGGATGTAAACAAACAACAGTAAACGTCTTTTTCGACCACGGATTACACAGATTAAACGGATTCTGGCTGTGCACGACATTACCATTACACTGATTGTGAAAGGATTTCACAGATGTAACCCCCAGAAACAAAAAACAGTAAACATCTTTTGGGACCACGGATTACACTGATTAAACGGATTTTAGCTGCGCACGAACATTACCATTACACTGATTGTAAACGGATTTCACAGATGTAACTCCAAAAACAAAACAACAGCAAACTATATTTTTTTGACCACGGATTACACAGATTAAACGGATTTTAGCTGCGCACGACATTACCATTACACTGATTGTGAAGGGATTTCACAGATGTACCCCCAAAAAACAGTAAACAGTAAACGTCTTTTTAGACCACGGATTTAGACAGATTGAACAGATATAAACCAAAGACAGTAAACTGCTAACTTTTTAGACCACGGATTACACAGATTAAACGGATTATGGCTGCGCACGACATCGCCATTACACTGATTGTGAAAGGATTTCACAGATTATTTTCTAAACAACGGATTTAGACGGATTACGCTAATTGCACTGATTATAATTCGTAAAATCCGTCTAATTAGTTTTAATCCGTTGTTGAAGAAAATCTTATCAATTCTTATAATTCGTTGTTTGAGAAATATCTTGTCAATTCTTGTAAACCGTTTAATCTGTTTTAATCCGTTGTTTGAAATAATCCTGTCAATCCGCGTAATCTGTGGTCGTTCTTGTAATCCGTTTAATTCGTTTTAATCCGTTGTTTGAAATAATCCTGTCTATCCTTGTAATCTGTGGTCGTTGTTGTGATTCGTATAATCTGTTTTAATCCGTTGTTGAAAAGTCAATCCTATTAATCCATGTAATCTGTGGTCGTTGATTAATCCGTGGTTGTTGTTGAAAAATCTCTTTTCTCTTTTCTCTTTTTTAGTATATCTCTCCCTGTGTTCGTATATGTCAGGAAGGCTGAATATCTGTTAAAAAGGGGTGTTTTGTCTATAAGTTGCTATGGTGGACTAAACTTCTGTGCCAAGATGGAGTCAAAAGAGTAAAAACATATTATTAACTATTAAATGTATTTCTTATGAAAAAATTAATTTTGACTTTATTGGTAACTTGCTCTTTTGCAGTACTTAATGCGCAGACAGAAAACAATGACAACAAACAGCACCGTCATGGCGGTAACCCAGCAGAGATGGTGGAGAAACGTACGCAGGACATGGTGAAGAAATATGCCTTGTCTGCAGAGCAGGCTAAAAAGGTGAAGGCTCTTAACGAGAAGTATATGAAGAGAGGAAAGCCACAGCGCGGCATGAAGGGTGGAGACAGACCTCAGCGCCCACAAAAGGACGGTAATGTAGGTAAAGGTAAAGGTAAAGGCAAGGGAGGCCCAAGGGGTATGCGTCCTAACATGGAGGAGTATAACAAGGAACTGAAGCTGATAATGAATGATGGCCAGTATAAGGCTTATACAGCTGATATGGAGAAGATGAGGGCTGAGAGAAAGAAGGTCAGAGATAACAAGGAAGGAGAGAAAAAGTAAACAATTGCAATCAAAACATGAGAGGGCAGGGAAGTGTTACTTCCTTGCCCTCCTTTGTTGTATATTGTCACGGGATGTTACAAAATACGTTTCTTGATATCCTCCACCTTCTTATAGATAGTCTCGGGGTTGATATGTGAAGCATACTTGCCGTCATGATATAATATGCGGCCGGCAACCATCGTCATGCGTATATTTTGTTTTGAGCCAGAATAGACGATGTTCTTCTCTATGTTGTTAAGCGGCTGCATGTTGGGTTGCTGCAAGTCTATCATGATGATATCGGCCTGTTTGCCAGTAGCCAGCACATCGCAGTCGTCAAGGTGCATTACGTGTGCACCGTTGACAGTGGCCATGCGCAGGACTTTTGTAGCATCAATAGCAGATGCGTCTTTCTCCTTTATCTTTGCTAGTGCGGTGACGAGGAACATCTCCCTGAAGAAGTCCAGACAGTTGTTGGATGCCGGTCCGTCAGTGCCGATGGCTACGGTGATGCCTTGCTTCAGGTACTCGCTTATTGGGGCGATGCCTGACGCTAACTTGCAGTTGCTGCCGGGGTTGGTGATGACGGAGAGGGAGCGGCGCTTCATGACCTCCATGTCCTCATCGCTCATCCATACTCCATGGAAGATGCCGCCTCCGTAGTCAAACAATCCGAGGGTGTCGAGGAATGCCAGCGGCGTCTTTCCATAGCGCTTCACGCAGTCTTGCACCTCGTGCTCGGTCTCACAGGCGTGGAGATAGAGTGGGGCGCGGTTTTTCTTTACGATGTCTGCCAATATTTTCAGGTTGTCCATACATGTGGTGTATTCTGCATGGAAACCTAACAGATATGATTGTAGGGAGCCTTTCTGATTGTATTTGTTATACAGATAGTCTATTATTCTCACATCTTTGGAGAAGTCATTCACACCGCCAGTCTGTACACATCTGAAGCCCATGTCGTCCATGGCACGTGCCACATCCTCCTGTTCCATATACATGTCGAAACAAGCGGTGATGCCTGACGTGAGATACTCCAGGACAGAGAGCTGTGACATCCAATAGATGTCCTCGCCCGTGAACTTGGCCTCTACAGGGAAGATGTCTTCGTTAAGCCACAGGTCAAGCGGCTTGTCGTCAGCCAGCGAGCGCAGGACGCTCATGCCGCTATGTGTGTGGGCGTTCTTGAAGCCAGGCAAGAGAAGGTTGCCCTGGCAGTCTATCTCCTTGTCAAAGTTCTCAGAGGGAGAGGGGACGGAAGGTCCTACGTAGGTAATACGTTCTCCGTCAATATGTATTTCTCCCGCAAAGACACCCTGACCATCTATCATGGTCAGGATGCGTGCGTTATATAGTCTTGTTTTCATCGGCTAAGAATGTTCTTTTTAACGATGATTACGCAGAATGATGATGCAGGTATGGTGGTCTGCAAACGATTACCGTCTAACTGGAGAGAAGACTCTTTCGGTGTTATCTTCTCAGGATTGTCAAGTGTGTTCTCATCTGTAGGATTCTTGCTGGTCAAAGTGATGCAACGTGCTTCGGCTGCATTCTTTAACCCCTTCAGGTTAATCTTTACATCCTGGTCCTCCTTGTTGACATTGGCAATCTTTATATAGATTTCATCGTTGTTCTTATTGATGACAGAAGATGCGAAGAGTCCGTTCTGGTCCTCGTCACCAGCTACGACCTTTCCGTCCATGGTAAGAGGCAGGACGTTTGTTCCTTTATAAAGGCTGTAAAGCTGCTGTACGTAGTAAGAGCAAGACTTGAACATTCTGAGGTTGTCATACCAAATCATGTCAGGTCTCCACTGCCATCCCTCAACGTGAGCGAACAGAGGAGCGTATGTAGCCATTGAAACGACATCGGCGTTACGCTCTATGCCAGTCATGAAGGCAGCCTCCATAAGTGACGCGTTGAAATGGTTCCATTTCTTACCTTTACCGTGGCAGGCATATTCTCCGGCGAAGATTTTAGGGCCCTTGCGGTCATAGTTGTCATAGCGGTGTCTGTTCTCTTTTGCCATGAACCAATCCTCGTTACTATAGAAGTGCTCATCATACAAATCTACCTTGAGTTCTTTCATCTTTGGCTGCAGGAGGTCAAACTTCCATCCCTCAGAGTCAGGACCGGTGGTACCGATATATTTTATTTCGGGGTGCTTCTTCTTGAGTACCTCCATGAACTTCTTAAGACGGGCGGTGAATGCAGGGTTGTCTTTGTAGTCCCATTGCTCGTTACCTACGCCAAGATATTTAAGGTTGAAAGGTTCGGGATGTCCCATTTCAGCGCGTACCTTACCCCATTTTGTATCGGTGCTGCCGTTTGCAAACTCTATAAGGTCAAGTGCGTCTTGTATGTATGAATCCAGGTCGTCAACAGCAACGTGTACCTTTGCCTCATCCTTTATGTCATTTTGGAATTGACATGACAGGCCGCAGGAAATGACAGGCAAAGCCTCGCAGCCGAAGTCCTCACACAACTGGAAGAACTCAAAGAAGCCTAATCCGTATGACTGGTAATAGTCAGGGTAGAATCTGTAGTCGAAGGTGTAGTGCCAGCGGTTCTCGTTCAAAGGGCGGTTTTCAACAGGACCGACGCTGTTTTTCCACTGGTATCTGGATTCCAGGTCTGTACCCTCAACGATGCAACCGCCAGGGAAACGGAATATGCCCGGTTTCAAATCACACAAAGCCTGAGCCAAGTCCTTACGCATACCGTTCTCGCGGCCCTTCCATGTGTCAACAGGGAAGAGACTGACATGCTCCAAGTCGGTTACGGCTATAGGCTGCTTCTGGAAGCTACGCAGGAACAGACGCAGGGACTGTTTGCCAAGAGTCTTCTTAGCCTCAAACTCAGCTGTGTATTTCTTCCATTCCTTGCCTTCCACGTCAACATGGCAGACAGCCTGCTCCTGTCTTTCGCCCATGGTAGCGTTGTCCACAACCTGAACCAGGATGGTGGACTTGCCGCCTTCCGGACATCTTGCCCATACAGAGAAACGATATTTCTCGCCTTTCTTCGTTGCAATGCCGAAGAATCCCTCATTTTCCAAACCAGTGTGCTTGTGTGGATGGCCGGCGTATGACAAGCGTACATAATGTGGATTCTTTTCAAAAGGACCGTCGTTCTTCAGCTGTACATTGCCGAATGTGCGCCAGCCCATGAAGTTCTGGGGAAACTCGAATGAGCGGTTCTTTATCATCTCCGCATACAGACCGCCGTCAGCAGCGAAATTAATATCTTCAAAGAAAATTCCATACATGGTGCTCTGTACGGCGGCACCTTTCTTTGACGTTAAGACTGTCATCTCGTTGGTAGCGGCATTAATGCTTGAAATCGTTAGAAACGCAATTAATGCAAGGTAAAGTCTCTTCATGCTTTTTTATTGGTTAGTTGTTTATTAGTTAATTATTTGCTACAAATTTAGTTATATTATCATGATTACACAACATTTTATTGGTTAATATTGTTTATTTTGCAATAAATAATGTTCGTAATTTGTGGAAGTGCGTTTTTTTTTATAAATTTGTATATAATTATCATAACAGAGGGTTAGGGAGGTATAAAAGAATTGTAAATGTTATTAGGTATAATGACAAAAAAAATTATATATAGCAAATTTGACAAGAAGAAGATTCCGACTTTATCAAGAGTGATATTTCCTGGGCGCATTATTGTAGTGTTAAATGAAAGGGAGGCAGACAAGGCTGTGGACTACCTGCTTAATGCTGAGCTTTTAGGGTTTGACACTGAGACCAAACCGTCATTCAGGAAAGGACATCAGAACACTGTCGCTTTGCTGCAAGTTAGTACTAACGATACCTGCTTCCTTTTTCGTTTGCATCGTACGGGGCTGTGTCCTTCGATAAAGAAACTGTTAGAGACTACCGAAGTGCGGAAAATAGGTCTGTCCTGGCATGATGACAT
>JAEEGH010029674.1_pt1 | contig 10678 bp, 12 predicted proteins | sample 9134181 | NCBI WGS metagenome assembly JAEEGH01 (sample SAMN16246544, study PRJNA631951) | gut metagenome | biome: gut microbiome; feature: rumen; material: DP-attached | host: Bos | place: Iran: Karaj | collected 2018-10
TGTTCCCACTATCTTATCCCCGTCAAATGCGAGCCAGGAAACATAGGTGCCGGCAGCCATGTTCTTTTTATAAAAATTCAAGAGATCCTTTTCAAGGTCCACACCTTCCGGAACAGTTTTGCCCGCCGATGTATATTCCTCCGTCAACTGGTCTATTCTCATTTTTATAATTGTACTTAATTCATTCTCCGTCAGTTTTTTATAAACAATATCCATTTGCCACCTTCTCTTTCGTCCATTATTCTAATCTTCTTTTACATTAAGGATTATTTATCGTACTTAAAAGCATAACCTTCCGTCGTGCATAAAAATTTATCTCCGACACTGATTTGTTCTTTTTTTGAAATGATAAAAAACATCTTTCTGTCAGTGTCTCTCAAAATATATTGTTTTACACCATTTTCTTCCTTAATTTCCTCCACCACGTCATACCAGCAACTATATTTTCTTTTTAAAGTATCAATCGAAGAAAATACCAGAAAAAAAAGCAATAATATGTCGATGCCTATTGGAAGTCTTAAAATAAAGATATCAAAAACAAATCCGAGTACACTTATTATAAAAACGATTACCATCAGGATATATATCCACATATTACTTTCAATCAAAACTTTTTTCTTTACCAGTTTATGGATTTTATCATCCGGAGCAAATTTAACGTCGGCTTCCTTTTCTTCATCATACTCGCGCAATATTTTTATAAAAGCCTCAAAGTTATTCGCCAGCACAACCGGTTTTGGATTAGCACCATCAAAATCATCGCCGTCTATAGCAATAACTCTCGGCTCTCCATCCGCTCCACACTCACTGTAATCCAGATAAATCTTGCCATCTCCATAAGCAGAAAAGCCGATTGCAATTAAGTTTTCTTCATAATAGGCTTTATCCTGATTTGCACCGTAAATGGAGCATTCGCCCTCTCTTCCAATTCCGAAGATACCTTCAATGTCATAATATCTTTTTTTACGGTTTATCTGAGCGCATGTTTTCTTTAACAAACCGCCATTATGCTTTTTCATAAGAAAAATATAAGACTCAGGCAGTTTAAAACCCAAATCTTTTTCTATGCTTTTAATCTGATCATCCGACTCAATACTGCCACATTCATAATCTTCTTTATCATAATAATATTCTTTTTCCGACGTCTCTTCTTCAACCCATAAATCGTCTAAATCTGTTTTTTCAAACATATATATCTCCTCACTAATTTCATCCGTTATATTTTGTAACAAGCACTTCTTTTCCAACTTTGATCGCAATCACTTTATCCCCAACACTGATTTGCTCATTACGACTTTTTATAATATTGCCACTTAGAAATCCATCGATTTTTTTGTTGCCCGGCTTTGCCAAAATACACTCATAATATTTCAGTTTTTTCGAGCGAATATTATCATAAACCTCTTTGACTTCATACTCTTCCAGGGTATAGTTCTTTTTAAATATAAGATATGTTTCTATTAGAATTTCGACAATTATAATCGGAATAAGGATTAGCGGAAACACAAATACCAGAAAAAATTCTATAAATAACAAGATGCCCAGTATATAGAAGCTTGCAAACATATTATCCGATTTAAGATGCATTTTCATAATATGCCTCTGTAATTCTTTATCTTTTTTCACATATTGAATAACATTCTCATCCATCAGTTTCAATTTAATCCTTTTTCTCTATGCTTCAAGTTCATATAACCTATATATCTTTCGATACATCTTCCCCGTGAAAAGCAGTTTAAAAATAAACCGATCTCTCTTTCCCAGTTCATCAACAAGTCTTTTAGGCGTCATTGAGTATTCTTTTTTAAACCTGATTCTTAGCCCGCTAAGAAGTTTATTAATATCATCAACTCCGTATACTTTTGTCACGCCTACCTCATTTATAGGATTCTTATATTTTGACGCACTGGCACCAAAAACAGTATAAACATCCATAAAAACATAAATATGCTCATATTTATTCTGAAGAGTTAAGAAGAAAGATCTAAGCTGTTCATTGGTAAGATACATACTTATTCCTTCCAGAATTACAATCACCGATTCACTCTCAGGCAGGCTCTGAACCTGTGAACTATCCGCTGCATTTAAAGTAATCATATGATATGAATCACTTTCAGAATAATACTTTTTCCTTATTTCAATAACGTCGGCAAAATCCCCGTCGTACCACTTTTTAAACGGCCTTTTTACCCTCTTAACCCTGCCATCCAGACCGCATCCTATATGAAGCACCATACTTTCAGGATGCTTTTTTAGCATAATATTTGTCCAGTCATCAAACATTCTTGCCCTTATGGCCATATTGTAGCAAAGCCACTTTGACTTAGACTTTCCCTTAAGCTCAAAGTTCTGCGAATCCCAGATTTTCTCAGCCATCTTATCTTTTAAAATAATATTCTGTTTACTTACCATTGCCTTCCCATAAAGGGGAATGTATAAAGTTTTATTTACTTCATTCATATGCTCATCCTCTGAATATAGTCGTCTTAATAAGTGGCAGTGCCTTACTTGTAAAAGAAATTCACTTGATAATTATATATCAAATATACTCATCTGCGTATATTTATCCGGCAAATCTGCCATATATTTAAAGCACTCGTCTGGTGTACACATTATCTTATTTTTTCTGCAGATGTCATTAAATATTTTTTTAAGTTCCTTCGCATTGGGACTTGGAAGTTCATACGAATTTCCGTAACTTTTGATATAGCGCTCTTTAAGACCGGGAAAGTGTTTATCCAAAGCCGCATAATAGTATTCCCTGTCGCCTTCCCTGAGCGTCAGCCCCATACCAAAATCAATGACGCCTTTTACACCCACCCTGACACATTCATTTAAGATAGGTGTTATATTTTCTTTTGTATCATTAATAAAAGGCAGAATCGGCGTCAGCCAGACTACTGTTGGAATTCCCCTTTTCTGCATTTCTTCGAGCACCTCTATACGGCGCTTTGTATTGCAGACATTCGGCTCTAGTATTTTGCAAAGGTCATCATCATAAGTGGTAAGTGTCATCTGCACCACACATTTTGCCTTTTTATTTATTTCATCAAGAAGGTCAATGTCCTGAAGAATCCGGTCTGACTTGGTCTGGATGGCTATACCGAATCCATATTGTAAGATAATTTCAAGGCACTTCCTCGTCAGCCTCAGTTCTTCCTCGCAGTGCATATACGGATCTGACATCGCACCGGTTCCAATCATACACTTCTTTCTTTTGGACCTTAATGCTTTTTCCAAAAGCTCCGGCGCATTTTGCTTAACTTCTATATCTTCAAAAGGATGCGTAAACTGATAACACCTGCTACGGCTGTCGCAATAAATACAGCCGTGTGAACATCCCCTGTATATATTCATTCCATAATGACCACCGTTTCCGGTTAATATCCCTTTCGCATCCACAAAATGCATCTTACATCTCTCCCTTAATACATTGCAGCATAAACATCCCTAGTATCTTTTTTATACTTTTTTCCATGGCCTTTTTTTACCTATCCAGCCATTTTCATTCCAGTACTTAAAATCAGTATATTCCGGATTATCCTTGCCAAGACCTGTCTGCAACATTCTGACTGCATAGAACTTTGCTTTCACCGCAATACCTGTGTGGCCCGGTTTGCTGTAATTTATGGCGAGCATTTTATCCGCAAGACTTTTTAACTTCTTTTCAAAAGCAGCCTTCTTTTTATCATCAATTTTATCCCATTCTATTTCTGACATCAGTTTAAAACTTATAACCTTAATTGTCGATATTCCCCACCATGAAAGGCTGTCCTTAATATCTTTGGCAGTGGACTTTCCGCCGGCTCCAAGGCACTGAGTAATTATCACGGCGCGCTTTCCAAACATTTCCTTTGCAGGTCGGTGAGGCATCCATCTGTAGCCAAAGTGGTCAAGCAATGTCTTCATTGCACCGGTTGTATGGAATACATATGCAGGGGATGTAAAGACCAGAAGATCCGCTTCAAGTAAAGACTTCTCGATTCTCTGAACTTTTTCCGCATCCTTACAAAGATTCTGATTACCTCTAAAGCATGTAGTACATCCTGAACAAAATCCCGGGCCGTCCTTAGGAAGATAATACTCTATAATCTCCGCCTTATCCCTAAACTTCTCCAAAAACAATTCTTTCATCTGGTATGTCACACCGTGTTTTTCTGTTGCATTAATAACTGTAATTTTCATCATCAATCTCCCTTATCTCATCCTGATTTTCTACCATATAATCTGTTAAACTCTCTTATGTGCGCTTCGAGCGTTTTAAGCGCCGCTTTCTCACGCTTAGGCTCTCTGTCGCATACGGTCAAAAGCATATAAATCGGCGCATAAAAATGTAATGTCATAATCTCCACATTATCCGTTTGCAAAATCCCCGCCGCAGCCATCATTCCAAGCAGCATCCCCTGATATGAAAGCGGATCATCCACATACTGCTTCATATAGGCATCCGCAAGTTTCTTATCATGAAACTGTTCTATGGTCAGCATCTTTCGAAACCGCCTTGTATAATCATCATGAAGAAAATATAAAAACAGATTCTTCCCTAAGTCTATCAGCTGCTCTTCCGATATCTGCTTATAGATTTCGGCATCCACGCTGGCATCTGTTCCGCTAATTTGAAGCGATCCGGCCTGTTCTACAAATCTCCGGTTCATCTCTTCAATAATCGCATCAAAAATCGCCTGCTTATTCTTATAATGCTTATAAAGTGACGGCGCCTTAATCCCAACCCTCGCTGCAATATCTGCTACGAAAACATTTGCGTATCCCTTTTCGGAAAACAGTGTCAGCGCTTCATCAAGTATTCGTTGTTTTGTATCCATTCCCTATCCTCTTTCACTTAAACCGGTTTTGGCTAATTTCATTTAGCCTCATTATAGGCTAATTTGAATTAGCCGTCAAGTACAAAAATAAAATCCGGGAAAAATTTCCCCGGATGTAGCCTCAAAATGAGGATTCTTTTATATACTCTTCAAGTATTTCCGCTGCATCCCCAATAATCTCAGGGCACGGACGCTTCTTGTAATATTCTTTTGTTCTTGCCTCAGGAGTCGGGGCCTCACGCTTTACATTAAGTCCAAGAAGTTCACGGCAGACAATGGAGCCGTGTTTTTCCTCAAACCTGTGAGCCAGTTCCTGCACTCTTTTATAATGCTCTGCCTTAACCGGTCCTGTTTCAGGTCCGTCATAACCGTAAAGTAATCCGATTACAATGAACATTCCGCTTACAGATCCGCATACCTCACGAAGCCTGCCCATTCCTCCACCAAAGGAAGATGCCATTTTAAGAAGATCGGATTCATTAACAGGCAACATATCTGCAAAGGCAAGCACCACTGACTGAGAGCAGTTATATCCTTTCATAAAATTTGCCATTGCCATTTCTCTTCTGGTCATTTTTTATCTCCTTCCGGACTTTTGTATGACACTTAAGTTTCATCAAAGTCCGTATACAATTATACCAATAATACCTGAAATCACAATCAGAATAACCGGTGAAATACCTTTTTTAGTTATCTTCCTTGATCCATAATATAAAGCTGCAAGAACAACTGTCACAATAGCAGCTGTATAATCAAACCTAAAACCAGTCTGTATATTCAGATTATTCCAGATTACTGATAAACCGGTTGCAAAAATAATACCGATTACGCAGGGTTTCAATGCATCAAAAGTCGACTGAAAGGCTTTATTTTTCATTAAGCCTTTGAATAAAAACATAATCAGAATAATAATAACATACGCGGGAAGTACAACTGCGGATGTCGCTATGACAGCTCCAATTATGCCTCCTTTTGAACTGCCTATATATGTTGCAAGATTCACCATAAGCGGACCGGGCGTACTTTCACTTACGGCTATCATATAAGTCAGCATTTCTTCGCCCATCCATCCGTGGGATAAAACGATTTCCCTGATTAATGCTATGGAAACATAGCCCCCACCGAATGAAAAAAGTCCGACTTTAAGGAAACCAATTAACAAGTCCAGATATACCATCTTTAATCAGTCTCCTTTTTCTTGTTTTTATTAACAAAATAAATCACAAGGCCTGTAAGCGCTGCAAAAGCCATCAGTACCAGTGATGAAATATGAAGGGACATATAGGTTATTATCAGCATTCCAACAAGAGATGCAATCATAATAACCATCTGCCATGCTTTCAGTTTACCCTTTATTATCATCTTTATTGCAGCATCCGCAATCAGAATACCAACTGCAATTTTAATTCCCTTAAAAGCACCTGCAACCCACTTAATATCCAGGAATTTTTCCAGGAACATCGAAATAATAAATATAATAATAAATGATGGAAGTACCATGCCAATTGTTGCCACAACAGAACCTAAAAGTTTACGTTTTTTGTAACCAATATAGGTCGCAAGATTAATTGCAATCGGTCCTGGTGTCGACTCGGCAATCACCGTAATTTCCATCATTTCATCGTGTGTTATCCATTTTTTCTTTTCAACGCATGTATGCTCAATAAGCGACAGCATTGCATAGCCGCCGCCAAAAGTAAAAGCACCTATACGCGCAAATGTTAAAAATAATGAAATAAGTTCTTTCATTACTGCCTCATCTTTATTAATTATCATCAGCGTCAGTATGTCTTTTAATACAGCTAACGATGCATTTCTCTTATTATTACATCTATTCCACCTGCACGCAAAAGTTCTAATCCTAGGGTCGCTGCATTATCATACATTTCTTTTGACTTTATAATTCCTTCTGCAATTCCCCTGATATGTTCTGAATTAAAATCCCCGTCCAAAACAACAACTCCTGCTTTATTATCTGCAACCGAACAGGCATTGTATTTTCTTTCAAATACTTTACCCGGAACCATAATCTGTGGAACCTTGTGAATAAGTCCGTCAGCTATACTATTCTGCCCACCATGATTTATAAACAAAACTGCTTCATCAAGCAGGGAATTAAAATCCCACCTTTTTGCTACATGTATATTATTATCAGTAAATTCTTTTAATGAAGCCGAAGCAATATATACCTGATAATCAGTTCCTAAAAATGCGTTTTTGATAACACTTAACATTTTCTGCGGAGACACTGTCCCATTTCCCATATAACAAAGAATCTTATTCCTGGTATGTGAAGATTCATTTACTGACACGCTTTTTAGTGAACCACAGTAGTACACATTTGATTTTTCTATTGGCTCAAGTTTTTGTATACTTGGACAAAAAGATTTATCCGCCCAGTCAAACAATTTTAAAGCAGACTCAACCTCTGTAAGTCCAAGTTCTGCGATAAGCCTGTTAAGCCCCTTTGCAAGTTCTGTTTTGTGTGCATATTCATGCTGTGTCGGATAACTCACCGTTGTAAATAAAGGTATATCTTCTTTTTTTGAAGCTATCATAGCCGAAATATTGAATTCTGAATATACAATATCAGGTCTGAATTCGTTAATCGCTTTTCTTATGGACTCAACGCTTTTTTTCAGGTAATTGTAATTAAGATTTCCCGTAAGCCATAGGACTTCATCAAAACTTCCGACTGTCTTTTTCGACGTGATGCCAAGTTTCTGTGCAATAGGAAAAGTCCTGGATGCAATGGCTTTCGGCAACCCGAGAGGCATTGGAATATCAAGGAAATAATTCGGTATTTCTTCAATTTTTGAATAATTAATATCTTCGGCCCTGCAGGTTGCAACTTCCAATTCTGCTTCCTTAAAACCTTTTGCAAGTAAATGACATCTGCCTGATGGACCGGCAGTCTCAGCCATGGCCGACATTGGTACCAAAAGAATTCTCATTTTTACTCTTTATTTTTATTAGCATAATATTCCGCTTTATTCTTAACCAATTGGTTCAAAATCAGCCGCTCCATGCTTACAAAGTGGACATACAATATCCTCTGGAAGTTCATCTCCTTCATAAACATATCCGCAAACCTTACATACAAAGCCTTTCTTGCCTTCTGTCTCAGGCTTTGGCTTAACATTATTCTGATAATAAGTATATGTCATGGTCTCAGCCTTGGTAATAACTCTTGACTCGGTTACATCACAGATGAACATACCATGAGTTCCAAGATCCACATAATTAACCACCTTAAGTGAGAAGAAAGCATTTATATACTGTGGCAGGAAACGAAGTCCGTTATCGGAACGAAGTTCCTCCATATCTTTAAGTTTATCTTCAGCTCTTCCGCTCTTAAATCCGAAGTTCTCAAATACTGAGAACGGAGCCTCAACAGAAAGACAGTTAACATTCATTATACCTGTCTGCTCAGCCACATGATGAGTATAATTCTCTTTATTAATTGTAACAGCCACACGGTTTGGTGAACTTGTAACCTGAGTTACGGTATTAACAATACATCCGTTATCCTTCTTGCCATCGTTGGTTGTTACAACATATAAACCATAACCTATGTTGAACATTGCGCGAAGGTCATTCTTATCTGCAGTATCATCTCTTCTTGCCACATATTCGCTTCCGAACTCTTCAGCCAAAGCCTCAAGCTGAGCCATACTCTCCTCATTAAGAGCAGACTTAATATGCACAACATTCTCTGCAAATGTACAGTTCTTGCAATTCTCCAGCATGCCCTTCATAACCTTGTAAGCCATCGGAGCCCAGGTTCCATTTTCAATGAAACCAATCTTATGATTAGAGAAGTTACGCTCTGTCAAATGATTTATAAACTCCCTCATAAATGGGAAAATCTCCGCGTTGTAAGTTGTTGTCGCGAGGATGATTTTACCATATCTGAAGGCATCTTCAACAGCCTCAGCCATATCACATCTTGCAAGGTCATTAACCACAACCTTCGGGCAGCCCTTGGATTTAAGCATGTCTGCAAGTTTCTCAACTGCTGCCTTTGTATTGCCATAAACAGATGTATAGGCAATTACAATGCCTTCAGTCTCCTGCTGATATGTTGACCAGGTCTGATAAAGGCCTAAATAATATCCAAGATTCTCAGATAAAACAGGACCATGAAGCGGGCATATTGTCTGAATCTCCAGATTTGCTGCCTTCTTAAGAACTGCCTGCACCTGAGCACCGTATTTACCAACAATTCCGAAATAATATCTTCTTGCTTCACATGCCCAGTCTTCTTCCACATCAAGGGCGCCGAACTTACCGAAACCATCGGCTGAGAAAAGCACCTTATCCTTGGAATCATATGTCATAATAACTTCCGGCCAGTGCACCATAGGAGCAGCAACAAAGTTGAGTGTATGGCTTCCAAGTTCAAGTGTGGAGCCTTCTGCAACAACTACCTGCTTCTCCTCGAAATCAGTTCCAAAGAACTGTTTCATCATGACAAACGCCTTGGCAGAAGAAACAATCTTAGCCTCAGGATAAGTCTTAACAAAATTCATTATATTGGCAGAGTGATCCGGTTCCATATGCTGAACCACAAGATAATCCGGCTTTCTTCCATTTAAAGCCTTATCCAGATTATCCAGCCACTCGTGTGTAAAATTCTTATCTACGGTATCCATGACAGCGATTCTGTCATCAACGATTACATATGAATTATATGCCATGCCATTAGGCACATCATACTGTCCTTCGAATAAATCGATTTTATGATCATTAACCCCAACATACAAAATATCATTTGAAACAAACATACCATACCCTCCTTATTAAAATGTAACCCATAACGTATGCATTTATTTTACCACAAATACTTTTTTTCTCCCACCTAAATATCCATAAAAAAACTCCGAATTTAATTCGGAGTTTTTTACTGTCTATTCACCATAAAATTTCCTAATCTCATCCCTGTAACCATAGGACTTTCTTCGGTACATGCTGACGCCTTCAATCGTTTCGCTGAAGTCCTCGAAACCAAGGAACAGCGTTCTTTTGCCGTTCTCATCTGCATCAGTTCTCATTGAAGCGTGAGTTTCCGGGGTGATTCCAACAGTCGACGCCGGGAATACCAGCCTGTCTTCATTCCACAATTTATGGAAAGTATAATGTTTTTGAACAATCTCAGCCGAAACCTTATATAAAGTTAATTTTTCTCCCTTTAAATCATAATTATCATTAATGAGATTATAAACATAACTTAAATAATTATTATCTATATCCTTCTTAAAGACCATAAAAGCGCCATTATGATACCACTCATCCAGCAGGTTTTCGTCCTTTAGCATTGTGATATCCACGCGCTCATAAGCTTTGGGAACGTTCAAATAATATCTTTCTTTCTTAAAAGGATCATAAACCCTGCCAATTATATTTATTGGTTTACTGTCTATAAGATTAAATAACAGGGACATATTAAGAAACCAGACGACAATCCCACCGATTATAAGAACTATATGTGCCCATATTCCTGCACCATTTGATTTAAGAACCTTTACAAGAAACATGCCCGGCAGCAGTGGCCAGCAAATCCAGAGCATAATTATAATTAAAGCAGCAATGGCAATGAGCACTTCAACTAAATGAGCCCCTTTTTTATACTCAAAAACCGTATACTCATAATATTCCAGGGACTCTTGTTTTTTATCAGTTTTACTCATTTAGTCTTCTCTTCTTTCGATGCCTCTTTCCTTATAATACTTCGCTTTTTCCTTATACATATCAGCATCTGCAATACGTTCAAGTTCATCTACTGTAGAACCCGGCTTATCCTTATATGCCGCATATCCAACGGAAAGTGAGATTTCTTCACAGTATACTCCGTG
>JAEEGH010029675.1_pt1 | contig 10678 bp, 7 predicted proteins | sample 9134181 | NCBI WGS metagenome assembly JAEEGH01 (sample SAMN16246544, study PRJNA631951) | gut metagenome | biome: gut microbiome; feature: rumen; material: DP-attached | host: Bos | place: Iran: Karaj | collected 2018-10
GTCGGACGACACGATTCTGAAAACACGCAATCTTTACCAAACCATTTTCAGCCAGTTGAACAAGGAAAACAAGAACTTCAAAATCAGCGCTATAGAAAGTGGAAAATCGAACCGCGACTACTTCAACGCCTACCAATGGCTTGAACTTGCGCACGTGATTTACCGCAGCAAGAATGTTACAGGCAAGGTGACAGTTCCGTTTATCGAGAAGTCGGAGGGACTGTTTCGGCTGTATCTTGCAGACGAGGGGATTTTCGCATACCAAAGCAAGGTGAATCAGGCCGATTTCTTTGTGCGCGAGAAGCGGAACACTCTTTCGGGCGTGTTTTATGAGAATTACATTGCCTGTGAGTTTGCCGCCAAACAGATTCCGCTCTACTATTGGACCGGCAAGTCGAACCACGAATTCGAGTTTGTTGTTTACTCGGGAGGAAAATTATATGCCATCGATGCGAAGAAGTCGCGTGGCGGCTTAAATTCGCTCAAAGAGTTCCGCGAGTACAACCCGAAATCGCCGGCAATAAAAATATCGGCAAACAACTTCGGCTATAATGCTGATACCGATATTCTTACAATTCCGCACTATGCCGTGTTCCTATTGGCTGGCGATTTGATGAGTGGAAGTTTGTAGCCACATGCAATTATTCTCCAAAGGAATATCACTGCTGAAAATCACCAAAATTCCGCCTTTTATCAATTAATATCGTCTGTTGGGTGACGCGGTATCGAATTTTTTCTTATAATTGCGCGTTTTTTGGATTGAAAAACAATTATGAATTTTTTAATTAATTAACTTAAAATTTTATGACAATGAAGAAACATTTTCTTTATGTGTCAACCGCAGCACTGCTTGCGATGAGCTTTGCAAGCTGCGTTGACAACGACGAACCAAGAGGCTTGCGCGAGTTGCGCTATGCCAAAGCTAACGAGTGGAACGCTAATGCGGACTGGAAAAGAGCTACTATTTATGGTGACTCTCTTTTGCATGTCTTTAACGCTGAGGCGCAGAATTTGTTGAACAGAGCTCAAGAACTCGTTAACATCGAGAACGAGGCTTTGTACCAACTCACTGTTAAGGGTAAGCAACTTGAATATGATCTTGCAAAAGCCAAGAACGATGTTTCTCTTGCAGAGCAGGAATACAAATTGGCTGAGATGAAACTGACAGGCGATAAAGCAATTGCAGATGCCAAAGAAAAGGTGGTTAAAGCTCAACAAGCCCTTGAAGTAGCACAATATGCTTATGACACATGGACAGCTCAGGCTCAGAACCGTAAAGATTCTATAACTGTACAAGTGAATAATGAAAAAGCTAAGTTGGCTAATAGTCTGACAAGAGCACAGGACGCTCTCAATCGCAACAAACTTTATGCAGAGGAAGTTGCTGCAAAACTCGAGGCTGATACCTACAAGAAAAATCTTGATAATCTTATTTTGGTTGCCGCTGCCAAGAAAGATGTTTGGGCTACCGCACAGAACAAAGTATGGGATGCCTACAGCAATCTGAAGACTGCTCAAGGCAACATGCTCGACAAGCAAACAGCATTGTTCCAGGCTCAGCAGAAGATGCTCATCGCATTGAACAAATACGAAGAGGATTCGGCTGCAAAGTACAAACTCATCAAAGACTCTATCAACGATCTGCAATATAAATTGGATTGGGCTGAGAAAACTGTTACTTTGGTTGAGAAAGAATTCAAGGATTTCAAAGACAACAGCGAAACCAACAAAGAGACTTGGACAAAGAAATACAATGAGTATCAGAAGGCTATCGATAAACTGAGCACCGAGTTTGACGAGTACGATGTTCAGATTGCCGAGGCAAAATCAGTTAAGACTGCCGACTCTCTCAAATATGAGAACAAGAAAAAAGAGATTGAAAAACCTCTTGAGGCATACAACAACAAGAGAGGTTACTACACATTTGTTCTTGACGACGCAATTGCTGACGACGAAGACTTCGCTTTGCCAACTGCAGCCGACTCATTTAAATTGGATCAAGGTGTAATCGCTGCTCCGAAGGGTATTTTGAATAAAAACCTGAATGCACAACTCGACGCTATCCTTAAATACATTGGCGACGACGATGCTACCACCAACAAATTCTATCTTGACGAAGACGGCATTAAGGCAGAGCAGAAGAAGATTAAAGCCGCTGAGGATGAGATTGCAGGTCTGGAGAAACAATTGGTTGCCGATTCAACAGGTTATATTTCTAACATCGATGCTAAAAAATCGCTTATCAACACTAAGACCCAGGAATTGACTGAGCGTAAGAACCAGAACGAGGTTGAGACTAAATTCAACACTCAGAAAACAACTTTCGAGGCTGCTGTTACTGCTTACAAAGCCGCCGCTTTGGCTTACAAATGGTCTGATGTAGCTGCAGGTGGCGCAGGAAAGTCAACTTATTATGAATTGGTTGCCGCTCCTGCTGTTGCTGCTGCTATTGTTAAATTCAATCAGGCATATTACGCTGAAACACAAAAAGATCCAGGTGATCAAGATTTCTATAACACAAATTTGACCAAGTTGAGAAAGGACATTCAAGACAAGACAAAGAGCAGTGATTATTGGGCACTTCGTACTGCATTCGATGGAACAGTGAAATACGAGAAAGATGATGAAACTATTGCTAAAAACTTCTTCTTGTTCAACAACTGGACTAATGATTCAGATCCTGAACTTGTTCCGGTAGCATCATTCGATGGGTATGTATTTGCTTCAGATAAGGAGAATCCTGATGCCGATGAAGTTAATGGATTGGTTGACGTTCTTCTTGGTGGCAATGTTAGAAATACCAAGGATGGTGGTGCATACAAAGCTTACGTTGATGCAGCCGTAGATTTCATTGGTGCTGCCGACAAATATGTCGCTTACACTGCTGCAGAAATTGAGCAGATGGATGATACCGAACTGGGTACCAAAGGTACTACTGGTGAATTGAACTTGTGGAAGCGTGAAATAGCCGCTCTTGAAAAAGAGATTGCTGAGGCTAAGAGCGATGATACCGACGCTGACCAAGATGGTGTTTATGACAACCCAGGTATTGCTCAGTTTGAGGAGTTGTTAGCAAAAGCACAGGAGAAACGTGACGCTGATGTTGAGGAGCAGGAAGAGAAGATTGAGGAGTCTGAGACCAAAATCGCCAACAGCGCTTTGTGGAAAGCTCTCTACGATGCAATTGCCGAGGTGAAAGACGCCAACGACGACCAGATTAAAGAACTCACTATTGCTCAGCAAGAGGCTTACAAGACTGAACTCGTCAGCTTAGAAGAGGCAGTAACTGCTGACCAAAAGAAAATCGACGATTTGAAACTTGCACAAAGTCTTGTAAAAGCCGAGAAAGAATACAAAGAACTTGCTGCAAAGACTTACAGCAAGCTGGTTCTTACTGATGTTAACAAATACAAAGATGCTACTAATGGTGGTGTAGATTTAACAGATGCCGACATTGAGGCTGAAATTATCATCAAGTATGCTGAAATCAATTTCCAATTTAAGATTGATCAGGCTAAAGAGAATGTAGCACAAGTAACAGTTGACCTCAATAAAGTTAAGCAACACCTTGCAGACTTTGAGGCTGGCGAGTTTAGCGTTGCCGATAACGACTACGTTGCAACTGTAAACAACGCTCAGAAAGCTGTAACGAATGCCGAGCTTGAATATGAGCACGCTACCAAAGAGTACGAGGTTGCTCAGAAGTACTATGAGGATATTCTTGCATCTGTAGAAGCAGAATAATTAATCCCAGTTTCGAAAGAAAACTATGAGGAAATTATTTGGAATATTAGCTCTTACAGCAATCTTCGGCACAGCAATGGCGCAGGAGGGAGGCAATTTCCAGGTAACGGCCATATTGGGTAAGAATCCGATGTTCAACACAGGTTACATGCCTCTGCCTAAATATTCGGTGGATGAGACAGGCTTGTATGACCAGAGCGGAAACCAAAGAACGGTTGAAACGTTCCTGAACGTTGAAGGCTTTAGTAGCACTGGCGTTAGCAGTGTTACTAACATGGCCGGTGTTCAGTTGGCCTACTACCTCGGCCCCATTGATGTGAACTTGATGTATGCGGCTGATCTGTCGATTACGCCAAAGAAAGATTATGTGCCGGCTAAAAGTTCAGAGCTCTACAGCGCTGAAGACATAGCCGATCCGTCATACGATCTTTTCAGACAGCCAGACCAGAAGCAAGTGAATGGAGTCTATAAGAGCAATTGGTATTTAAATGTCGGCGGTAACTTCCATGTGGAGAACAAACGCGCCAACGGCTACGGCGGTGTGCGTTTGGGCTACAAGAAGAGCCGTTACGAGACGGTGGATGCCCTTAATGAGGCTGCTACAAACGAGTCGTATCCTGACTATATGCTCCACAACACGCAGACTAAAGAGGGAACGATTTCAGCGTTCCAGCCAGCCATAGTGGCCGGTGCCGAGTGCGTGGCCAACTGCGGTATGGTCTTTGGAGTTGAGTTCCTGCCGTTCGCTTACCAATATTCGGTAATCGAGATCGATCCTGATGGTCAGTATCACTATGCATGCAGCCATCACAGCGTGAAATTCTTCTCCACTCCGACATTGAAATTAGGTGTGAGATTCTAACGGAAATTCTTTAAACAAGAATAATTAGCAAGAGGCTGTCCGCAAGGGCAGCCTCTTTTGTTTTGATTTTTTTTATCTTTGTGAAAAAGATGATGATATGCCGGAAGAAGTAAGGTCAGTTTTTACCCGGAACAAGATAGGCGCTGTGGCGATATTTGTTTTAGCAGTGATTGCCATCACTGCAATGCTGCCAAAGCAGCGGCAGTTTAAATATGAGTTGCAGAAGGGTAAGGCCTGGCAGTATGAGGATTTGTATGCACCGTTCGACTTCGTTGTGCTGAAAACCAACGCCGAAATCAAGGAAGAGCGCGAGAATATCTACAAGAGCGCAAAGCCTTATTTTACAGTCATTTCATCGGTTTACCCCGAACAAAAAATCAGATTTGGGCAGGATTTCGACAGGCGGTTTGCGTCGGCAATGGATATGGTGCGCAATAGGTATCCCGATTCCCAAATCGATGCTGACACCATCAAGGCGCGGATTCATCAGTTTGCGCTGACAGAATTGGAATTTGTTTATTCAAAGGGAATTACAAACTACACCGAAGTGCTCGAGAAAGAGAACGGGCAGGGAATGGTAGTGCTGGTCGAGAACAAGATGTCAAGGACGGTGCCGTCGACAGAAGTGTTCACCGTGCATTCGGCGCAACAGTATGTGGCAGAGCAGGTTTCGATGAAATTCAGCAGCAATCCCGTGCTGCTCACCGCCATCGACTATCTAAACATCTACGACTTCATCAAACCCAACATTGAATATGATAAAACGCTGACAACCAAGGCGCGACAGACGCTTGAAGAGCAACTGTCGGAATCGCGCGGAATGGTGCAGGCGGGCACGCTCATCATTGCCCACAACGAGTTGATGAACGACCAAAACCTGCGCGTTTTGCGTTCGCTGCGACGCGAATATCAGAGCACGGGCATATCGGCATCGCTAATCTCGTGGACACTCTTTGGGCAGACCTTGCTGGTCGCCATTCTGATGGCTGTGCTGTTTGCGTTCCTGATGCTGAACTATCCGCGCATCTACTCGCATTTCCGTCACCTGATTTTTGTGGTGGGGCTTGTGGTTGTGATGATTGGAATGATGTGCGTGTCGATACGCCTGCAGGTGGGGCACGCCTATCTGCTGCCTTTCGCCATTCTGCCGCTCATTCTGCGCACGTTCTACGACGGCCATCTGGCAATCATCGCGCACACGCTCACAGTGATTCTGTGCGGTCTTCTCATATCGAGTGGCTTCGAATTTATTATGCTTCAGACAGTTGCGGGAATGGTTGCCATCTTCTGCCTGTCGCGAATTGCCAAACGTCGTCAACTTTTTTCGGCTGTGCTGCTGGTAACAGCTTCGTACATAATAACATACACGGCCATATCGCTTCTTCAGGAAGGACAGTTTTCCAACATCGGGCTGCGGCCGTATATGTGGTTCATTATCAACGGATTATTCTTATTTGTAACCTATCCGCTGATATTCCTGTTCGAGCGCATTTTCGGACTCGTGTCGGATGTGACGCTGCTTGAGTTGGCCGACACCAACCATCCGCTGCTGCGCGAGTTGGCCGAGAAGGCGCCTGGCACGTTCCAACACGTGATGCAGGTTGCCAATCTGGCCGAAGACGCCATCCGCAATATTGGCGGCAACGCGCTGATGGCTCGTGTGGGGGCGCTCTATCACGATGTGGGGAAAGCCAATGCACCGCAGTTTTTTATTGAAAATCAGGTTGGTGCCAATCCGCATAACGCACTCTCGAACGAAGAGAGCGCCGCAATCATCATCGGACACGTGAAGAACGGCGAGACGCTGGCCAAAAGTTACAAACTGCCGCCGCGCATCATCGATTTCATCACCACCCACCACGGAACCGATGTGGTGCGCTATTTCTATAATAATGAAGTGAATACCAATGGCGCCGACAACGTGGATGTGGCAAAATACACCTATCCTGGTCCGTCGCCATTCTCGAAAGAGACGGCTGTGGTAATGCTCGCCGACTCGGTTGAAGCGGCATCGCGCACGCTGAAGGATTACTCGCCCGAAGTTGTGGGGCCGCTTGTCGACGAAGTTGTGGGCGACAAGATTGAGCACGGCCAAATGAATCACGCCGACCTGACGTTCAGCGACATCGAGACCATCAAGGCCATCTTCAAGCAGAAACTGCAGAACATCTACCACACTCGGATTGAGTATCCGAAGGCAAAGTGATGCTTATTGTTTGAAAATCAATGCTTATCGTTGTAGTTGCGCTGTCCGAAGATTGCATTAGTTTCTATTTTCCAATGCTCTTTGCGTAACTTGCAGCATTAGTGACAAATGTCTCTAAATCAATGTCGTTGAAGTGCTTATGCTGCCATTTGGTATAGTCGAAACGCTCGCGGCGGACGGCGGCAATAAAATATTCCGCATCAATAACGCCCAAAGAATCAACAAGGCATTTCATTCCGCGGGAAAGCAAATCAATGGTAGCGGGTGGAACGATGGTTTCAGTGTTCATTTTCGGTTTCGTTTATAAGTTTAACAAAATCAATGGGGTTAATGAGTTTTACCGCGCAATCTTTGTATTTCAGCATTCGTTTGTCTGTCGTGAGCAGATAATCGCATTTCATCATTTCGGCGCAGGCAATGTGGCATGAATCTTTCATTTTGACGCCTGTGCTCATAATCCTTTTTGCATTCTCCATAACAGTGTCGATGGAATCGCTACCAATATAATCTGACACGTTGTTGCTCAAGAACTTATCAACAGACTCCTTCCTGTCGGGATACGGATTGCACGAGTTTTCATAATCCAAAATGAACGACGATGCAAGCGTTAATTCCTTCCTTTTTATGAGCGATTGAACGTAAAGTTTCGCTTGTGCTTCCAGCGAAACAGGTAAGTCATCCAAATCGTCATATGGTCTGTTGTAACAGCAATTGTCGAGATATACTTTCATAAGTGCCTGTTTTTCGCAAATATAATGAAAAACACAAACACTCAATGCTTATCGTCGTAGTTGCGCTGCCCGAAGATTGACGAGCCGACGCGCACCAATGTTGAGCCGTGGGCAATGGCCAGTTGGTAGTCGCCCGACATTCCCATTGAGAGTTCCTTAAATTCGTCAGAGCCAGCAAAATAGTCGGCTTTCAGAGTTTCGAAAATCTGTTTCAGGTTGGCAAACTCGCGGTTGGTTTGGTCGGTGTTGTCGGTCAGGCTGCCGATGCCCATAACGCCGCAGATGCGCACGTTCTGCATTGCCCGAAACTCGTCAGACTCAAGCAGTTGGCGGGCTTCGTCGAGTGTCAGTCCGAACTTTGTCTCTTCGGTGGCAATGTGGAACTGCAGCAGGCAGCGCACCACCACGCCGTGTTTGGCGGCTTCCTTGTTGATTTCGACCAACAGTTTCAGGCTGTCAACGCTGTGTATCAGGCTGATATAACTGATGATATATTTTATTTTGTTGGTCTGCAGGTGGCCGATGAAGTGCCACTCGATGTCCTTCGGCAGGTCTTCGTGTTTCTGTTTCAGTTCCTGCGCGTGGCTCTCGCCAAAGATGCGCTGCCCAGCGTTGTAGGCTTCCTGAATGTCGGCTTCAGGCTTCATTTTCGACACCGCCACAAGCCGCACACCAGCAGGCAATGTCGATTTTATACGGTTCAGATTTTCAGATATGCTCATAGTTTTGATGTTTGATTTGTCGGTGAATTAGTGAATCGGCTAACTGGTGAACTGATTTTGGTTCAATCGATTATACGATTCAAACAGACTGTGTTATTACTTATATTTTTCGGCTGCCACGCTGTGACAGCCCTACAAAACTTAAAACTTCAATAACTTATAACTTAAAACTTCTAAAACTTATAACTTACTACTTTCTCGTCTGTCCTTCGCCCGTCACGAGCCACTTGTACGAGTTGAGTTCGCGCAGAGCCATTGGGCCGCGAGCGTGCAGTTTCTGTGTTGAGATACCGATTTCGGCACCCAGGCCGAATTGTGCGCCGTCGGTGAAAGCCGTCGGGGCGTTCACGTAAACCACGGCGGCGTCAACTGCCTTGCGGAATAGGTCGGCATTTGCCTGATTGTCAGTTACAATGCACTCGCTGTGACGCGAACTGTAGCGGGCAATGTGCGCCAACGCTTCGTTTATGTCGGCAACGGTTTTGACGGCCATTTTATAGTCCATAAACTCAGTGCCAAACGACTGTGCGTCAGCGTGTTCGAGCAGATTGGCGGGGTATTTTCCGTCGAGCGCGGCATAGGCCTGCTCGTCGGCATAGACAATGACGTTTTTGGTGGCGCAATCGGCAACCAAAGCAGGCAGGTCGGCCAGGCGTTTCTTGTTGATAATCACGCAGTCCAAGGCATTGCAGACGCTCACGCGGCGCGTTTTGGCGTTGAAGATTATTCGTTTTCCCCACTCAAGGTTGCCGAACTCGTCGAAATAGGTGTGGCAGATGCCAGCGCCAGTCTCAATGACGGGCACAATGGAATTTTGGCGCACAAAATCGATGAGCCGCTTGCTGCCGCGTGGGATTATCAAGTCAACATAGTCGGTGGCTTTCAGCAGTTGCTCGGTTTCGGCGTGACCTGCGGGCAAGAGCGCAATGCAGTTCTCGTCTACGCCGTGGCGGCGCAGCACTTCCTTGATGATGCCAACACCCACAACGTTCGAGTCGTAGGCATCGGAACCGCCCTTCAGGATGCAGGCGTTGCCCGACTTCAGGCAGAGCGAGAAGACGTCGTAAGTGACGTTCGGACGCGCTTCATATATCATTCCAATAACGCCGATTGGCACAGTTACCTTTTTGAGTTTCAGTCCGTTTGGCAGTTCTCGTTCTTCGAGCGTCCGGCCAACCGGATAGGGCAGCGAAGCCACGTTGCGCATATCGCCGGCAATGTCGGCAATGCGCTGCTCGGTGAGTTGCAGACGGTCGTAAACGGGGTTGGCCTTGTCCATACGCGCCAAATCCTTGTTGTTGGCGGCCAGAATCTCGCCTGTGCGCGAAATAATGGCGTCGGCCACGTCGCGCAAAATATTGTTAATCTTCTCTTCGGTCAGGAAAACCATACCGCGGCTCGCCTGCCGCACTTTCTCAAATAATTCAGTGCAATCCATAATTCTTACTCAAACTAAAAACGCAAACGCAAACTCAAACTAAAAACTGTTTGTAAATGTGAACGCAAACTTAAGTGAAATTTTGGGGAAAGTGAGTAACGATTGGCGGGAAAGTGAAAAAAGGCTGAAACCAGCGGAAAGTGACCATTGGTGCGGTTTCAGGCCTGAAATGGGATTTGTTAATCGTCAAATTACCATAAGATTACGTTCCTTTCGTCAAAAAACACTTGCAATTATGACATTATTATTAAGTTGATGTTAAATTTGTAAGATTTTTGAATCGAAATGCTTTTAAAATTAAATAACGCTTAATTTATTAAACTATGAAAACTCTAAATTTTGGAATGAAATTGATGGCTGCATCGTTAATGTTGCTGCCTTTTGCGTCGAATGCGCAAAAAAACGTGAACTACAAGGTTGTGAAAGTTCAAGGTGAAATCCAACGTGTTAAAACCGGCAATCTGTTGTCGATTGGCGAAGATGTTGCCAACAACGAGAACTTCAGTTTCAAAACCAACTACTCGCGCGCCGTTGTGGTGAACAAGGAAAAAGGCTGCGTGATTCTGAGCGCCAGAAACGACAACGAAGGCTCGCAGTTCCTTCCGTCGCCTAGTAACATGAGCGTCAGAGCCGCTCTGCCGACTCAGCCATCGGAAGTTATCGAGTACTATTATGGTGACGTGTTTGTTTCAGGTTTCGACAGTCTGAAAATCGACGACAGCAAACTGCTGATCAACGATGACAGTTATTTCACTGTAAAATACAGCGTTGACGGCAAAGACTACGCAGAGAAACTCAGTTACAAGAACGGAAAACTAGCCCTTCCGTCAAGTCTGCTTGAGAACAAGCCTGAAAAAGCCACTCTGTGCTACAACGATGAGTTTGGTGAGAGCAACAAGTCAGAGTTCACCCCTGTTTACGCTGACAAAGAGACTCTGAAAGGCGAACTCGAACTGATTTTCTCAACAATGAAAG
>JAEEGH010029677.1_pt1 | contig 10677 bp, 4 predicted proteins | sample 9134181 | NCBI WGS metagenome assembly JAEEGH01 (sample SAMN16246544, study PRJNA631951) | gut metagenome | biome: gut microbiome; feature: rumen; material: DP-attached | host: Bos | place: Iran: Karaj | collected 2018-10
AACCGTTACGATTCAATGACAAAATAAGACCATATTATGAAAAGATTACTGTGCATTGTACTCACGGCAGCATTGATAGCAAGTTGTATCCACCCCAAACAGACTCCCCGCAAGGTTCTTTTTGTGGGAGTTGACGGCCTGGCATCGTGGTGCGTGGAAAAAGCCATCGACAGTATTCCGGACAGGATTCCCAACTTCATAAAGCTCAAAGAAGAATCCTCGTGGACGCTTGAAAAGAGGGCTGTGGGGCCCACGGCATCGGCCATTAACTGGGCTTCAATCTTTATGGGAGTGCCCACGGAAATGCACGGATACAAGAAGTGGAATTCCAGGGAAAGCGCATTCAAGCCCTATGCAGTGGGGCCTAATGGAATGCCATCGACAGTGTTCACTCTTCTGAAGGAGCAGCGCCCCGAGGCGGAATCGGTGTGCATCTACGACTGGGACGGAATCGGATACGTCATCGACACCGTTGCGATTAGCCGTCATCAGTTCATTTCCTGGAACCCGGACTCGCTGTCCACCGTCGAGTATACAAGGCAGTATGCTATCCCGGAAATCGAAAGGGGCCTGCCCGACATCCTCATGTTTTATTATGTCGATGTGGATGAGACCGGGCATAAATTCGGCTGGGGCTCGCCCGAGTATTTCGATGCGATGGCCCGCTGGGACGAGGCGCTGGGAGAGATGCTGGAGGCCCTGGAAAAATCGGGACAAAGGGATAATACCATTATTATCATTACTTCCGACCACGGTGGCAAGAAGGATAAAAAACACGGCACTTATGCCGATGAGGATATATTTACTCCCCTACTGGTGAACGGGCCCGGATACGAGGCGGGACAAATCAGCTCCACTGTTATGCAATATGACGTGGCTGCCATCATTGCCAAAAACCTTGGGCTTACAATTCCGGAGCAGTGGAGGGGAAGAAGTGAATTCAAACTGTAAACAATAAGCATTACATATTATGAAAAAGTATCTGTATCTCCTTCTTTTACCTTTCCTGGTTCTTTGGGGCTGCAAAGAGACTGAACCCGAACCGGAACCGGTAAAGGGACAAATCACGGTGAAGACAACAGGAAGTGTTGTTCTCTCCGATGAGGGCGACTCCAAGCAGATTGCCTTCTCCGCAACGCTGGATTGGACAGCTTCCTCCAGCGAGGGTTGGCTCTCCGTGGAACCGCGCAGCGGCCAGAAAGGCGATGCCACCGTCACCGTGAGTGCCAACGCCAACGCAGATTACTCCCCCAGAAGCGCAACTGTAACCCTCATCTGCGGGGAAGACAGCAAGACAATCGAGGTGATACAGAAGCAAAAAGGCGCCCTGCTGCTCACAGAATCCGCAATTCCCGTGAGCGCCCAGGGCGGCATGGTAACAATCACCGCCAAGGCGAATTCGAACGTTACCGCCGCCATCTCGCAGGATGCCCAGGGCTGGATTTCCGATATAACCACCAAGGGCCTCATCGACTACATCTTCGAATTCGATGTTCAGCCTAACCCGGAGGAAAGCCCCCGCAGCGGCCAGATCGTCTTCTCTAACGAAGCCGGCAGCGAAACGGTTACCATTGAGCAGGAGGCCATGGAGCCTGAAGCCGCCAATGTTACCGGCCGGGTCCTCTGCCAGGGCGCCGGAGTGCCGGACGTTCTGATTTCCGACGGCGTGAGCATTGTGAAGACCGATGCCAACGGCGTCTACCGTCTCCAGTCGGAAAAGAGGTGGAAATACGTATTCATGACCATCCCCAGTGGCTACGAGGCCCCGCTCGACGGCATTCTTCCCGCCTTCTGGAAGCCCCTCCAGGCCGATGTGGACACCCCGGAAGAGGTTGACTTCGAACTCCGCCCCGTTTCCAACGACAACTACACCCTCCTCGTACTTGGCGACATGCATCTTGCACGCCGCACCAACGACCTCGCCCAGTTCGACAAAGTGGCTGAATTCATGAAAAAGGAAATTGCAGCCGCCCCCGGAAAGGTATATTGCCTCACCCTCGGCGACATGACCTGGGATATGTACTGGGTATCCAACAACTACGGGTTTGCCGATTATCTCCAGACAATGAACGGGTACTTTGACGGGGTTCCCTTCTTCCATACGATGGGTAACCACGACAACGAGATGGAAAAGGCCGGAGACTGGGAGAAAGCCTTCAAATACACGGAGAACCTTTCCCCGGACTACTATTCCTTCAACCTTGGCAAGATCCACTACATTGTGATGGACAACATGGACTTCACCGGCGTGGAACCCGGCGAGGAAAACCGCAGCAAATACGCCAAGAACTTCACCGCCGAGCAGCTGGAGTGGCTGCGTAAAGACCTCTCGTACGTGGACAAGAGCACTCCTGTCTTCGTCACTGCCCACGAACCCCTGGCACGTCCTTCGGGCATCGAGTGGAACGAAACTCTGAACGGCGCGGATGCCGACCTGGACACTTTCATCGGCATATTCGACGGCTATAACGTGCAGTACCTGAGCGGCCACACGCACAATATCTTCAATAAAAACTGGACTTCCACCTTCACGGAGCACAACAGCGGCGCCATCTGCGCCAGCTGGTGGTGGAGCGGCTATCATACGCCCGGCATCCACATCGCCCAGGACGGCGCACCCGGAGGATACACCGTTTGGACGGTTAACGGCACTCAGACAACCCATTACTATCAGGCCGCCCTCCAGAGCCGCGATTACCAGTTCCGCGCCTACGACATGAACAAGGTTAAAGAGGTAATCTCCGAAGATCGTTCCAGCGCGGAAGGATATCCGAAGTATTACAATCATATCCAGAGCTACGGGGAGAATGTGATCCTCGTGAACGTCTGGGATTATGACGACGACTGGTCGGTGGAAATTTCCGAAAACGGAACGCCGCTCGAAGTGGCCGAAGTGGGCGTGTATGATCCGCTTCACATCGAGGCCATGACCATCCCTCGCTTTAATAAGAACAGCGGCACCACTACCTTCAGCACCGCCAAGTGGCGCCATTTCTTCCAGGCAACGGCATCAGCCCCGGACACCCCTGTTACCGTTAAGATTACCGACCGCTACGGGAATGTTTACACAGAAAACATGATACGGCCCAAGGCTTTCACCGTAAGTGAATACAAGAATGAGGTTGCTCGCGAAAAGCCTGTAGCCGAATTCGTAAAGGCGTCTTCTTCATCCCTGGTCTTTGGATGGACTGTCGGCGGAACGGCGGCGGAAGATGCAGAAGTGCCATATAAGCTGGAACTCTTCAAGGACGCCGCCTGCACGGATCCTCTGCTCTCGTTTGATGTTCCTGCCGAAAGCTCCTGCTGGGGCGGGAAGGCACTGCGCTTTACCTTCGGCAGCCTTGAGCCCGCCACTACATATTACTTTGTAGTGACAAACGCCCAGAACGGAGACAAGTCAGACCCCGTCCAGGGCACCACAGAGGCCTTTACCGTCGTAGATCCCTACAAGCTTAGCACTGCCGCCGTGGGAGATGTCATCCTTGCCGAAGACTTCTCCGAGATTGGCTGGGGGGCCGATATGCTTGCCGATGCTGCAGGCTTCATTCCCTCCGGCAAACCCCTGGACCTATTAAGCGGCAATTATACTAAAGACGACGGGAGTTTCCTGGCTTTCGACAACACTGCCGGCCGTATTTACGGCGAGGCCAGGGTGGAATCCGACAAGAGGCTGTACAACTGGGGCTTCTTCGGCAACAGTTCGGTGTACGCTTATGCCGGCTATCTGCGAGTGGGCTCATCGTCCTCCGGCGCGCGCACGCACATCGTTTCTCCGGCGCTTTCCTGTATCCCTGAGGGGATGACGGCAACTGTGGATGTTACCGTAACTTCCAGCGTATACAACAGTGGCACCGATGTAGATGTCGCGGTCTTCGTCAACGACCATTCCACCCTTAATCTTGTCCTTGCTCCGGATCAGAAGGAAAGCACCAGTCCCGCTTTCTCCGGTAATGGCGGCAAATACACCGGTGCATCGCTCTCCGACGGCTATCCGCTTGACACGGAGGTGAAGAGCTGGACCACCAAAACCATAAGGATAGAGGGCGTCAACCGCAACAGCTGCCTGCTCATCGGCTCATATCAGAACGTCGACACCAAGAACCGCTTCTTCCTGGACGATGTGAAAGTGCAGATTGTCTCTCTGGAAGAGGTGCCCGATATCCAGGCCAGTTTCTGCACGGCATCCTCTTCTTCCCTGTCCTTCACCTGGACAGAAGGAGTGTCCGCTTCCGACGATGTGAGCAAGCCATGGACTATCGCCCTGTACAAGGATGAGGCGTGTTCCCAGCTTGTTGTAAGTCACGTCATCCCTGGAGGTAACGGTTGCTGGGACGGTAAACAGCCGAAGTTCGTCTTCGGCGGACTGGAGCAGGATACAGATTACTGGTTCAAAGTAACGGACACCACCGAAGGTGCCGTCAAGACTTCCAGTGCTGTGAAAGCTCACACGCTTCCCTTCACCAGGGTAGACGCATCCACAGTAAAGAATGCCGGCGTTGGCGACATCATCCTTGGCGAAGACTTCTCCGAGATTCACTACGGCCCGGACGAGTTCGACGGCGCTGCCGGATTCATGCCCAGTCCTCACACACTGGCACCCATTACCGGTGAGGACCCGGTCGGCACATTTGAAAAGTACAGTTCTACCAGCACGCGCCTATGGGGCAACAACTTCGAGATTACCGAAGGCACACGCATGTCCCACGGCTGGGGCTTCTACGGCAACAGTGCAGTATACTCCAGAGTGGGTTATTTCCGCTGCGCAACAACTGCCCATAATGCCCGTACGCATATCGTTACGCCTAAACTTGCAGGTATTCCGGATGGTTTTACCGCGACTATTGAGGTAACTGTTACAGACCGGATGTACGAGAGCAACGGCGATGTGGGCGTATTCGTTGCCTCGAACCTGACGATGAATTCCACTACCGATAAATCAAGCGCATCCTTTGGCAAGTACACCGGAAGCGGCGCCCTTTCCAACGGCCACGCACTTGGCATCAGCACCGGAAGCTGGCAGACAAAGAGCGTAATCATTGAAGGCGTCACCAACTCCGACCAGCTTCTGATTGGCTCCCTGGAGAATGTCAATGTGAGCAGCAAGAGCAAGAACCGCCACAACTTCTCCGATATCACCGTGAAGATTGTGGAGCTGAACGATGCCAACCGCACAACCAAGGTGAGCATCATCGGGGACTCAATCTCCACCTTCAAAGGCTGGTGCGACACCACAAAGGGCGGCGCCTATTATCCCAAGAGCGACGGCGACGTGACTTCCGTGACGGATACCTGGTGGCACAAGCTCATCTATGCCAAGATGAGCACCGGCACCTTCGAGAAGAACATCTCCGCAGGCAACACCACAGTCGTCCAGAACAGCACCGGAGACTCTTCCGCATATTGGTACGGCTGGGACTTCGGAACCCGCCTTCAGCAGCTTGGCATCGGAGATCCCGATGTTGTACTCATCCACGGCGGCACCAACGACTATGGTCACACCAGCTGGTACAACACTTCCGAAGAGCTTATCGACGGCGTTGAGATGAGCAGCGCTTCTTTCCCCGAATCCTCCAAGGCCACTCTGGACGCTCTTTTCGACGCGGCCGATGCCGCCACAACTGTAGCAGCTGCGGACGCTCTGGATGGCAGCACGTTCGCATCGGCCTATATCCGCCTTATCAGGATGGTACAGGCAAGATGCGGAGAAGATGTAAAAGTCGTTTGCATAATAGGTGACTATCTCAAGGGTGGCCAGCAGGAAGCAATCAAGCTCATCGCCCAGCACTTTGGAGACGATAAGGTGAGGGTTGCCGACATGCTTGGCGCGAACCTTTCCATCCCCAAATACAGCAATCCCCATCCCAATGCCGCCGGCATGGAAAATATGGCCACTTTCATCTATCAGGAAGTTGGCGCTTGGATAGATAATCAGTAATGCGCATGAAGAAACTATCACTGCTTGCTTGCCTGCTGCTCCTTTCCGTTTGCGCCCTGTCGCAACCCAAAGTGGACTTTATGGGGCCGCTCCAGGGGCTGGAAGGAGGCCATTCCGGCTATTCCTATCAGGGAATGGACATCAGCGGCCACTACATGTTCAGCTGCCAGAACAAAGGCGTTGCAACCATATACCGCGTGCAGGGCAAAAAGTTCACTTTCGTGAGCCAGTTCCACCTTGCTTCCTACAACGATCTGAATCACGCCAATGTGGCCAGTTTCGGCACGGAAAAAGTCAACCGCAAGGATCCCCTGCCCGTAGCCTACGTGAGCCAATGTCACAAAAAGCCCATCGACGGCAGGAAAGACCTCCTGTATGTGGAACGTATTCTCCCGGATTTCAGCGGTTCCGAGCTGATTCAAACCATCTTCTACGACGATGTGAACCACGACTTCGGCTATGCTCTCCAGTGGGTGGTGGACCAGAAGAATAAAATGCTCTACGGATACGGCAACACCGTGAACAACAGCGACCCGGCAAACCGCCACCGCATCATCAAATTCCGCCTTCCGAAGCTTTCTGACGGCGCTTTCATTACTCTGAAGCCGGAAGATGCCCTGGAGAATTACCTTATAGAAGATGTGTCGGGATTTAGTTTCAACCCCATCGGCCAGGGGCTTTATATCCATAAAGGAAAGCTATTTATGCCCACTGGTTTAGGCAAAGCCGACAAACCGTCCATCCTGTACATCTGGGACCTTGGCAGCCGCAGCATGCAGACTCTGGATCTGCAGGAAGTTACCACAGGCGAGTTCGAAGACATCTCCCGCATCGGCCGATACTTCTATATCCAGGGCCAGGATGGCCTCTTCCGCCTGAAGATTAAGCTTTAGGATTGTTTCTTCGTGCGGGATAAATGATTATCTTTGTAGAATGAAGCATTTAGCCGCACTTGTTCTTTGCTGCCTTCTGGCCGCGCCGCTCCAGGGAAAGGAGCAGTGGCCGGACGGAAGCGCCATGGATAAATGGTTCTCCCAGAGCCCGAAACCCGTGAAAGGGAAACAGGCCCGCGTTTTTGATATCCGCAGCTACGGAGCCATCCAGGACAGTACAATTCTCCAGACCGCAGCCATCCAGAAGGCTATAGACGCTGCATCCGTAAAAGGCGGCACCGTGGTTATTCCAAGCGGAGTGTGGCTCTCCGGGGCGCTGTTTTTCAAGCCCAAAACCCACCTGTATCTGGAAGAGGGAGCGGTTTTGAAGGGCAGCACCAACACCTGGGACTTCACGGACATTCACGTTCACATAGAAGGGGTACTTCAGCCCTACGCATCGGCCCTCATCAATGCCGATGGCTGCGATGGCTTCTCCATCCGCGGCAAAGGCACCCTGGATGGCAATGGACTCCCCTACTGGGACGCATTCTGGGCCCGTCGCAAGGAGAATCCCCAGTGCACCAATCTGGAAGTGAGGCGTCCCCGCATGATTGGCATCAGCAACAGCCGGAACGTTACCATCGAGGACATCCATCTTCGCAATTCCGCTTTCTGGAACATTCATCTTTACAAATGCGCGCGTGTATACATTAAAGGTATCGATATTTACGCGCCCATAAAGCCGGTGAAAGCCCCTTCCTCCGACGGAATCGACCTTGACGCCTGCACGGATGTACACATCCTGGGCTGCAGCTTTGCCACGGGAGACGACCTCATCGCCCTCAAGGGCGGCAAAGGTCCCTGGGCCGATGAAGACCCGGACAACGGCGTGAACTCCCATATCCTGGTGGAAGACTGCACGTTCGGCCACGGCCCCGGAGTGCTGGTCCTTGGCAGCGAATGCGTGGGCGCGGAGAATGTGATCCTACGCGGCAGCAAAGTCTCAGACACAGATAGGCTCCTCTGGCTGAAAATGCGTCCGGACACTCCCCAGCGCTATTCTCACATCCTTGTGGAAGACGTTGAAGGGAAGGTGAGGAACGTCCTTTACATAAAGCCCTGGACTCAGTTCTTCGACCTTAAGGGTCGCACGGACCTTCCCGTTTCCCTGGCGGAAGACATCCGCATCCAGAAATGCACGCTCCGCTGCACCCGCAGCCGTAATATCGTTGAAGCCCCGGACCAATACGTGGTGAAAGGGCTCCGCTTCACCGACAATAAATGGCGCTGGCGCGACAACCGCGATGAAGACAAAGTGAAGCCCTATACCCTCCCGGATCCCTTGAAATTTGCCGATGGCACCCCTGTGAAAGACCCTTCCCAGTGGCCTGCAAGGCGGGAGGAGATTCTCAGGCTCTTCCAGCAAGAGATGTACGGAGTTATGCCACCTGCAAGCCCCATTTATCTGGAACTGATTGAAGAAGGCAATACCCTCTCAGGCGCAGGCACCCGCTCCCAGATGAGAATGTACTTCCGTGAAGACGGCACAGGCCCCCATATCGACTGGCTCATCATTTATCCCAATCACGTGAAGGGGCCGGTTCCGGCAATAATGCTACTCAACTACTACGGCAACCATACGGTAGTGGAGGACCCTGAAGTGATGGTTCCCACCTGCTGGCTGGAAGACAGCGAAAAGTACTGCATATCGGGGAACCGCGCTTCCGCTGAGGGCCGTGGCATCCTTGCCGGCAGAAACACAGTCACAGTGTTCCCGGTGGATGAAATCATCTCCCGCGGATACGCTTTTGTAACCGCTTGTTACGGAGATATTTCCCCTGATCCGGATGCATTCCAGAATGCCGACGAGCAGCTCTCCATAGCACGCCAGGGCGTGTACGAACTATGGGACAAAGACATCACCACCGGCACTCTCATGGCCTGGGCCTGGGGCCTTTGCCGAGGCTTGGACATGCTTGAGAAGGAAGACCAGAGGATAGATGCCTCCAAGGTTATCCTCACCGGGAGTTCCCGCCTTGGAAAAGCCGCGCTCCTTGCCAGTGCCTTTGATTCCCGCTTTGCCGTTACGGTTATCAACCAGACCGGCGGCGGCGGAATTCCGCTGGCAAAGCGAAACTTCGGCGAGTATGTGGGTTCCGAGGTGGATCATTTCGGCTACTGGTGGTGCCGGGAATTCGCAAAATACGCGGGCAGGGAAAAGGATCTTCCCTTCGACCAGCACATGCTGGTTTCCTGCATCGCCCCCCGTCCCCTTCTTGTGGAAGGTTTCAACAATCCCTGGTTCGACACCCACGGTGAATTCCTCTGTCTCCAGGCCGCATCCCGCGTATGGCGCTTCCTTGGCGCGGAAGGGCTTCCGGACGTGGAATGGCCTGCGTCATACGACACATCCGCCATCGGCCCCACCCTCGGATATGTGAGGCGGGACGGCGGGCATGGAATAGCTCCCATCGACTGGGAGTGGACACTCAATTTCGCAGAAAATAATCTATAAATATATGAAAGTTGTACGTATTCTCCTCACAGCGCTAATTATTGGCGCATGCTGCAATAACAGCGCAATTGTGGGAACAAGGACCGATGCCCTTGAAGACTCCGCCTGGGAATGCTCGCAGTGGATTTCCGCAGCGAACGCTCCCGTCATCACCGGGAAAGTAACCTCCCATGAGGGCTCCCGCCGCTCTGCCGACGGAGCCAGCTGGTTCGTTTCAACGGTAACCAGCGGCGGTGAGGTGGTATCGGCCAAATGGATGACCGCAGGCCTTGGCGTATATGAGCTTTACCTCAACGGAAAGCCCGTGGGAGATGATTTCCTGAAGCCCGGCTACACCGATCCCAGAAAGACGAAACGCTCTTTCACCTACGATATTACGGACGCATTCAACAAGGCTTCAGGTGCCAGGAACGTCCTCTCCGCCCAGGTGACCCCCGGCTGGTGGGCCGATAAGATCGTCACCCTCAACGGCTCCGAGGGCATGAACGGAAAGAAGCCCGCCTTCCGCTCCGTTCTGGAACTCTCTTATGCCGATGGCTCCAAAGCCCTGTTCGGCACAGATACCACCTCCTGGGCTGCCGGAGTTGCCGGCCCCATTACGCACGCCTCCATTTTCGACGGTGAAGCATTCGACGCCCGCATCCCCATGGGCTTCGACACCCCGGAGAAACTCTCCGCTCCTGAGCTCAACACAGAGTTCAGCGGCGAGATCCTGCCTTCCAACGGCGCGGAAATCTGCCTCCGCAACGACCTTTCCCTCAAGCCGGTGGAGGCTTATGTCTGGAGCGGAGCCACCGGAGCGAAGGAAGGTGAATTCGGAAAAGTTACCATACTCCGCTCATACAAAGATGGCAACGTGATGACAATCGGCCCCGGAGATACCCTGGTAGTGGATTTTGGCCAGAACGCAGCCGCTGTGCCCGCATTCGAGTTCAAGGCCGCCGAAGGCACCACCCTCACCTGCCTCCCGGGCGAACTTGTGAACGACGGGAACGGTGCCAGGAGCCGCGGCATGGACGGCCCGGAGGGAAGCGTGCACAGGGAGAATCTGCGCATAGCGTCGGACTGCATCCGCCTGGACTATACTTTTGCAGGCAAGGGCTGGGAAAAATACATGCCCACCCATACTTTCTTCGGCTACCGTTTTGTTTCAATAACCGCAAGCGCCGAAGTGAAGATCCGGAAGATCCGTTCCATTCCCGTAACTTCCATTACGGCCGATATGGAGACGGGAAAAATCTCCACCGGAAACGAGCTTATCAACAAACTCATCTCCAACACCTACTGGGGCCAGCTTTCCAACTACCTTTCCTTTCCCACGAACTGCCCCCACCGCATCGAGCGCCTTGGCT
>JAEEGH010029678.1_pt1 | contig 10677 bp, 9 predicted proteins | sample 9134181 | NCBI WGS metagenome assembly JAEEGH01 (sample SAMN16246544, study PRJNA631951) | gut metagenome | biome: gut microbiome; feature: rumen; material: DP-attached | host: Bos | place: Iran: Karaj | collected 2018-10
GCGCAATAAGAGTAGAGAACAAGTGGTGGCAGTTCTGCCGAGTCAGGGACACGTTTTTCTTTGATCTCATGTATTTAGCGACATTTGATGGGGATTATTCTAGAGCAAGTAGGGTTGCCGGTTTTTTTAATAAAGGGTTCGGAGGGAGTATCAAACGTCATGCTTTGTCGTTCTCCCGTTTCCCTGGATGCATCTCTGATGGCTCTTCGATTTCAGTATCATCTTCTCAAATCGCTTTGTTGAAGGAGAATATGGCGGTTTCTTTAGGGGCATTTTACAAGGTCTTGGTCGTTGCCAATGTCAGTGCCGGGAAATCCACCCTTATTAATGCCTTGACTGGTAAGCGATTCTGCCGGTCATCGAACCTTCCGTGTACTGGTAAGGTCCACTATGTCTTTAACAGGCGCATAGGTCAGTCGGCGCTCTTCCGGCGAGGAGAACAGTTCTATGAGATCAACCACTCTGGTTTCTTGAATTTTGATTCCATTAGTTTCCCTTTCCATGTGGGTTGGGAAGGTGTTCCCATTTGCTTCATTGATTCGCCTGGTATGAATAACTCCGAGAATGGGGACCATGCCAGTCTTTCGTACTCTGTCATTAAGAAGGGCGAGTATGATTTGTTGTTGTATGTATCTAACGCTCAGTATTTTGATACGGTGGATGAGAGGAAGGCCTTGGAGACGGTTTACAAATTCGCCAATAAGAAACGTGTCCTTTTCGTGTTGAATCAGTTGGATTCCTTCAATCCAGAGACTGATTCCATCTCCCGGATGATGGCTTCTTTCAGGTCAATCCTCATGAAATGTGGTTTCAAGAATCCTATGATTTTCCCCACATCAGGATATGCCTCGCTAGTATCATATTTGTCCGAAGTCGAACTCGGTGTGAAAGGCCAGATTGACAAGGAGTACTTATCAAGTGCTTTTGGTGAGCGCTACTTTGATCTTCCGTCATATCTTGGATTGGCATCTTCGGACAAAACAGGCGTTGAATTACTCGAAAAAACCATAAAATCATTTATACGAACATGACTTCATTGTTTATCAAGTACAATCCGTACATTATTAAAACCGACATCACCGTCAATGGGCGGAAGCCGAAAGACAACAGCTTCCTGAACATTGGGAAAAAACGTTTGCAGGAATGGGTGGATGAATTGCCGACAAGAATCTATGATGAGTTTTTAGACAAGGATTTATCCATTGAATTTGTGGGGATGGAGGGAGATTTTCGCGACCTTGAAGAGGCCTTCTCAGGATCCGGAATGAATGTCTCGTACAAAACGGACCTCAAACCGGGTATCGATGTTGTCGAAGAATCGGTCATCAATATTTACGAAGAGATTCAGGCTGGTCCGGTCCCCGAATTGAAGGATCGCCGTATAGTTCAGGCATTTGAAACAGCGAAGAATCAGGAGTTCGACATCAACGTTGTAGCGACGATGAGTGCCGGAAAATCCACATTGATCAATGCCCTGCTTTCCAAGAAATTGATGCCGGCAAAAAAAGAGGCGACAACGGCCACGATTGTCAGGATAAAGGATACAGACAGTCCGAAATTCGAGGCAGAAGCATTTGACAGGAATGGTAATCTGCTCAAGCGTATCGAGGATCTCAAACAGCAAGACATGCGGATTCTTAACGATGATAAAGAGATCTCTCAAATAAATATTTATGGACGGATCCCGTTTTTGTCAGATACTCCCGATAAAAAAATACGACTTGTGCTGGTAGACACTCCCGGGCCGAACAATTCCAATGACAACAACCATAGGACATTGACTTATCGGATGTTGGAAAACTCTGACAAATCCTTAGTCCTTTACGTGGTTAATTCCAATCAATTCGGAATCAATGATGATGCCGTTTTCTTGGATTTTGTGTGCCAGCAAATGGCAAAATGCGGGAAGCAGTCAAAAGATCGTTTCTTCTTTGTCGTCAATCAGTTGGATAGTACAAATCCGGAAGAATACGATTCTCCCAATTGCATTGAGGAGAATCTTCAGAAGGTTAAGGCTTATATTGAAAAACGAGGTGTTAAAGATCCGAACATTTTTCCTGCGTCAGCATTGGTGGCCCTTTCATCTAGGCTTGATGAACGGCCTGGCCCTTTCACGTCGTGGCCTAGATTCGTAGAGCAGTATCGGGCGATGGATATTTTTAAGTTTGACGATTATTATGCTTTTAACCATCTGCCTCAAAGGATTCAAGAACAAAACAATGCATTGCTGAATACTGATTGTACACGCGAGCAGGAGGTGGATCTCCACTCTGGGGTGAAATGCGTTGAACAGGCTATCGCGTTGTATATTGACAAGTATGCACGTCCGACAAAGGTGTTCGATCTTACTCAGTCTTTCAATGAGAAACTTAAGGAGGTTGCTGCCTTCGATAATTTGGTCGTCTCCATTTCAAAAGACAAGGAAGCCGCTGAACGCATAAAAAAACAAATTGCGAATATTCAGCAGCGGATTGGTGATGCGAATAGAGCCAGCGATTTCTCCCAGTCTTTGGAAGGAAAGACAAAACAACAGTCAAAAACGGTGGGCGAAAAGATCAACAAGTTAGTCGACCCCTTGTTAACGGAAATAACTTCATTAATTGCTTCTGATAATAAGCTTCCCATTGAGCAGGCAAAGAGTAAATGTCTGGGTATTGAGAACAGGTGCCAAGAGCTTACCGCAAAGCTGATTTCTCAGGTTGAATCAATTGTGGAAGATGATTATAAAAAGGTTGTTGACGCAATCGTTGATGAATACAAAAAGCAGTTGACCACGTTGAATATTGCTGACGGTGGATTTGTTCAGGTTGATCCGCTGAAATTGGTCGCGGGAGAATTCGATAGGATTGATGATTATATCAAGGAAAGCACGAAGGAAGAGGTAGTTGGTCAAAAGAGGGTTACGAAAACGAAGAGAGTATTTGAGGAGAGTAATCGTAAGTGGTACAATTTATGGGGTTTGGGTATTTTCGGCCACGGAGATCGATTTGTTGATAAGCAATATATTGTGACTGAAGATATCATTGGTGAAGTTGTGGATATGGCCAAGCTAACCGATGAGTATCTGTTGCAATATCAGTTATTTGTGGATGATACCAGAAAGAATGCTATTGATTACACCGAAATACAAAGGATGGAATTGGTCAATAATGCTAAAGATGTAAAGAAAAAGATTGACCAGATTCTTTCGGATAAGCTCAAAGAGCTGGAAAAGGTTCAGTCTGATGACAAGACTCTTCAGGAGGCCATGCATCAGAAAGAAAAGAATTTACAATGGCTTCAGTCCATCCAAACGCGAATCAATAACCTCATAGTTTTTTAATATCCCGGTCATGAAAGAATCATTTATCAATGCCGTTGAGACCCAAGACTTGCGCAGAGTCCGCCTGTCATTAAGCAATGAATTGTTGCTTTTCCCTTCCGGAGAATCCTTCGCAGAGATGCGTCAATACTCGCAGGAGCGTCTTCCCGACCTGTTTGAGGCAGATGACGAGGATACCCTTGAGGAAGATCCCCAGAAGTGGAACCAAGACTATATGAATAACCTTCATTCTAGACTGAATCGGAATTTCTCTGAGCGGAAACTCAACCATTTGGCCGAAGTTGTGAAAGTCGTTTTGGCTGAAAAAATACGTTTGCAGCAAGAAGAATCCGCCGCAAGGTCAGATGATAACGTCCCATCTTCGCGTGAAGGGGCGGCCTGCATCGCGGGCGGTGCGGCGATTGCGGTTGCGGGGTTTATTGCTGAAGCCACATTTTGGAAAGCATCATTGATTACGCTTGGCATTGCCAGTATAGTATATGGGGTTTATTCGGTGACAAAAAAATAATATGCAAGACAATTTTAGACTACCGGCTGTTCAGAAAAAAGAACTTCAGGGGTTCCAAGAGCGGGCGCTTAAGGCGCAGCAAATGGTGGATGATGTCGTTCTTAAGAAGTATCTGACTCGATTGGACAAGGCAGAGATTGTGCCTTTCCCAGATGAACTCAAGCCTGATAGTGGGGATATTCGCTTGTTCAAGATCAACAAGATGGTCTATGAAAAGGATGAATATGCTACAGACAAGTTCATCAGCATGGTGGGAGCGATGACTTTTGCCGCCAATACCGTATTCTTGATTGTTGATGGGCATAGGGATAGAACAGATTTTTACTTGGGGGTCAAGTCGGATAAGTATGATGAGCAACGAACTGGAGCTTCCGTTGGTGAGACTTTCCGCCGAGCTGTTTCAGGGCAGTTCCCCGGGGCAAGCATTGATGACTGCTCTGATAGAAGGGGAGTTATTTTTCGGCGTTTTTCAAGTAGTGTAGCCATCAGTTCCTGTGTGGGATTACCTGCTGAAAAGAGTGAATCTGCACAATACGATAATTCAAACTATATCCAAGGAATTGAGAAGCTCGCGCTGGCGATGCAAGGTAAGGAGTATACGGCTATCATTCTGGCTACCTGTCATGCTCCTGAAGAGATTGCCGCTCTTAAAGCTGGATATGAGACGATTTTCTCTGAACTGTCTGTCGAGGCTACTCAGCAGATTGCTTATTCAACGAATGAATCTCTTGCTAATTCCATTACCCGGACAAAAGGGTATTCAAACTCTACATCTTTGGGTACGTCGGTCGCGGTAGGAGAGTCTACCACGGAAACAGTTACACATACAGAAGGAGAGAGTGAAGCAAATGCAGCAGGGAAGGCGGCAAAATTAATGAGTTCGCTGTCTGGACCAGTGATGATTGCAGGAGCAGCTTTGGCTTTAACTGGTGTTGGATCTATTCCCGGTGCCATTCTAATGGGAGTTGGTGCGGCTGCAAAAGTAGCGGCTCCTGTGACCGCGGCATTTGAGAAACAAATTAACTCAAGTGATGCTACTTCCAAAGGAAAGACAGATACATTAACAAAAACAAAGACAGAGAACGTCACGCATACTGATACTTTCTCGGATGCGGAAGGGAATACATCGACGATTGGTAGCTCGAAAAACTTCACTTTAACTATCCAGAACAAACATGTACAAGAAACACTCAAGTTGATTGATAAGCAAATTGAAAGGATTGAGAAGAGCGAGGGGCTTGGCTTATGGTCAGGAGGTGCCTATTTCCTCTCTTATGATATGGATAACGCCAGTGCTGAAGTTGCGGCATCTATCTATCGATCCATTTTGCAAGGAGAGCGTTCTGGCGTTGAGGTTTCGGCCATCAATACTTGGCGTAAGTCTGATTATCAGATTGAGAGCCTACGTGAGTATTTGTCATACTTCTCACATCCGTTGTTCTCATACGGTGAAGGAGGGATTCAGATGACCAGCTCGTCTTTGCTGAACAGCAAGGAGTTGGCAATGATGATCGGCCTTCCGAGGAAGTCTGTCCCTGGCCTTCCTGTAGTCGACCATGTCTCGCTCGCCAAGGAAGTTGTCCGGTTCTCTTCCAAAGATGAAAGGGTTGAGTTTGGATTGGGGCATATTTACGATCAAGGAATAGAGAAGAACCAGGAAGTAAACCTTGACCTGAAGAGTCTGACAAAGCATGTTTTCGTTACCGGATCGACCGGTTGTGGAAAGAGTGAGACAGTTTATTCCCTCATCCACAGGGTGCGTGAGAGAAATTCCGGGATTCGTTTCCTGGTGATTGAGCCGGCCAAAGGTGAGTATCGGAATGTATTCGGTGATGTGAACATATACGGGACTAATCCTAAGAAGGCTAAACTTCTGAAAATTAACCCATTCCGATTCCCATCAAAGGAGGTCCATGTTCTTGAGCATATTGATCGCTTGGTGGAGATTTTTAATGTCTGCTGGCCGATGTATGCAGCCATGCCGGCAGTCCTAAAGGAGGCAATTCTTTGTTCATACGAGAAGTGTGGCTGGGATTTGGCATCTTCTGAGTGTTGTTATTCTAGTGACCTTTTCCCGACGTTCGCTGATTTGCTAAACGAACTAGTGAATGTCATCAATCAGTCGGATTACTCGGCTGAAGTCAAGAGCAATTATACTGGGTCATTGGTTACACGCGTAAAATCATTGACAAATGGTATAAACGGACAGATCTTTTGTGGTAGCGAGGTTGGTGACGCTGCATTGTTTGATGAGAACGTCATCGTTGATCTTAGTCGGGTCGGATCGCAAGAAACAAAGGCGATGATTATGGGAATCCTCGTGACCCGTCTCAGTGAATACCGAGCATCCACTGCGGGCGAACCCAATAGCAATCTCCGCCATCTTACAATTCTTGAGGAGGCACATAATATCTTAAAGAGATGCTCTCAAGAACAGAGCATGGAGGGTAGCAATGTTGCGGGAAAGGCGGTCGAAATGTTGTCGAATTCCATTGCTGAGATGCGTACATATGGTGAGGGCTTTATCATTGTGGACCAGTCGCCCAATGCTGTGGATATATCCGCAATTCGGAATACAAATACAAAGATCATCATGCGTCTTCCCGAAGAAAGCGACCGACGTGTGACAGGAAAGTCAGCAGCCATGAGGGATGACCAATTGGACGAGATAGCCATCCTTCCGACTGGAGTGGCGGTTGTCTATCAGAATGACTGGGAATCGCCGGTTCTTTGCAAGATAAAAGAGTATGATGGGAAGCGAATCAAGGATAGAACTGTAATCAACAATGAAATTGCCTCAGAAGGAGATTTCTTGTCCGAAGCGGTAAAATTCCTTTTGGGAGAGCGTAGCAATATGCCTGCCGGATTCAATCTGGATTGCTTGAAGCGTTTTCTTTCAATGAGTTCCTGCCCGACTTCCTGTAAGATTCAGCTTTATGCTGCAATAAAAGAGTTTGAAGAAGGTCGGCCTGTTCTTTTGTGGGATCCTAAACAGTATATCCGTCTGTCTTCATTAATCACGAATTTGTTGTCTGCTAGGCAGGATGTGATTCGTTTCGCCGGATCAGAGCGGAGTTTCCCTGAATTGACCCAAGCTTTGGTACGTTTCGTTGACGGAAGGATCCCGGGCCTGTCAGATGTTTATAAGCAAAGGATTATCGGTTGTTTGATGAAGGACTATGCCCAGGGAAGTGATGTACGTGCTAAGGTGAGCAAACTATGGGCTCAATCTTGTCTATGATTAGTGATGCTTTTACTGGCTTTCCCTCATTATCGGCGTTCAACGAAGTGGATGGCCTAACCCCTAGCGAAAGATTGGATGCTTCTGGCTATCAGATGGAATCTTATCATCTTAACCCTGGCGAAATATTGGGCACAAAGGCCATGCTCGAGATTGATAACAAGAACATTGATACAGTCGCGGCTTTTTTCTCCGAAGGATATGATCAACTGTATGCAGCGGAGGGTATTGAATCACGCTATGAGATTGCTGAGTCTTTTTATGAAGTGATAAAGTCGAACATGGGGATAACGGCATCCTTTTCTTTTGCTCCGTTTGCCGATCCTCTGACGGCAGGGGGATACGACGATAAAACCGATTCAATAACGTTGAATGTCAATTATCTTGAGGATGAAAATTGTTGTGACTTGATTTCGACAATCTTGCATGAATCGAGGCATGCGCTTCAATTTAAGATTTCAGTAGAACCGAATGGAGGTATGGTTTCTGAGGATATAAGTCAGAGTTGGGCATTAAACTTTGAGCATTACATCCTCCCGGAATGGGATCGTGAGGCGTATCGTCATCAACCCATTGAGGAAGATGCCTATGACTATGAGAAAACAATTATGATACGCGGATTGTCCGCCATCGGTTTGGCTTGATTTGTTATGGATAAGGAAAAAATTATACAATTGCTAGTAGAAGAAGGGTATCCTGAGTTCATGTGGGAGATGACCACAAAGAAATTGGAATCCCTTGATTTCTACGTTAACGAGGCACTATCTGATCTGCTGGAAGGGAAGGTGCCTTCTCTTACCATTGAAGGGTATTCGTATGATACTCTCGTGCAGAAGTATCGAATGAAACCAGTTGGCGCTATTTTAACGCTTGATTGGCTCGTTAAAAGCCCCCAAGAGGCACTTATGTCATTAAATAATCCTATAAAATTGTAGTATCATGATTGAAATGGTTGGAGAATTCTCCGAGATTGCTGAGGCCGAATCCCCTTTGGCGAAACTAGCGGAGGATACCGATGTTCCAAGTTCGGAAGAACTTGACGAATTGATTGAGAAGGCAGAGTCATCCGGCCACATGCTGGATCAAAGAGAAACCGACGATACAATGCCAGGGGATGGCGGTGAGGATGTAGCATCTGAAGATGTGGATAATGTATCTGAAGAGGGGGAAGAGAATGCTATGGAAGATGTTGGTGGCGAAGTATCTGCTGATGCAGGCGAGGGTGATCCTGGTCTTGTCGAAGATGATCACGTTGACGGTCCTGAAGAGGATGAGACAGATGTCATGACCGAGAGCACCTCTGATTGTGAGACGAATGAGGGGAATGAGCCTCGCGATATGCATACCCGTAATGAGGGACTTGCGGGTTCTGCTCATCCTGAGACTGGCGTGCCTTTTGTAACCAAGATTGTTGAAACAGCTGACGGCGAAAAGGTCAAAGGTGTTTTTCCTGAGTTTGAGAGTGTTTTCGATGCCCAGTTGCCTGAAGACTTGTATCACGAAACGGATGCAAAGCAATTCGAAGAGGCACAACGTCAGTTGAAAGAGAAGTATGACTCCGATCCTGAATTTAGGAAGCAGTTTTCGGAGAGAGCACAATATGACATTGAAAATGGGAACATTCCACCTTATGGGTATACCTGGCATCATAACGAAGAAACTGGCAAGATGCAGTTGGTGGATTATGATACTCACCAGAAAACCGGACATACCGGAGGGAAGGCCATTTGGGGTGGAGGAAACGAAAACAGATAAAAGAACACGATTATGAGTACGATTTCATGGTTATTTGCTTCGCATGTTAAACGCGAGATTATCGAAAAGGTTTCAGGCAATAATTGTTTTACTTTGCCGGAAGACCTTATCCAACTTATCATGATTGGGAATAACGGCACCCCTTCAAAGAAAAAGTTTGATTCCGCTCACGGGAAGGAGCATATGGTCAAAACGCTCCTCTCTTATAATCCCGATGATATTGAGAATGTCTATTCCGCAATTGAAATTCTTAAGGAGTCTTGCTATCGATTATACCCGATAGCCAATGATCCCGCTGGGAACTTGATTTGCCTTTCTTCTAAAGGGATTGTTCTTTGGGATCATGAGACTGATAGCATTGATTCGATCGCACCTGATGTTGCCACCTTCCTGTCGATTCTCTATTGATTAAGGAATAATAATGGTTTTATGTATCACGCTCAGATTACATTGTTTTTGGGCGCGTAACAAAATGCGTGAAGACACCCCTTAATACCTCCTCCTTACCCACATCTCCAGGAACCGGTCTTCTAGGGAGTAGATCTTCGTCCGGCTTTCCTGCTCGTAGGTAAGTATCTGATTCTCAAGGAGGGTCGTAATCGCATACTGCACCGAGCTGGGCGACTTCAATGCGTTCTTCTTGATAAAGGCGACGGAGGTGACTCCCGTCGCCTTTCCTGCTTTGGCGATGGCCACTAAGGTCTCTTTCTGCCCGTAGTTGAGCTGGCTCAGCTGGCCGGCGAAGGCATGGGACTTTTCTTCCAGGAGGGCCTCCAGGACAAACAGTACGTCGTTCTCGTCCACCGTCTTTTCCGGGGCGACGGTGGCGAAGATGTGGTGCAGAAGGTTATGGACATAATAGGTGTGGCCTTCGAAGAGGTCGTAGGCCAGCTGGGCGGCGCCGGAGAGGATTTCCCGTCCGGCCTCGTGGAACTTGGCGCAAATGAAGGCCACGTACTTCTCTCGGGCGATTCTGTCCAGATAAAGCTGCTCCGTGCTGTTGTAAAAGGGCTTCGCAGCGGAGTGGAACATGTTCTCCAGGATGTGCCGGTTGCTGCCGGCGAAGATGAAGCAGCAGTTGTTCATCGTCTGGACGTGGGAGCGCAGGAGCGCTTCCACGTTCTTTTCCGGGTACCGGTCGATCTGCTGGAATTCGTCGATGGCGAAGATGCAGGGGAGGTCGGCCTTTTCCAGATAAGCGAAGATTTCCCCGAGCGTGAGTTCGGGGGCTTGGATGTCGCCGAGTTTGACGTCGAAGGAGGGAACTCCCGAGACCGGGTCGTAGGTGAAACTGCCTGTCAATGAACGCAGTACAGACAGGAATCGGTTCAAGGTGGCCTTCCCCTTGGGAACAAGCACAGAATAGATTTCCTTGCTTAGGAAGAGGACGAATTCGTGCAGGCTGGTCGTGGGATAGATGTCCACGTAGAAGGTATGATAATGCCCCTTGATCTCCGGACGCTCGTAGAAGTGACGGATCAACTGGGTTTTGCCCATCCTCCGGGGGGAGGTGAGCAGCACGTTCGCCTGATTGGTGACCGTCCGGACCAGCCAGTCCGTCTCCGTTTCCCGGTCGCAGAAGTAAGCCGGGGGTATGATGCCGGTGACATAGAAAGGGTTCATCGCTCTTCTTTTTCCACAAAGATAGCGGAATCTGAGCAATTATACAAATTCTATAATAGAAATCATATAATTGTTAGGCCGTCCCACCCAACCCGCTGACCGTCAGCGCATTAACGAAAACTCCCTGGTACATTTGCACCAGGGAGTTTTGTGTAACTGGCTGATAGCCAGGGAAATGGCCGGGACGGCTACTTCACCTCGAAGTCAAGCGCCTGGAGGTCCGCGTCG
>JAEEGH010029680.1_pt1 | contig 10677 bp, 15 predicted proteins | sample 9134181 | NCBI WGS metagenome assembly JAEEGH01 (sample SAMN16246544, study PRJNA631951) | gut metagenome | biome: gut microbiome; feature: rumen; material: DP-attached | host: Bos | place: Iran: Karaj | collected 2018-10
CGTATACATGCTCTGCATCCGTTTCGTTTGCGACAAACAATGACGTCAGCGCATAGCCACAGCCAAGATCCAATGTACGCGTAAAACAGGTCCCATCAGGCCTTCTTCGAATCAATTCATCAAGCAGCCTGAAAGAGTTAGGTCCCATAAGATATTCTTTTGTGAAATACTTCTTATACTTCTCCATGCTATTCATCCTCTCTTTAAACTTCAATTTGAATCGGCAAATTTGAATTTGTTAATCTACAAACTCGCCATGAATGCATACTCTACCCTCGTCCGGACATTTTGCATCAAAGGCTTTTGCTCGACTATCTCCATAATCAAGTGAAGCACCATTCTGTAATGCATAGACTGAAGGGTATATGTAATTCCAAAGTTCATGGCATAAAGGCGGACACAAATCTTCGACTATAAACTCTTGTCCTTCCTTGAAATACCCACATCTACATTTACTTTCTGTAATTGTAAGCTTTACTTTTGACATTAGTAATCCCCTACAAATTCCGATTTTTCTACTTCAGATAATAAAAATCCTGTGCGACGGCTAATGCTTTTTTATAAAATGGAGTATTCGTAAACAAAATATAGAATAATACATCCATTAATATTTCAACGAAAACAACAACTACGCTATAAGTATCAGAAAACGGATAGATCATTGCTCCTGTCAAAATGATATTTTTAAACATGTGCAAGAAGAATATGGGAAATACTTTTCTGATTGCAACAACATATATTGTTGTATAAACGAGCGCGGCAGACATGCAGCTTACAATAAAAAGCAATCCTAACAGTGGATTGATCATAAACCAATCATGCTGAATCTGTGCAGGATAAAAGTATAGCGGCAGGTGCCAAATTCCCCAGACAAATCCTATAAGCAATGATGCTTGAAGCAATTTATCTTTTTGGAACAAACGGTCCATCAAGAAACCTCTCCATCCGAATTCTTCAGAAAACGGTCCGGAGATGATGCCCCAAAACAAAAAGTAAAAGAAATAAAGCGGATTCCCGGCAATAAGTTTTAACCCCTCAAATCCGAGCCTTTCTGCTCCCAGGCCTTTCGAAATCATCTGAGTCACAAATACTTCTGCACATATTAATGCAAATGAGATCAGGATTGCGGTTATACATTCTTTATTTGGAACAAAACATCTTTTCAGGAAATCCTTTATTCCATCCTTCGTATAAAATACGAACACAAATATAACTCCAACCAATGAAGGTATCATACCTCCGACTCCGAAAAACAGAGATGCAAAATCAAACGAGGATATTGATGTATTTTCAATATCCATACCCATTATCATCGGCATGAACTGTAACAGCCATGTCAACGCGATCGTTACAACTAGGTATAAAGTAATTATTCTTTTATTCCTGCGGCATGCCATATTTCTTTATTATTTCCAGAATTTCATCGTTAGCCGGATATTCTATCCCACAACTGCACTTCCACATAAGGATATTTACCAAGCGATTGTTTTAGGAAAACGTCAACAGAGCCGTCAAATGCCTCGATACGCTCAAGCAGAAGCTTTTTCGTAAGAACAGTCGGTTCATTTCCATGCATCAACAGAGCACAGCTGTCTCCGAGTGTGAAGCTGATCTGATTATCGGGAATACCATCAAGATCAATAATGATTTTATCGCTGCTGTTAAACCAGTTTTTAAGATAATCACACTCCAGGAGGGTAAAAGAATAAGGATGAGAGAGTTTCGGTTTTCCACCCAATTGTATAAACCTCTCACGGACGAACTCATCCGCTTTCTTCCGGAGCGGATAATAGTTTTCGAAATCGGCAAAGCGTCCGAAACTGGTAGTATCCGGATGAGCATCTGAAAGAATCTTAGCCATGCGAAAAGCCTCATCCTCCGGAAGATTCATTATATTCTTCCAAGGATCCGTTCCCGGGTAATAGTAATGTGTAATATAAAGCTTATCCATCTCTTTTCAATCCTCAAGGCACATATAATCTTTTCTAAGCATACCGTAGATATTATAGTCACAATAAACCGAAACCATTTTTCCTTGACGGACTGTTCCTTCTTTTATAAAACAACATTTTTCCATAACCCTGTTTGAAGCAACATTTCTTACATCCACACGTCCATTTAATCGATCTATTTCTGTGTTCTCAAATACAAACCGTAACACTTCCTTCAATGCTTCCGTGGCAATTCCCATCCTCCAGTACTCCGGATTAACTCTGTATGCTATATCGCCCATTCTGGCATTTTGGATATCGAATACTGCAATCATGCCTATCACTTTATTGGATTCTTTCAATACAATTCCCCAATCAAGATCAAGAGAAGGTTTTCTTTTTATCCAAGGACGGGGATCAATGAACATGAGTTCAGGATTTTTTTCGCCCTTGCTTGCTTTCCTTCCCCAATATGTATAAATTTCATCTCTTCCCAGCCACTCTTTTAAATCATTCGTATCGTTTTCATTAAGCACACGAATGATCAATCTGTCCGTTTCAAGAACAGGCTTGTCTATTTCATAATCTTTTAACATGCTTCCTCCGACATACTAAGATTTGTAATTGCGTATAAAACAGAACAAGAATTATTACATTGTTTCCAGATCAACTAATTCTTCATCAGGTATCTGTTTCCATCATCTCTGAATACTTTATATCCGAGTCTTTCATATAAGTGATAAGCTGAAGTATTCGTCTTTTCCACATGAAAAAGAATGTCTGTGAGCCCAAGTTCATGCGCATAGTTTTCAGCCTTATGTATCAAAGAAGTCGCGATTCCATTACCACGTTTTTCCTCTGTAACGGACAAGTCATCCAGATAGATATAATCCACATCTTCCCGATGTACTTCGACTGCCAGATAAGCAATAACCTCCTCATCTTCTGCTACAAGAATAATATCCTCTCCATTTTTCCAGTATCTGTCTAAATACCCCGGATCATACCCATGAACATCCTCTGTGTGATAGATGGTCTGTAGCATTTCTATAAACAATTCACAAATTCTCTGTTCATCCGCACGAACAGCTTTTCTAATACTGTATGTCATAATAATCTCCGTTTGAATTAAGTTGAGTTAGCTTGTAAAAGACGGATTATCCATAACACAAACCGCTGGGGGATTACCTGAAAATGGTTAATCTGTAAAAGCATCAACAATATATTGCTTCATATAATTCACCTCATATGCATCTGATTTTGTCTATGGATACAAAATAAACACTTGATTGGGATACCCGAATTCCTCGGTCATTTCGCCTTCCCGGAATCCAAACTTCTTATAAAGTGCCCTTGGAGCAATTCCTTTATCATCATTTTCACGAAACGTTGATACTGTAATTTCTCTGTTTCTATCCAATTCACCCAATGCTTTTCCAAGCATCTTTGACGCAATGCCATGCTTTCTCTGCTCAGGCTCTACCGCAAGGCAGCAGATCATGTTTCTACTGCGTGAAAACAAAAGTACGCCTATAACTGTTTCGCCGTTTTTGACACACAGGGCCTGTTTCTTGTCCATAAACTTCAATACTGTCTGTTTATGTTCATTTATACTTTCTTCTGTTTCGAGGCCCGGAAAATTCCAGCTGACTTTTCTAATCAGTTGCATCCATGATTCAATATCGGAGTCTTCTCCAAAAAACACTTCCATTATTTATTCCTCCGAAAGTTGAAAACGGTTCAATACTTCCCTATTCATTTATTCGTCTCCACAAATTCATCAAGCACACGATTGATTTCTTCACTGTTACCTGACATCAAATGGCCTCCGCCCGAAAAGAAAACCGAGGTGCATCCGGGTATCTCATGGCTCCAGTACTTCGCCTTCTCCGGATCAGCCAGCTTATCGTCTTCGGAATGGATAATGAGAACAGGTACATTAATATGTCTTAAATCATAATTCTCATAGTGATCGGTATGGTCCCTGTTCACTACTTCTCCGTCAAAAACTATACCTGCCCTTCGTTCGCTCATCGGCATAATCTGCTTAATTACACTTCTTTCCATTCCCATGATTGGCTTAAATAGCGGGCTGATCATCCACATGGCAAAGTCATTACACAATACCTCCGGCGGTCCGGTCATTCCGGAAACAGGTTCGGCAGGTTTCTCAGATGCCGGATAACCCGAACAATACAGTACAAGCCCCTTGCATCTTTCCGGATGCATCAAAGCAAATCTCTGCGCAACTGTTCCTCCGGCACTGGTCCCTGCCACAAACACTTTCTCTACACCAAGTGTATCCAGCAATTCGATAAATGCCTCCACCTGCATATCTACTGTTGCATTTTCAGGCATATCTGTACCGGGATACCCAAATCTGGAAGGGGCGATTATTCTGTAATCATCTGTACGTCCACTCAATACATCAAATCCCTGGTCATATCCTCCGGTAATTCCATGGCAAATAAGAAATGGCTCGCCCTCGCCTTCATCTATATATCCGATCGTTCCATAAGAGCTGTTAATACTTTTTGCTTTTGCTTTATAAACTTCAAACCGTTCGAGTGCTACCTTTCTCACATGAATGAAATCTATAGCCAAAGCCAAAAAGATGATGCCCAATATACATAATGCTATTAATCCATTCTTTTTCTTAAACATGCTTCATTCCCATCCATTTATACCAATCTGCAGCGCCCGTTTTCACCGTCTATATCTCTATCATTTTCTTGATTCCATTTGGTATAATATCGAAACCGAGTTTTTTATAAAAGCCTTCTTTTCCTTTAGCTGATACGCCGCCAACAGTAGTAAATTTACCGGTCGCAGAATGTGCAGTCGCATATTCGACCAGATAGTTTACAATCTGTCTTCCTATTCCGTGGCCTTGATACTCAGGTAGAACAATCACCTCCTGAAGGTACCAATACATTGCACCATCTCCGACAAGTCTTCCCATACCGACTAATTCACCGTCATATAAAGCCGATACATTTACCAATCCGTTTTCCAATGCCCTGGTTGCATGAGCTATAGGTATATCAGCAAAACCGGCAGCCACGCGAAGTCTCACAAAATCTTCCGGCTTTAAAACATTTTCTTTTAATTCAATTCTGTCCAATATTTCATTCATTGTCTTTACCAATCACTTCTTTGCATGCTTTTATCGGCTCACCATGAGCAATTCTATCCTCAACAAGCTGTCTGATTCTCGCACACCATGCATCTGTTTTCCTTATATCTGTGCAATAATCCTTAAGAATATCATCGCATTCGGAAATGGCAGATTCGTATTGTTCCTTGGTCAATTCTCCCGAATTAAACGCTCCATCAAGTTCGTCCCTGTCATCGATCTTAACATCCCCCTCGGGAGTAAAGATCACATCAAGATATTTGTCGATGAACATGGCTATTCCATACTCGTCATATTCCATGCCATCAATGACATCTACATACCAGATGGATGGGCGGTACTTTGTATTTGCGGGTTTAGGGTAGTTGATTCTTTCAGGATCATGCTGTCCTTCAGGAAAATACATCACCGTAATAACCCTGGATGTATTATCCGGAACAAGCTGCATCCAGCACATTCCGCCGCCCGTCACCTGTATCCTTCCGGCTTTGGGTGTTTCCCAATAGTTTTCTTCCCCATCAGTCAATTTGATAAGGCAAACCAGACCATGAAAAATCTCATTGTCTATTCTCATCTGGTAATAGGGATAGTATTGAAATCCCCACCCAAGATCACGATTCAGCCTTTTGTGTTTCATTGATTCACCCTGTCACCCGGCCATATATGCATATAGTGTTACCCATTTGTTCTCTTCGCCGACATTACCTGCCTTGAATGCAGGAACACTTTTGGATGCCGTAAGAATATATCTTCCGTTTTCCGTTTTATGCTCATCAAGTACTTTATAGCCCGCCTGCATTGCTTTGGAGGCAGGCTTACATCCAAGTCCCCTTAATGCATAAACAATCATATGAGCACCGATCTTGATAGGATCGGGCGGATAAAATGTTCCCAGCATCACATCCACCATAGGTGTTTTCATATCATCGGTCCTATAGAAAATATTCCTCTTTGTAAAGTAATGTACCAAAGCATCCGCGCATTCCGGTCTGTACCCAATATTTGAAAGTTCTGCTACCAGTAGCAAATACTCTACGGTCAGCCTTGCACAGCTCTTATGAGGTTTCTTAGGATCATTGATCTTCTTATTGGTGCTGATGCATCCATAACCTCCGTCATCCTTGATCAGTTTCAGAACGGAATCAATCTCATTCTTAATCGCATCTTCTGAATAGTATCCAAGCTTAACGAGGTTCCTGAGAAGAAGCGGTTCGCCGCACAGCATTTTAAAACCCGTGCTTTCGATCAGTGCAAACACCTCATCGTCGATATCCTTCCCGATATCGTCTCTTGTCAGTCCCCATTCTGCAAAAGCCATGATTGCATCATACTTCTCCCAGGGCTTGTCTTTCTTTAGTTTTTTAATTCCGCGCTCATACACTTTGCTCTGAAGCAGTTCGTTTTTGCAAGCAATTACTTTTTCATCATCATCCGGATAGTGCTCTAGCTCCTTCAGGGTTCTGAGCCTCACCTCAGGATTTTTTTCTTCCAAAAGCCAATCCAAAACCGTTTTATCCATTCTACACCCTCCTATAAACTTCTCAGCAAACGCTTGGGCGTAGCAATCTTCCGGTATCTTCGGCCATATAGCATCTTCATCGTCTGTTCTATTCCTGGAAACTCACCTGTGTAATCTCCAAGAAAACAATACGAATCAATGTCTTTATCCTTCAAATATTCCAGACAAGTTTCAAGCGCTACATTATTCCCATGGATATCCGATAATACTGCTATTTTCATAAATGTTTTTTAATACTCCAAACTGTTGATCCACTGCAGGCAATCTTCATTCAACTTCGTAAGTTGGTCGGTTGCCTTAACTTTTCGAAAACATCCATCAAGAATTGCCGATATAACAGGTGAGATCTGCGATAAGTCGCACAACCCCATGTGACCAATGTTTTCGTAATGAATATTTGTGTATAAAGGATTTGAACCGGTCAAAAACTTTGCATTGTTTCCGTACTGTTCCCACTCATTAAGGTACGGATAGCTTGCATCGGAATAGATGTTTAGCAAAGGAACTTCATAGTCACTGTCATCAAAAATAAACTTTCCGTTTTCACCCCCTTTGATGTCGTACATAAAAGGAGACTCCAGTGCTATAACACCTATTACGTCATCTCTTATCCTCGCCATTGCATATGCCGCAGATCCGCCAAGAGAGTGCCCTTCTGTAATAAAACGTGTTTTTCCATTCCTCTCTACCCAATCATCCATTACAGCGTTCAGATCGCAGGTTCGGATTTCCATCCAATTGCTAAACACTTCATATGCTTTCGCGGGATCTTCGTTAGGTTCTAAGGCAGACATTTCTTTTAAAAACGCCGAGTTTGGTCCGTTCTTCCCTCCATCCTCATATTTGACAGATGCAGCTTGACCCGGGTGAACTACAGCCAGAACCGTATAGCCATGGCTTGCCAGTTCGCGGTACAGACTCACATTATTGTCAATCGTTCCGCATGATCCGTGCGATGCTACTATAACAGGCTTATCCTCGGTACAATCTATGGGATACCATCGTCTGACCTGAAGCTGTCTGCACTCTCTGTCATCAAAATACGGATCAGATCTGTTTTCAGTCACCCAATAATCCACTGAGGTAATTTGATACTGCCCTGTGGTCGGAAGCTGTTTTACCGGTGGGAATAATATAAACTTGATAACAACGGCCAAAACAGCCAAAAAAATTATTACGCCGATCATGCGTTTCACCTTTTTATTCTTCATAATCACGTATGTCTTTCATCAGAAAAATAAAATACATTACCAGGATCACAGTCTGGGCAGCACCAAGGAACACATTCACAGTCGTGGAACCTTCCGCACTTATGAACGAACACATATCATGAAGTGCATGTAAGAGAATGCATGGAATCAAACTGCCTGATCTTATAAAGACAAGAGCAAATACAAATCCATATATAACGGCAAAACAAATCTGTAAAAGTGTTGTTAATAATCCCGCACCGCCGGCGATATTCATAAGATGGCATATGCCGAAAAGTATCGATGATATGACAACTGCCTTGACTTTCCCTTTTTCAACCCATATCCTGCATATTATTCCTCTGAAATATATTTCCTCTGCCATACCGATAGATAATGTCAGGAAAAGATTGGCAGTAAATAAACCGATACTTAAATCAGCAGCAAAACCGGCAACAAAATGCGAAAATGCTATCACAAGAAGGGGAATGTAGAATAAGAGCTTTTTTGATGAACCGAGATTCGTACTGCGAAAACCCAGAACCGCAATGCTTTTATACCTCACCGCATAATACAGCAAAGTACCAATCACCAAAAGCCAAATAATACTGCCACGTATCAGCGCTGATACTGTACCTTCCAAATGATTGACAACCACTACCGCACCCTGAGCAAAGAAAAATACCAGAAGTATAAGCAGTGCAATTACAGTTTTGAATATTGTTTTATTCTTCATGTATCTTCCGTTCCATGACAATCGGATATCCGGAACCCAAAAATCTCATTACGGATGCTTTGTTTTCTTTTACGGCAATAAAGTTGTTCTTTTCGTAAAATCTTATTGCGTTTTCATTATCGGAAAACACTTCTACTATGAGCGAATCGTAATCTCCGAATGAAGATGCTTCATTTATAAGTAATGTTCCGATTCCCTTTCTGCGAAACTTAGAATCGGTTACCAGCGTATCCAGATACAATTCTCTGTCCGATGACACAGCGGGCTTTTGAAATATGGCATTCATCTGCTTGCTTATGAGAGTCCCCTTAATCCCTCCAAAATATTTTTGACAAATCTCTTTCTTGAAATCTATGGGTCTTTTCTTATTCGTACCCAGTCCCATAAGTCCCAGAACCTTATCGTCTTCCAGATAGCAGATGAAAAACTCAGGATCAAATATCTCGATGAACAGATTCTTTTTGGCTGCTTCATCCTTGGAAAAGGTCAAAAAATGTCCGAAGCCCTCAAGAAACAGATCTACCGCTTCAGCCTGTTGTGCATCATTTAATTCGCCATATTCTGAAAATTTCTTTTCCACGATACTGTTTCATTTCTCCGTATTACTGAATTCAAAGATAAAATCAAAGCCGTTTATAATTCTTTACGAACATAAATTAGTAGAAAATTCAAGATATCATAAAGACCTTTATCCAAAAACTCCTTATCACGAATGCCGTATTCATGCCCCGATTCAAACCACTCCTGCCAAGCGATATCGTAGCAATCAGCCTCCTTAACTTCGATACGGCATCGGTCTCCGCATTCATCCTTCAACAGTTTCTCCCACCAAACTGCTGTCTTGAAAAGTTCCGAGTCTTCGCCTTCTGCCCAAGTCTCAAACAGCTGTTTCAGTTCACCCTGCGGCTGTTCCTTTAACCCCGGAACCGCGATCATAACTGTGCCACCCTTCTTTACATATGGTAATACCTTATCGGAAAAGATGCCTTCTTTACATCCAAAGTAATGATATGCATCCACACTGACTATGGCATCGAAATACTCTTCAGCAAAAGGCATGTCCATGGCATCTCCATGAATTGGAATAATCTTGTCCGCCAGCCCATTATCCTGAATCCTTCGGTAGTTTTCCGTCGCAGGAACCCAAAGATCAAATGCGTATACATGCTCTGCATCCGTTTCGTTTGCGACAAACAATGACGTCAGCGCATAGCCACAGCCAAGATCCAATGTACGCGTAAAACAGGTCCCATCAGGCCTTCTTCGAATTAATTCATCAAGCAGCCTGAAGGAGTTAGGTCCCATAAGATATTCTTTTGTGAAATACTTCTTATACTTCTCCATGCTATTCATCCTCTCTTTAAACTCCGATTTATAATTTCAGTTCAGATCTCTTCAATTACCGATGCACCTTCCTGTCCGGTTGACCATCTCCAGTTCTCGCTAAACCGTAGTTTTTCATTTATGATTAACGGTTTCGAATCACATGTCCCGGACTTTGACTCGCCATTGGTATTGATATGACGGTAATCAAAATGAAGTTCGTGTTTATCATCCATGGTTCCGATCAGGAAACCTTTGACAATACTGCCACCCGAATATTCTGCCCAAATAACATTTCCTTTTTGATGATAGCTAAAGATTGTATCTGAGGAAACCTCACCTGACTCAGAGTTTTCAAGTGCTGTGAAGAATCTATTTTCCAAAGAGAACTCCTCATCGGTTTTTGCAAAGAGATTCTTTCCTTTTTCATATGCCTTACGAAGATTCCGATCCCAGTTTTTATCTCTCTGTTCTTTTTCTCTTGATGTACAGTCAAATACAACAAATTCCGATTGCTTTACACGGTTATACAGCCTGTCCCCAAACATTACCTTTTTCATGCTGTCAAGAAGTCCAAATTGTTCAAGTCTTTCAACAGGATTCCCGGCAGAACACATGACAAGGCCCTTATCAAGCATCTTCATTTTTCTGTTACCGTAAGCAAATCCATATGACCAGACTCTGTCAAACCACCCGACAAGCTTTGCGGGAGCTTCAGTCCAGAAAACAGGATAAATGAATACTATAACATCCGATGAGTTAATCTTCTCATGTTCCGCCAGAACATCTTCCGCAATATCATCTGTATCAAGATAATTTGCATCTCTTTGGTATTCCTTTTC
>JAEEGH010029681.1_pt1 | contig 10677 bp, 8 predicted proteins | sample 9134181 | NCBI WGS metagenome assembly JAEEGH01 (sample SAMN16246544, study PRJNA631951) | gut metagenome | biome: gut microbiome; feature: rumen; material: DP-attached | host: Bos | place: Iran: Karaj | collected 2018-10
CATACGCAAACCTTCCTTTTGAAGTAGTTCCAAAATGGAACTAGTTGAAGCCCTATCTAATTCGGCACTATCATATATATTCTTCAGGTGCTTTGTAATTGCTTGCCTTTGTGTACCAAACAAATCTGCCATCTGCTGCTGTGTCAACCACACAGTTTCATCATCTACACGAACTTCTATTTTCACAGCATCATCAGGCTGATAGAGTATTATTTCGTTGGAAGCGTCCATTTGCGTATCGCCTTTTAATTGTTGGGCAAAAGTAGTGAGAAAAATGGAAAGGGGGAAAAAATTATTTGGCGAAAGCCAATTTGCTTATTTCTGAAAAATCCATATATTAGTTCTTCAATATGCTCATAATAAGATGATAAGCAGCAAGTCTTTCTGCTTTTTCCTCTGGAGTTTCTTTGCGTTCCTCGTTCATTCTTGCTTCAAATCTCCGAGCATCTTCACCGAATAATATTGGCGTTTCTTTTATTGGTCGTGCCATAACATTAAATTTTGGTACAAAGGTAGTAGTTTTTTTGTGGAAATGAGAATTTGAAGATTTGATATTATAGCCCTTCAACAAGGAATCGACGCAGATGCAAGTGCGTAACACCATCGGCATCACTACGAGAAAGCAAAGGGGTCATAGATATGACATATTTGGGATAGTTGTCTTTTATTCGATGCAAAATACCGAATTTCTTTTATAAAAGATAAAATCACAAAAAGTAACAATTTCTTCTTTTATGGAAGATAAAAACACAAGCAACTATATGTTCAAGGATTTGATAATTTGAGGGATTTAACTTCGTTGAGCTAAAGGTTGATAATTTGATGATTGCATAATCGCGCCATGGCGCCACACAAAAAATCGTCAATTCAAAAATCGCCCCGCGTAAATCATATTTTTTTATTATTTTTGCAGTTTGTTTCAAATTTTGCAGGAATGAGATTCAAAGACGTTATAGGACAGGACGAAATAAAGAGCAAGCTCGTGCAGGCATACAAGGAAAACCGCGTGAGCCACAGCTACCTTTTCTACGGAATTCCGGGAATAGGCAAAATGGCACTTGCCATTGCTTTCGCCCAGTACCTGTCGTGCGAAAACAAGGAGGAGAACGACAGCTGCGGTGTTTGCCCAAGCTGCCTGAAGTACCAGAAACTCGTACACCCAGACCTGCATTTCGTGTTCCCATACATAACACAGGGCTCGCAAAACAAGGCCACAAGCGACACCTACCTGGACCTGTGGAGACCAATGGTGAACAAAAGCCCTTATTTTTCGTACCGCGACTGGTCAAACAACCTGCAAAGCGAGAACAAGCAGTGCATGATATATGCAGCCGAATCGGAATCGATAATAAAGAAAATAAGCCTCAAGACCTACGAATCGGACTACAAGGTAATGATAATCTGGCTGCCCGAAAAAATGAACACAGAGTGCGCCAACAAGATTCTGAAAATTCTTGAAGAACCACCTCACAACACCGTGTTCCTGCTCGTTAGCAACAACCGCGAGGACATTCTGCCGACAATACAGTCGCGCACACAACCTATAAAAGTCCTCGGAATCGCCGACGAACCGCTGAAACAAGCGCTTGTTGAAAAATACGGCATCAGCGACGAAGAAGCCAACGATGTCGTTAAAATTAGCAACGGCAGTTTCCTCGAAGCCAGACAACAACTCGAACACGACGAAGAAAACGAATTCAACTTCGAGAACTTCATTTCGCTGATGAGACTTTGCTATTCCAGAAATATCGAAGACACCCTCGATTTTGCAAAGAACATCTCAAAACTTTCGCGCGAAAGGCAAAAAAGTTTCATCAACTACTGCCTAATAATGGTAAGGGAAAACTTTGCTTTCAACGTCAACAGGAATACAGCCTACCTTACAAGGGAGGAGGAAAATTTCTCTGGAAAATTTGCAAGGTTCATCAACGAGCGCAATGCAAACGATTTCATGACAATATTAAACACAGCATACTACCAGATAGAACGCAACGGCAACTCGGAGATAATTTTTGCCGACACAGCGTTCAACATAATGAGAATAATACGTAAATAACATGGAAGACAGAATTATAAATATCCCAACTGAAAATTGCGACGAAAACAACTGCTCGTTTTCGGCAAAAGGATGCTGCAACAAGCTGAACGTTTACGACTGGCTTGCCGACATCAACGACCCGCTTGCCCAATCGAGATATGTTGAAGTAAGATTCAAGAACACCAGAAAAGGCATCTACGAAAACAACCTCGACCTGCCGCTGCAGGTTGGCGACATCGTAGCTGTGGAATCCTCACCCGGACACGACATAGGAATTGTTTCGGCAATAGGCCAGATCGCCTGCTACCAGATGAGAAAGATAAAGAATCTTCGCCTTGCCGAAATAAAGAAAATATACCGCAAGGCACGCGCCAACGACATCAAGAAATGGCAGGAAGCAATCGCGCTCGAACGCCCAACAATGCTCCGCACACGCGAACTCGCCGAGGAACTGAACCTGTCGATGAAAATTGGCGACACCGAATTCCAGGGCGACAAGACCAAGGCAATCTTCTACTATATCGCCGAAGAACGCGTTGATTTCCGCGAACTCATTAAGCGTATGGCAGAGGAGTTCCACATCCGCATCGAAATGAAGCAGATAGGTGCACGTCAGGAAGCAGGCAGAATCGGTGGCATAGGTCCGTGCGGACGCGAACTTTGCTGCACCACTTGGATGTCGGACTTCAACTCGGTATCAACCAACTCGGCTCGTCTGCAGGAACTTACGCTTAATCCGCAGAAACTGGCAGGACAATGCAGCAAGCTGAAATGCTGTCTCAACTACGAACTCGGCGTTTACCTCGACGCACGCAAGGACTTCCCCGAAAACGCTTCGGTACTGCGTACAAAGGAAGGCGATGCCCACCACATCAAGAACGACATCTTCAAGAAGCAGATGTACTATGAGGTACGCATTAACGACATACCCACAATTAAGATACTCGATGTTGATACAGTAAAAGACATCTTGGAACAGAACAGGAAAGGCATACTTCCTGAAAATGTATTCGAGATGGAAAAGACAGGTTCGCGCTCGATTTCATACACCGACGAGCTTAATTCCGAAAGCATTACCCGCTTCGACAAGGCAAAGAAGCCAAAGCAGAAAAACAAGAACCGCAACAAGAACAACAACAGGAAGCCTGGCAAACCGCAGGACGGTCAACAAAAGACTGCAGAAGAAACTAAGCCAGCAAAAGACAACAATCAAAAGGAACAGGCATGAGAAGAAGCATCTTATTCATAACCATAGCATTAGTCGCCACGATACTTGCATCGTGCGACAGCAACAAGGTATACGAGGAATATGTTGAAATCGATGACTATACATGGAGCTCATCGAAACCGCTGAACTTCGAATTCGAAGTCAGCGACACCACCGCCTTGCACGACATATACATAAATGTCCGCCATGCCAACCAATATCCGTATAGCAATCTATGGCTTTTCATAAACTCATGGTCGCCAAGCGGATTAAAAGCTGTAGACACCATTGAATGCCAGCTTGCCGATGAACATGGCAAATGGACAGGTAGCGGACTTGGCGACATCTGGGACAACCAGATATTGTGGAAGAAAAATGTTCGCTTCGCAACTCCTGGAAAATATCATGTCGAATACAATCAGGCCATGCGCACCGAAAACCTTGTGGGAATAATGGACATGGGACTGCGTGTGCAACTTGCCGACAACGAGGAATAGCCATGAATTGTCCATTATGCAATTGTTCCACAGAAAAATCGTTTTCCGCAAACGGGAAAACATATTACCAATGTGGCACCTGTGGACTTGTATATATGGACGAAAAAGACCATCTTGTTGCCGACGACGAGAAAAAGCGCTACTCATTTCACCAGAATAGCATCGAAAATGAAGGATATGTCCAATTCCTTAGTCGCATAATCGAACCAGCAATGCAATACCTGTCGGCAGGAATGACGGGCATAGACTACGGATGCGGTCCGAATCCGGTATTAGCGCAGTTGTCTGAAATAAAAGGTCTAAAATGCAACTACTACGACCCTTTTTTCTTCCCCGAAATAAATACAGAAAGAAAATACGATTTTGTTTTTGCAACCGAATGCTTCGAACATTTCTTCCGCCCTGCTGACGAACTGAAACGTATCTGCAGCATTCTGAACACAGGTGGCATTTTAGGCATTATGACAGAATTTGTGACCGACACAACAGATTTCTGCAACTGGTACTACAAGAACGACCCTACACATGTATGCTTCTACGGAGAAAAAAGCCTTGAATACATCTGCAATACATACGGATTCAATGAACTTTACAATGACAAACAAAGAGTAATAATACTAAGAAAATCATGATACCCAACATAAACATATTGCGCCGAATCACTCCACGATGGGTAGTATTCCTTATCGATATAGTCATTTGCTTCGCATCGATAATGCTTGCATACTATTTAAGGTTCAATTTCCATATTCCAGACACAGAAAGGCTGTTTATGCCGATTGGAATAATAACGATAACTCTCATCAGGGCAATATCCTTCTTTATCGGCAAGACATACTCCGGAATGGTAAGGTTTACAGGAACACACGACATTATCAGAATAGTTATTGTTATTTCCTGCGGTACTGCAACATTGGTGCTTGCCGACATTATTACCCTTGCAATAATCGGGAAATATATAGTTCCATTGTCAATACTCATAATCGACACTTTCATATCCGCCTCTACACTAATATTTTCAAGGCTTCTGATAAAGATTCTCTACACCGACTACAACGGTCAGCCCAAAGCAAGCAACAATGTACTTATATATGGTATGGGAGCGCTTGCGCAGACCACCAAGAGAGCTATCGAACGCGACAGGCGCTCACAGTACAGGGTTGTTGGCTTCATCGAGCACCACAAGAAAGTTGCAGGAAACAAAATAGACGGTATAAAGATATACCACATTAAGGACTTGGAAGGTATCATTGAGGAAAGAAATGTTTCGCTGCTCATTATTTCGGAACGAAGCCTATCGGTTGCACGAAAGAACTTTGTACTGGAAATCTGCATGGCTCATAATGTAGAAATCCGTACAATCCCAGAAGTATCAACATGGGTAAATGGTGAACTTTCAGTAAACCAGATAAGGAAATTCAAGATAGAAGACCTTCTCGAAAGGCCTGAAATACATATCGATTCGGAAGACATGAACCGCAACTTAAGCGGTAAGGTCATTATGGTCACTGGCGCTGCAGGTTCAATCGGAAGCGAAATTGTACGGCAACTGACAAGATTCAGCCCGAAACAAATAATTATGTTCGACTGCGCCGAGTCGCCTTTGTACGACATCGAACTTGAAATCCGCGAAGACTATAGGTTCAACAGCATTGTAATTGTTATCGGAGATGTCAGGGACAAGGTTCTGGTAGAGCAAGTATTCAGCAAGTACAATCCCGAAATAGTTTACCACGCAGCCGCCTACAAGCACGTGCCGATGATGGAGAACCATCCGTCTGAAGCTGTGATTACAAATGTGATGGGTAGCAAGATTCTTGCCGACACAGCCGTAAGGCACAATGTTGGAAAGTTTGTGATGATTAGTACCGACAAGGCCGTAAATCCAACAAATGTAATGGGTGCAAGCAAGCGAATTGCCGAAATTTACACCCAGTCGCTCAACAACGCCGAAAATGTCACAACTCAGTTCATAACAACGCGCTTTGGCAATGTTTTAGGTTCAAACGGCTCGGTAATTCCGCGTTTCCGCAAGCAGATTGAAAATGGCGGTCCTATAACAGTCACCGACCCAGAGATTACGCGCTTCTTCATGACAATCCCCGAAGCCTGCCAGCTTGTACTTATTGCAGGGAACATGGGCAAAGGCGGCGAAATATTCATTTTCGACATGGGACAGCCCGTGAAAATTGCAAAATTGGCAGAAAAGATGATCATGCTGTCGGGACTGAAAGTTGGCACCGACATCGAAATTAAATACACAGGACTTCGTCCCGGCGAAAAGCTGTACGAGGAACTGCTTGCTACCAAGGAAAATACAATCCCGACCGAAAACAATAAGATAATGGTTGCAAAAGTCCGTGTGTACGACCATTCCGAAGTTGCAAAGCCTATCGAACACCTCATCGAAATTGCACCTAACAGGAATGATATGGAGATTGTTGCCGAGATGAAAAAGATTGTTCCTGAATTTGTCAGCAACAATTCGGTGTTCGAGGAACTGGACAAAAAATAACAAAATCGCCCTATGTTAGGCATGATGCTCGCTTCACTTATCGCCATAAGCATTGTTTTTACCGCAGTGCCAAACATCTTATGGTTTGTCCTATGGCTTATCGCAAAATGCTTCCACTACTCCATGCCTTACGCGCCATTCGGATGGACAGCCTTCGGACTTGTGGCTTTCGCGTGGATTGTACTCGCCTACGGATATTTTTTCGGTCGCTTCAAACTCGACATCAATAGATGGGACTACTCGCACAAGGACATTCCTGCCGAATTCGACGGCTACAAGATTGTCCACATCAGCGACCTGCATCTTTCCACTTTCGATGATAGCCCTAAACAGCTCAAGCGGTTTGTCGATTCCATAAACGCACAAAACCCCGACCTTGTTTGCTTTACCGGCGACTTGGTAAGCCTTGGCGTGGAAGAAGCCGAGCCATACGTTGAAACGCTGAAACAGATAAAAGCCAAGGACGGTATTGCCAGCATACTCGGCAACCACGACTTTATAATATATAGGCATCGCAGAGATACGACTTTCAGCCGCGAAAATGCAGTTGCACGTCTCGATAGTCTGCAGCGCAACACTCTTGGCTGGCATTTGCTCCGCAACGACAACTTCACGATTGAGCGCAACGGTCAGAAGATAACCATCATTGGTGTTGACAACAAAAACTGCACGAACCAAGGTTTCCGCACCATCGATATGGGCGATTTGCCAAAGGCGATGCAAGACACCGACGGATTCCGCATACTTCTCACCCACGACCCAAGCCACTGGCGCGGCGAAGTGGTCGGACAAACCGATATTCCGCTCACACTTTGCGGACACACCCACGCCGCACAAATCAAACTTTTCGGCTGGACACCTGCCTCATGGACATTCACCGACACCGATGGTCGCTACGATGAAGGCGACCAGACAATGTACATAAATGTTGGTCTAGGATGTACTCTGCCCGTAAGGATTGGTGCAAATGCAGAAATTACGGTCATTACACTAAAAAGAGGCTAGATTCTTGTTTGCCAACATATTATACAATAATCATAAAATAATCATCATTTTTTGATGATTATTTTATGATGAAAATGCCCCAAATTTTATTGGAAAAGTTTTCCCCTCAGGCAACGAAATCGCAATTAAAATTGTCTATATTTGTGAACTGTAAAATTTGTACGGCTATGAAACGACTGATTTCGACCATATTAATTGCAATATGCACCGTTTGTGCATTCGCGCAGAGCATTAATATCAGTTTCACAGGCAAGACCATACACGGGCGCCATGTAGTCATGGATAGCATAGTGATACACAATATTACGCAGGGATGGACGGCAACACTCGTTGCACCCGACACGTCCTGCTCGTTTGACCTGACTGCTATAAAAATCAACAACGCGATGCAAGCCGAACTTTCGCAGAATGTACCGAATCCATTCCACGGAACAACCGAGGTAAGCCTCTCTCTGCCCAAGCCCGACAAGGTTGGCTTGCAGGTACACGACATTGGCGGAAGGCTCTTTGCCGACTACAACGGCAACCTGCCGGATGGCGAACACCGCTTCGAAATTAGCCTTGCCACTCCGCAGAGCTACCTGCTGTCGGCAACTACAGCCAGCGGCACATCATCGGTAAAGATGGTGAATTTAGGCAGCGGAGGAGGAAACAAAATTTCCTACCTCGGACAAACGGAGGGAAAATCGTTGCGCGATGGTGATTACGACATAGTTTTCGGCGATGATTTGGAATGTACAGGCTACACAACCTATCTTGGCAGAGTGTACGACAGCAATACAATAATAGTTTCAACAAACATATATTCCGATATTGAACAGGTTCTGACATTCAACCTTAAGTCTAGCTCATTTGACGAAATAATAGCCTGTGATTCATATACCTGGGTTGATGGTATAACATATACGGAAAGCAACCATACAGCCACATACACATATACTAATAGTATGGACTGCGATTCTGTTGTAACATTGAATCTTACTATAAATCACTCCAATACAGGTATAGATGTACATACGGCCGCAAACTCATATACTTGGATAGATGGCAATACTTATACGGAAAGCAATAATACGGCAACTTATACTTTACAAAATATTGATGGTTGCGACTCAATAGTTACATTAAATCTTACAATAATTACACCATGTAATTGTGGCACAGCTATCGATTATGATGGCAATGTATATAATACTGTTCTTATTGGAGAACAATGTTGGATGGCAAGCAACCTGAAAACTACACATTTCGCAGATGGCAGACCAATCCCTATTACAACTACAGAATCGTCATTCAATACTGCTTTTCGTTATAGACCAAATAATTCTATCTCTAGTGTTTCAACACATGGATACCTATACAATTGGGCGGCAACTTTAAATGAATCAAGTGGCAGTAATACAAATCCTAGCCAAGTGCAAGGCATTTGCCCTGCAGGTTGGCATTTGCCTAGTAATGAAGAGTGGATGCAACTTATCAGATATGTACAGTCTCACAATGAATATTTATGTGAGGGTGGTATTCATGATTATGCCAAAGCATTAGCATCTACAACTGGCTGGTCTAGCTCAGTATATAATTGTGCGGTAGGCAACGATCCATCTACAAACAACTTAACTGGTTTTTGTGCAATGCCAGCAGGCTGTTATAGTGGCTATTATAATAGTTTCAGTGATATAACTGGTTTTTGGAGTGCTACCGCATACGAATATAACAATTCTAGATGGAATGCTTTTAAACTTCATTATAATACAAGTATGTTAGCCAGTATCTCTTTGGAGAAAAATTATGCATATTCAGTACGATGTGTTCGAAATGTTAGAGATACTACTAATCCATGTACAACAACTCATGGAATAGATACGCATATTGGCTGTGATTCACTTGTATGGATTGATGGAAACATATACTATGATGATAATGACGAAGCTGAATTTACAGTTGTAACTCCAGATGGTTGTGATTCTGTTGTAAGGCTTAATTTCACAACACATCCTATTGAGTACGAACTAAATGTATCATCATGCGTCAGTCCTTATGCATGGGATGGATATAATTATTATGCATCAGGAAGCTATACAAGGACATATACTGTTGATAATGGTTGTGATTCTATAGTTCGACTTAACCTCACATTAAATCCAATCGAATATGAGTTTGATGTTGAGTCATGCAGTTATTATCAATGGGATGGACAATGGTACGCATACACTGGGGACTACACTAGGACATACACTGCGGCAAATGGTTGCGATAGTGTGGTTACGATGCACTATACACATTTAGCAGATGATGTTACAGATACAATATATGCCTGTGATTCATATACATGGATAGATGGGGTCACATATACACTCGATGACATTGGTACAAGGCCTTATATTAATGCATTATATATAGGCACCAATTCGTATGGTTGCGACAGTTTAGTTGTAATGTATTTATTCCTGCAAGCAAACAAGACTATCGACACCCACCGTGCCTGTGATTCCTATACTTGGATTGACGGCAACACATATACCGAAAGCAACAATACCGCCACTGTAACATATACAAACCAATATGGCTGCGATTCTATTGTTCAACTAAACCTTACCATTGAACATCCCGATAATACAATACATGAGGTAACAGTTGAGAAATGTTCCTACTACCAGATGTCCAACGGCGAGTACTTTACCGAAAGTGGCGACTACCAGCGAACCCTGCAAAGTTCCTGTGGCTGCGATAGCATAGTGCTATTGCACTTGACTATTACTGGAGAAAACGGAATGGAAGGCACATTCTACGATAATCGAGACGGCATTACTTATCGCACGATGCAGTATGGTTGCCAAACTTGGATGGCTGAAGATTTAAGAACCTCATACCTTCCTAATGGTACACTTATTGTCGATAGTATTATTCATTGTCCAGGAGATATAGGATTATTAACATACAATAACTATTACAACACTTTCTATGCTAATTCGAATAATGGATTCTGCCCTCAAGGATGGCATTTGCCATCTTCTAGCGAATGGTTAGAACTTGCAAACTATCTTACGATACATAGTGAATATACATGTAATGAAACAAGCATTGTGAAATCAATTGTATCAAATATTGGCTGGAGTATTTCAAATGTAGAATGTTCGCCAGGACATAACCAGTCGGAAAATAATCTTAGTGGACTAGGACTTAATCCTGATGGTATGCAATGGTTAGGCAGTATGTATAAAGATGGCTTACACGATCGTGAAGATTATGTCTATCTTGTCGGCACAAATGCTTTCTATATAAATGCAAATTCAACAGTAGTCAATATTTCAAACAATTCTACAGACATAAATTTTCAAGACCTAGGCTGTACATACGGAGCTAGAATCAGATGCGTAAGAGATAATTAATTTTCTCGCCAACCGACCTATATATC